>Ga0247840_10007450_pt1 | contig 15240 bp, 13 predicted proteins | sample LaCruzMarch2015__FD_192404 | JGI IMG/M metagenome (GOLD analysis project Ga0247840, IMG submission 192404) | Freshwater microbial communities from meromictic Lake La Cruz, Castile-La Mancha, Spain - LaCruzMarch2015_17m | ecosystem: Environmental > Aquatic > Freshwater > Lake | place: Spain...
GGTATCCGGCAGTTCAATGTGGAAAGCGAACCCGAGCTGCGTGCGCTGTCAGAAGTGGCCACCAGCCTTGGCCTGACCGCGCCCATCACCATCCGCGTCAACCCGGATGTCGACGCCCGCACCCATGAAAAGATCGCGACCGGGAAAAAGGAAAACAAGTTCGGCATCCCGATCGCCCGTGCGTCCGAAGTTTACGCCGAAGCCGCGCGCCTGCCGGGCCTGCAGATCGTCGGCATCGACGTCCATATCGGCAGCCAGCTGACCGAACTGGAGCCCTTCGAGGAGGCCTATCTGAAGGTCGCCGACCTGACCCGCCGCCTGCGGTCCGAGGGCCACACGATCACGAGGCTGGACCTTGGCGGCGGGCTTGGCATTCCCTATGCCCGCTCGAACGAGGCGCCACCCCTGCCGACCGACTATGGCGCGCTGATCAAGCGGACCGTCGGCGACCTTGGCTGCGAGATCGAGATCGAGCCGGGCCGCCTGATTTCCGGCAATGCCGGGGTGCTGGTGTCCAAGGTCATCTACGTCAAGAACGGCGAAGGCCGGGATTTCCTGATCGTCGATGCCGCGATGAACGATCTAGTGCGCCCGTCAATGTATGGCGCGCATCATGACATCGTGCCGGTCGCGGAACCCCCCGTTGCCGCGCCCACACAGGAATTCGACGTGGTTGGCCCGGTCTGTGAGACTGGCGACACCTTTGCCAAGGGCCGCGACATGGCGCTTGTCGGCGAGGGCGACCTGATCGCCTTCCGTTCGGCGGGGGCTTATGGCGCGGTGATGGCGTCGGAATACAATACTCGGCCCTTGGTGCCGGAAGTGCTAGTGAACGGGGATCAATTCGCTGTCATCCGGGCACGTCCGACCTTTGACGAAATCCTCAATCGGGATACCATCCCTTCGTGGCTGTGACCTCCCGTCCAGCCCCTGGCAGGCAAGATGACCGGTAAGACACCCGAACCACCGCTGAAGTCGCTGATCTGGCCGATGCGGTTGACACTGGCCGGCCTTTGGGCCGAACGGCTGGCGCGGGCGTTCTGGCCGCTGTGGTCGCTGGTCCTGATCGTTCTGTCCGTGCTTGCATTTGGCCTGCAAGACCTTGGCCCTCTGGTCTGGGCGCAGGCGGCGGGCGCGGTTGTCGCGGTGATTGCCCTGCTTCTCCTGATGTTGGGCCTGCGGTCGTTTCGCAAGCCCACGCCAAGCGACGCGCTGGACCGGCTGGACGCCACCATGCCCGGCCGCCCCATCGCCGCCCTGCGCGACACGCAGGCCATCGGGCAGAATGACCCGGCGTCGCTTGCCGTCTGGCGCGCGCATCTGGAACGCATGGCCGCCCGTGCCGCTGGGGCCCGTCCGGTGCAGCCCGACCTGCGGCTGTCGTCGCGCGACCGGCTGTCGCTGCGCTATGTCGCGCTGACGGCCTTTGTGGTCGCCATGCTGTTCGGGTCCTTCTGGCGTGCGGCCTCGGTCACCGGCCTTGGCCCCGGTGCTGCCATCGCCATGCCCGGCGGCCCGACATGGGAGGCCTGGGCCCAGCCCCCGGCCTATACCGGCAAACCGTCGCTTTACCTTAACGACATCACCGCCGACGCGATCGAAGTGCCAACCGGCACCCGGCTGCAGATCCGGATCTACGGTCCCGAAGGCGGTCTGACCGTCGCGCAAGACGTCGCCGATCCGCCGCCCCCCCCGGTTCCACCGCTTCCCGGTGAGGCGATTCCCGCGGCAGCCGTGCCAGATGGCATGGCCGGGGTGCATGACCTGACCGTGACCCGGTCGGGCAACCTGGAGATCAAGGGGACAGGTGGCCGCCTCTGGCGGATCACCGCCACCCCCGACGGCCTGCCCCTGATCGAAGTCGCGGGCGAGATGGGGCGCGAGGCGGATGGTCGGTTCAAGCAGAAGTTCAAGGCCACCGATGACTACGGTGTCGTTGCGGGCCGCGTGACGATCACGCTGGACATGGCAAAGATCGACCGCCGCCATGGTCTGGGCGCAGACCCCGAACCGGTGGAACCCGTGGTGCTTGACCTGCCGATGCCCCTGAAAGGCAAGCGGACCGAGATCACCGAGACCCTGATTGACGATTTGTCCAAGCACGTCTTTGCCAATCTGCCCGTGACGATGGTCTTCACTGCCATTGACGCGGCCGGGCAAGAAGGGGCCTCGACCCCCTACGCGGTCACCCTGCACGGCAAGCGCTTTTTTGACCCGCTGGCCGCTGCCCTGATCGAAATGCGCCGCGATATCCTGTGGACCCGTATCAACGCCCCCCGCGCGGTGGAAATCCTGAAAGCCGTTACCCACCGGCCCGAAGGTTTTATCCGCCACGACCGCGCCCACCTGCACCTGCGCGTCCTGTTGCGCGAGCTTGAGGCGAAAGAGGGAAGCCTGACAATTGAGGACCGCGACGCGATTGCCGAAAAGCTGTGGACCATCGCGCTGATGGTCGAAGAGGGCAACCTTCAGTCCGCCTTCGAACGCCTGCAGCGGGCCGAGGATCGACTTCAAGAGGCGATCAAGAATGGTGCCTCGCCCGAAGAAATCGACCAGCTGATGAAGGAAATGCAGCAGGCGCTGAACGAATACATGCGCGAACTGGGCGAAGAAGCGCAGCGCAATCCCGGCGACAGCGAAAAGCAGGAAGGCATGCAGGGCCGTCAGATGACCGGCGACCAGCTGCAAGAAATGCTGGATGAACTGCAGCGCCTGATGGAAGAAGGCAAGACCGCCGAAGCCGCCGAGCTGATGGAAAAGCTGCGCGAATTCATGGAGAACATGGAGGTCACCCAAGGCGAAGGCGGCGAGGGGCAGGGCGCGCCCGGCCAGAAGGGCATGCAAGAGCTGGGCGACGCGATGCGCGACCAGCAGGAACTGTCCGACGACGCCTTCCGCGATCTGCAGGGCGTGCCGCGTCCGGGTGAGCAGCCGGGCGAAGGTGAGGGCGAACAGGAAGGCGAAGGTCAAGGTGAAGGCGAGAGCGAGGGTGACGGCACCGGGGAAGAAGCGGATCAGGGCTCACTGACCGACCGCCAGCGTGCCTTGCGCGAACGGCTTGATGACCTGCAGAACGGCGATCTGCCCGGCGACGGCACAGAGGCTGCCGAAGACGGCCGCCGCAGTCTTGACCGCGCCGCCGAAGCGATGGAGCAGGCCGAAGACGCGCTGCGCGACGGCGACCTTGACGGCGCGCTTGACCGGCAGGCTGACGCGCTTGAGGCGATGCGCGACGGGATGCAGAATTTCGGCGAGGCCTTGGCCGAGGAACAGCGCGAGAACCGCGAGGCCAATGGTGGCGAACGGGAATTCGGCAGCGCCGATCCGAACGGGACCGACCCTCTGGGCCGCAAACCGGGAGAGACCGCGCGGATCGGGTCCGATGACAACATGGTGCAGAACGACCCGAACGTCCGGGCGCAGGAACTGCTGGACGAGATTCGCCGCCGCTCGGGCGAACTGGCGCGACCGCTGGAGGAACTGGATTACCTCAAGCGTCTGCTGCAGCTGTTCTAATCGCCGGAAACCGGAATTTTTCAAAATTCCGGACCGGAGCCTTCAAAGGCTCCGCAACGATTTCTTTGAAGAAATCGGCGTGATCCACCGGCGCACCCTTGCCTGCTGCACGGTTACGGGCGACGGTTGCGCCCCATGACAATGCCCCTGAAACCCCGTCTGATCCTGCTGGACTCCGCCCGGACATTGGCGGTCGTCTGCATGGTGATTTTCCACTTCACATTCGACCTCGCCCTGTTCGGTCGCATCCCGGCAGACACGATGTCCCAGCCCTTCTGGTATTATTTCGCAAGGGCTATCGCGGGCAGCTTCCTGTTCCTGTCCGGTGTTAGCCTTTGGTTGGCGCATGGCCAAGTCATCCGCTGGCGCGGGTTCTGGCTGCGCTGGGCCAAACTGGTCGCCGCTGCCGCTCTGGTCACGCTGGGCAGTATCTGGTTCGTCCCCGGTGGCACGATCTGGTTCGGCATCCTGCATGCCATGGCCGCGACCGCCTTGATCGGCCTGATCGCCCTGCGCCTGCCTTGGCCGCTGACGCTGGCGCTGGCAGCGCTGGTCTTCGCAGGGGGCTGGCTGCACCACAGCCCGGCCTTTGACGGCCTCGCGCTGGTCTGGATCGGACTTGCCGAAACCCGCCCGATGATGGGCGACTATGTCACGCTTGTCCCTTGGGCCGCGCCTGCACTGGCAGGAATCGCCTTTGCCCGCGCCTTGCGAGCCGACCTCTGGCCCACCCACCATGCCTCACGCATTGTGCGGCACCTGACCTTTCCCGGACGCCACAGCCTGATCATCTATCTTGCCCACCAGCCGCTGCTGTTCGGACTGTTTAATGCGTGGCTTTGGATCACTGTCCCCTGACACGGCCTTGGCGTGACCCGGCTTCCCCTTGGCCAACCTTTGCGCTAAGCGGTTGGCCGCACCGCTACGGGAACCGCACCGATGAAATTCACCCTGTCCTGGCTGAAAGATCACCTTGATACCACGGCCACTATCGACGCCCTGTCCGAGGCGCTGACCGACCTTGGTCTGGAGGTCGAGGGGATCGAAGACCCCACCGCCGCGCTGGGGGCTTTCCGCATTTGTCGCGTGATCGAGGCCGTGCAGCACCCCAATGCCGACCGCCTGCGCGTTTGCCGGGTGGAAACCTTTCCCGATGGCCCCGGTGGCCGGTCGGAAGAAGTGCAGGTCGTCTGTGGCGCGCCGAATGCTAAGACCGGGCTGGTCGGCGTCTTTGCCCCCCCCGGCACGCATGTTCCGGGCACCGGAGTCGACCTCAAACCCGGCAACATCCGCGGCGTCGATTCGAACGGGATGCTGTGTTCCGAACGTGAGCTGATGCTGTCCGAAGATCATGATGGCATCATCGAACTGCCCGCGGATGCGCCGCTTGGCGTCCGGTATATCGACTGGAAAGGCGTCAACGACCCGGTGGTCGAGATCAAGGTCACCCCGAACCGCCCCGACGCGCTGGGCATCCACGGCATCGCCCGCGACCTTGCTGCGCGTGGTCTTGGGACGCTGAAGCCCGTCAAGGCTACCCCCGTTTCGGGCCGTTTTCCGTCACCCATCGGCGTGAAGATCGACCCAGATTTGAAAGCCAAGGGCTGCCCGCATTTCACTGGTCGCCTGATCCGGGGCGTAAAGAACGGCCCCTCGCCTGACTGGCTGGCCGCGCGGCTGAAGGGCATCGGCCTGCGCCCGATCTCGGCCCTTGTGGACATCACCAACTACTTCACTTTCGGGCTGAACCGCCCGCTGCACGTCTTTGACGCCGCCAAGGTCAAGGGCGACCTGCGCATTCACCCTGCGGTCGGGGGCGAGACGCTGCTGGCGCTGGACGGCAAGATCTACACCCTTGCCGCGGGCCAGATGGTGATTTCCGACGACCATGGCCCGGAATCGCTGGCAGGCATCATGGGCGGCGAGGTTTCAGGCTGCACGCCGGACACCACCGACGTATTCCTTGAATCCGCCTACTGGGACCCGATCACCGTCGCCGCAACCGGTCGCGCGCTGAAGATCAACTCGGACGCCCGCTACCGCTTTGAACGCGGCGTGGACCCGGCTTTCACACTTCCCGGTCTGGAACTTGCGACGCAGATGATCCTTGACCTCTGCGGTGGTGAGGCGAGCGAGGTCGTCCAGGACGGCGCTCCCATCGACACGACCCGCACCTACCAGTTGAACCCCGCCCGGGTGATCAGTCTGGTCGGCATGGACATCCCCGAGGCAACCCAGCGCGCCACGCTGACGGCTTTGGGCTTCACCCTGAACGGCAACGCGGTGACCCCGCCGTCATGGCGCCCCGATATCCTTGGCGACGCCGATCTGATCGAGGAAGTCGCCCGCATCGCCAGCCTGACGAAACTGCAAGGCGCGCCAATGGCCCGCCGTCTGCCGGGCGTGCCAAAGCCGATCCTGACTCCGCTTCAAGTCCGCGAACGCACCGCGCGGCGTACCATCGCGGCGCTGGGCTATAACGAGGCGGTCACCTACAGCTTCATCGACGCCAGGTCCGCAGCCCTGTTCGGCGGTGGCAGCGATGCGGTCCGGGTCGACAACCCGATTTCGTCGGAAATGTCGCATCTGCGCCCCGATCTGCTGCCCGGCCTTCTGGCCGCTGCCGCCCGCAATCAGGCGCGCGGCTTCATGGACCTGTCCTTGTTCGAAGTCGGCCCCGCCTTCCAAGGCGGCGAACCCGGCGACCAGCACCTGCAAGCCGCGGGCCTGCTGATCGGCGCGGCGGCCGGACGTGACCCGCATGGGTCCCGCCGGATGGTCGACATCTTTGACGCCAAGGCCGACGCCGAAGCCGTGCTGGCCGCCCTTGGTGCCCCCCCCCGGATCCAGATCAGCCGCAAGGTCGCCGACTGGTGGCACCCGGGCCGGTCCGGCGTTATCGGCCTTGGGCCAACCCTGATGGCCAGCTTTGGCGAAGTTCACCCCCGCATCCTGCAGGCGATGGACGTCAAAGGCCCCGCCGTTGCCTTCACCGTCCTGATCGCCAATGTGCCAGCGCCCAAGGTGAAGACGCCCACCCGCCCGGCACTTGTCATCAGCGACCTGCAGGCGGTGGACCGCGACTTTGCCTTTGTCGTGGATGCGAAGGTCGAAACCCTGACCGCCGTCAATGCAGCACAAGGCGCCGACAAGGCGCTGATCGAAAGCGTCCGCGTCTTCGACCAGTTCACCGGCGACAAGGCCGAGGCGCAAATGGGTCCGGGCAAGAAGTCCATCGCCTTGACGGTGCGCCTGCAACCAGCGACCGCGACTCTGACGGAAGCCGAGATCGAAGCCGTTTCGGCCAAGATCATCGAGAAGGTGACCAAGGCCACTGGCGGCAGCCTGCGCGGCTGATAGACGGCCTTCAGTTCGTCGGAAAGGGAAGTAACCCGTCATACCATTCTGCGTGGGTCCCGCCATGGTTGTCCATGCCTGGTTTCGTCAGGCAGCCTTTCGGCGCGATGTAGCTGCTGATCCGACGCCCCGGTCGTTCGTGCCAAGTCAGGTTGAAGGCCGCGCGCTTTGGAAAGAAGTATAGGGCAGAATAGGGTAGATGGTCGTGAATCCACCAGGCGAGCGCCCGCCAGTCCGTCCCTGTTTCATAACGGTCAGCAAAGGCGGGCACCACGATACAGGCGGTCGCACCCATGAACCCGTCGGCATCTCGGCGGTCCCAGATGTGCCCGGCATAGTTTGCTTCATTGGTCGCGCAGGAATAGCCTGTCTTGCCCTCGCGCTGCTGGGCGTTGCCGAAGCCGTTTACTGCGACGCTGCGGTATGCTGATCTAATTGCGATGCGTCCGAAAACGTCCTGAAGCGGCTCTAGAAGCTCTTCACACAGCCGTTTCCCAACCATGACGGCAAGGTCCGGATCGTCGGGAATGTTCGGGATGCCATGCAGGTTCGCTATTTCACTGTAAAGAAAATCTCGCATGAAGAATGATTTCGATAGACGGATCCTTCCAAAATCATCCAGCGCCACGACAGACTTCAAACCCTTCAAGTCCTTCTCCTACTTCTTCGCCCGCCAGGTGTTTATCCACGCCCCGATCCGCCCGAAGAACCCGCGCGCCTCTTTCTTCGCAGCCTCGGCCCGCGCGCCGACAGCATCGAACGTCTCGCCCACATCGGCCAAAGCCGGATCGACCATCCGCTCGCGGAACTGCAGCCACATTTTGCGGATCATGAAGACCCCGAAGGCAAGGAAGGTCAGCAGGATGATGTTGACCCAGGGGATGAGTCGCACATTCTCGTCATCTACCGGAATGATCGAGACAGCATTCGGGAAAATGGTGATCAACTCTGACCGCCAGCCGTAATGCGTGATCGCCACCCATTTCGGGGCCGCCTCGGTCGAGGTCTGGTCCTGCGCGATGGCCTGTACATTCTGGCTGTCCAGCTTGAAGTAGGGCGGCCAGCCCCAGCCGGTATCCTCATTCCGGTAGACGCGCGTTGCCCCGTCCGCCGCTTTAGTATCAATCAGCTTAATCGTCCGGGTATCGGATTCTACCATTCCGGCATCCGATCGAGAGTAGAATATCCGGTTCTCCCAGCCCAGCGACATCGGTTCCTGGCGCACGCCAACGATCCGGACGATATCACGCTGCGGCAAAGTATAGTGAAAGAACGCCAGCACGACCAGCGCGAGGACGATCCGGATCCCCCATTTGATCCTTGTCCACATCGGCTTGTCCTTTCAGTACCAGTTGATGAAGTAGATGATGGCAGAAAAGCCGATTGTCGGCATGACATAGATAAGCCAGAGAAGCCGCTTTTTCAGCCCCCGGTCATAGTTTGTCATCCCTGCCTCAATGTAGGCGGTCCGTTCGTCGGACGGCAGCCTTTCGCGGGCGGGATCGGTGTCCCAGGTCTTTTCAAGCGTTTCCCGCCGCACGGATCGCGAATAGATCGACGCGAGGAAGTAGATGATGGTCAGGGCCACATAGAACAGAAATGCCAGCTTCAGCGACCCTATGATCATCTGCGCCCCCCCCATGGTCCGACCACAGGCCCGCGCACCGGTTTCGGCCCCGCTGCCATCTCTGGCCGTTGCGCCTCATCCATCCCCGGCTCCGGTCCGAACAGCGCTGTCCGCGCGCCTTCGCGGTCCACTTGATACTCCCGCGCCAGAAAGTCGGCGACATAGGTCTTCTTGCGGTCGGACCAGCCGGCATACTGGGCGTAGAACAACTCCTTGTGGACGATATACATCTGCCGCACGTCCATCGGGGCAAGCTCGGACAACAGCATGTTCACAAGGTCCCGGTCCTTTCCGGCCTTGCCCCGCAGCGTGTAGAAATACGCCGGATGCTCAGACGTGATCTTCGGCCAGGGCCCCCCCGCCTCGACCCAGCGCAGAAGGGCCGCAAGCCCCAGAAACTCCTCGGGCAAGGCGGTTCCCAACTTGTAGGCGATCTTGCGCAACTCTGTCCGCCGCGCGTCGCCAAGTTCCAGGCCCAGCCGGTCCGCCGCGTCCAGCAGGATGAAATCCATCTTCTGCCGCAACACCGCCGCCGCATCCATGCCGCGCGCCTGCACGATGGGTTCGGCCAGCCCGTTCCGCTCCAGCCAGTCGGCAACCTGATTGCGCAGGGTCAGGTCCATCACCTGCGGCACCGGCACATCGCCCAAGCTTTTCCAGTCCAGCGTCGAAATCGCCGCCGGATATTTCACGTCGCGAAAAATGTAGACCCCGCCGAAATGGCTGGTCCAGTAATTCGCCTGCGAAAACGTCATCACCGGCAGGCTGATCGGCACCCGCGTCACATCGCCGGTCTTTTTCGCCAGCCCGATCATCTCGGCCACCAGCACATCATCGCGCCAGCCGTCAGGTTCCTGCCGGAACCGGTCGATCATCGTGGCAAGCTTCCCCGCATCCGCCACATGCCCGCCAATCGTGTCCGCCTCGACCGTCACCTGCCTTATGTCGAACAGTTTTGCCGGAGTATCCACCGCGTAGACCGAGTTCTGCAGCTCCCCCGCCACCGCATCCCGCGCGGTAAGGGCAAACAACTGCGCCTCGTTCTTCTCGATGAACTGGGTCAGAATCCCGCGCGAGGTCGAGAATTTGATGTTCAGCAAAGGCGCATCCTTCTGCGCCGTGCTGAGGAGGATAAACTGCCGGTTCGCCCCGTTGGGGTTCAGGTACAGGTCATCGCCCAACTCGTCCCCGATTTCGGGCGAATAGCCGGACAGGTCGATGTGGAAATCGTCCAGCTTGGTGACCTTGCCGGTCAGATGCTTGAGCGCGCGGTTATAGCGTTCAATCAACGCCGGAGAGGACACCTCGATCAGGTTCCCGAACATGAGGCCGTGGGCGATGAGGCGTTTCATTTAGAAACGTCATCGGCTAGGAAGAGCGGAACTTTTGCGCTTTGCGGTGATGCTATCATACCTGGATCAAGGTCAATTTCCAAGAAAGTCCAATTTGGTGGATTATCATCTGAAAACACGAACTTATTCAAAAAATCTTCGAAAATATAGATGATCTTCTTAGAGGCGCTCACCACCCATTCGCCCCAAAGCCTGATGAATTCAATACTCTCTTCATTCATCGAATTTCCTACATATCTGTTGAAAGACGCGGCAAATACTACTTCCTCCCCAAACGGGAAGAAAGAATTTGCGTGCCCTTCATCAAAATAGAAATCAGTGCTGGCATCTGCTGTAGTAAACTTGAGGCGTTTCTTCAGATCATCAACATAGAGATGAAAGGTAGACTCATGACGAAACCGGCCCGCCAGACTATCACCTTTTGGGAAGCCAGTAGGCGCCTCAAGGTCCGCGCGTACTGCATTAAGAAAAGCTGTAAGTTTAGTATCACCTTTTATCTTTCCTAAGCCTTCTGAAAATTCGAACAGCTTGGCTGACCAAACTCGAAGGATTGTATTTTTCTGTATTGAAACTGCCAGTTCCAGATGCTGATTTCCCGTTTTTTTGTATATGCAGGCATCATACACACGCCAAAGCGCATTCACCTCGCTAATGCAATAGCTGAAGGATGCTAGAACCGCGACATGGTCAGCGGAAAGGGAAGCGATGTGTGCCTTAGAAATTGAAAGCTTTCTTAGTTTTCTAGTGTGTCTCTCACTCACCCCTTCCCCTCCCCATCCACCATCTTCAACCCCACCCTCCGGTTCACCTCCTGCGCCTGCACCAGCCAGACGAACCCCAGCAGCGGCCCCCACAGCATCGCGAACAGGGCGGACCGGCCAAGGAAGAACCCCACCCGCTCCAGCGGGGCGGCAAGCAGCATCGCATAAGCCCCCGGATTGATCGCGGCGTAAAGCCCTGCCAGCAGCACCGCACCAAGGACAAAGGTCACGGCGGCGGTCTTGGCCACCGCCCAACCCAGCACGCGTGCCGACAGGTTGCCCTTGCCCGCGAACCAGCCGGGCAGCAGAACCACCGATCCGCACAAGGCGATCAGCGGCAGGATCGAATTCCACAGGGTCAGGGTGTCAGGCATCGTTTACTAGATCACAAGCGGGGGACAGCATTTCAAGTCCTGCCGGGGCAACCTTAGCCCCAAGCGACCCGCCCCGCCACTGGCCTTGCACCCGCCGCGTTTTGCTCTATCCTTACCCATGCCTCGGGGAGCCCTCACCGGCTGAGATGCGAAAGCGAACCCGTCGAACCTGAACCGGATCATACCGGCGGAGGGAAGGTGCATGGGTTTCTCCATCCCCGACCAATCCGTCGCATCATGGAGAGACTTATGAAAACCACACTCCTTGCTGCGGGCCTTAGCGTCATCGCCATCCCGGCAATGGCGGAAACGCCTGTCCTGACCATCCTGACCTATGACAGCTTCACCACGGAATGGGGCCCCGGCCCTGCGGTGGAAAAGGCGTTCGAGGCGACCTGCGCCTGCGACCTGCAGTTCATCCCCGCAGGCGACGGCGCGGCCCTCTTGGCGCGCGTCCGGCTGGAAGGCGCGGCCTCGGTCGCCGACATCGTGCTGGGGCTGGACACCAGCCTGACCGCAGCAGCCACCGCGACCGGCCTTTTCGCGCCGCACGGGCTGACTCCTGCAACCACCCTGCCGGTGGATTTTGCCGACCCTGCGTTCCTGCCCTTCGACTGGGGCTGGTTCGCCTTTGTCTACGACACGACCAAGCTGCCCGACGCGCCGAAATCCTTCGAAGCCTTGGCCGCGTCGGACCTGAGGATCGTTATCCAGGACCCCCGCTCGTCCACCCCCGGCCTTGGGCTTCTCCTCTGGGTCAAGGCGGCCTACGGTGACCGCGCCGGGGAAATCTGGGCGGCGCTGGCCGACAACATCGTCACCGTCACCCCCGGCTGGTCCGAAGCTTACGGCCTGTTTCTGGAGGGTGAGGCGGATATGGTCCTGTCCTACACCACCTCGCCCGCCTATCATCTGCTGGCCGAGGGTGACGGCACCAAGGCGGCGGCGCTGTTCGACGAAGGCCACTACCTGCAGATCGAGGTGGCGGGCAAACTGGCCGCGACCGATCAGCCCGACCTTGCCGACGCCTTCCTTGCCTTCATGCTGACCGATGCCTTCCAGTCGGTGATCCCGCAAACAAACTGGATGTATCCGGTCATCACTCCGGCAACCGTGCTGGCCGCCGGGTTCGACACCTTCCGCCCCGCCACGTCACTGCTGATGCCCCCGGATCAGGCCGAAGCCGCCCGCGACCCGGCGCTTGCCGAATGGCTGGAGACGCTGGCCAAGTGAAGCGGCCCAAGATGGCACAACGGTCTCCAACCCGTCGCCTCCCCTCCCCCCCGTGGGGAGGGGCTGGGGGTGGGGGGCTCCCGCCATGACTGCAGCACCCCGGCGTGACACTGGAAGTCTGCTGGCCCTTCTGCTTCTGGCGCTGGTCGCGGCCCCGCTGGGGGCCGTGGCATGGCGCGGCGCGGGCCTGACGCTTGGCCCTGCCGACTGGGCGGCGGTTCGGTTTTCGGTCACTCAGGCGGCACTTTCGGCGTTGATCTCCACCCTCTTGGCCATCCCCGTCGCCCGCGCCCTCGCCCGCCGCCGCTTTGCTGGTCGGGGCGCGCTTGTCACCCTGATGGGCGCGCCGTTCCTGTTGCCCGCGGTGGTGGCCGTCCTTGGTCTGCTGGCGATCTTTGGCCGGTCGGGCCTTTTGAACTCCGGTCTGCAGGCGATTGGTCTGCCGCCGGTCCAGATCTACGGGCTGCAAGGCGTGGTTCTGGCGCATGTCTTTTTGAACCTGCCGCTGGCCACCCGGATGATCCTGCAAGGCTGGCAGGCGATCCCGGCCGAGCGTATCTGGTTGGCGCAATCGCTGGGCTTTGACCCTGCGGACACATTCCGCCATCTCGAACGCCCCATGCTGCGCGAGGTGCTGCCGGGCGTCGTGTTGATCATCATGGTGATCTGCCTGACCAGTTTTGCAGTGGTGCTGACCCTTGGTGGCGGACCCAAGGCCACGACAATCGAGCTTGCGATCTATCAGGCGGTGCGGTTCGACTTCGACCTTGGCCGCGCCGCAGGCCTGGCCATGGTGCAGCTTGCGATCGGAGCCGTTGCCGCCCTTGCAGCTTGGCTTCTGGTGCGCCCCGCCGGACTTGGCGCAGGTCTGGACCGCGACACGGCGTTGCCGGCCCCGCGCGGCTGGCGGCTTTGGGCCGATGGCTTTGCCCTTTTCGCAGCCACCCTGTTCCTGATCCTGCCCTTGCTGGCGGTCGTGATCCGGGGACTTCCCGGCCTGACGGACCTTCCAGCCACGGTTCTGCCCGCCGCCGTTCGTTCGGTCCTTGTGGCGCTGGTGTCGGCCCTGCTGACCACCGGCCTTGCCCTGGGCTTTGCGCTTGCCGCCGCCCGCCACCCCCGCCCGCTGATCGAGGTTGCCGCGACCCTGCCGCTGGCCACCTCGGGCCTTGTGCTTGGCACCGGGTTGTTTCTGCTGGTCCAGCCCTTTGCCCCGCCAATGACGCTGGCGCTGTCGGTCACCATTCTGGTCAATGTGGCCCTGACGCTGCCCTACCTTTACCGCGTGCTTTTGCCCGAGGCGCGCGCCCTGCACGCCGACTATGGCCGCCTTGCCGACAGCCTGTCGTTGACCGGCTGGCCGCGTCTGCGCTGGCTGATCCTGCCGCGTCTGGCTCGCCCGCTTGGCTTTGGTGCAGGGATTGCGGCGGCCTTGTCGATGGGTGACCTTGGGGTGATCGCCCTATTCGCCGGGGATCGGCAGGCAACCCTGCCGCTGGTCGTCCAGCAACTGACCGGAGCCTACCGGATGGAGGCCGCCGCCGCCGCTGCGCTGATCCTTGTCACCCTGTCCTTCGCCCTGTTCTGGGCCTGCGATGCCGGAGGTCGCCGTGCTGCAGCTTGATCACCTGATCCTGACCCAAGGCGGTTTTCGCCTGACCGCCGACTGGTCCGCCAGCCCCGGCCAGCGGATTGCCATCATCGGGCCGTCAGGTGCTGGGAAATCGACGCTGCTTTCGGCCATCGCTGGCTTCTTCCCCGCAAAAGCGGGTGCAGTGCAATGGAACGGGCAGGACCTTGGCGGGGTTGCCCCCGGGCAAAGGCCGGTGACGATCCTGTTTCAGGACCAAAATCTGTTTCCGCACATGACCGTTGCGCAGAACCTTGGGCTTGGCTTGCGCCCTGACCTGCGGCTATTGCCCGAAGACCGCACCCGTGTTGACGACGCCCTGACCCGCGTTGACCTCCAAGGTTTCGGCCCCCGCCGCCCCGCCCAGCTTTCCGGCGGTCAGGCCAGTCGTGCCGCACTTGCGCGGGCGCTGCTGCGGGCGCGGCCGATCCTGCTGCTGGACGAACCCTTCGCGGCCCTTGGTCCGGCCTTGCGGGCCGAGATGCTGGCTTTGGTCCGCGACGTGGCGACCGAAACAGGGGCACTGGTCCTGATGGTCACCCACGATCCCGAAGACGCGCGTGCCTTGGGCGGCGATACCTGCTTTGTGGCCGATGGCGTGGCGCACGCGCCTGTCGAAACCGCAAAGCTGCTGGCCGATCCGCCAGCCGCCTTGCAGGACTACCTTGGCCGGAAATGAAAAACCCCGCCACGATGGGCGGGGTTTTTGGTATTGAAGGCTGACGGATCAGGCGGTCTTCTTGCCCTTGATCCCGGCCCAGATGCGCTTGTTGGTCAGATACAGCAGCGTCGACAGGATCAGAAGGAAGATCACCGACACGAAACCCGCCTGTTTGCGCGCCATCATGTTCGGCTCTGCCGCCCACATCAGGAACGACGCCACGTCTTCGGCGATGTGGTGGATCGAGTTGTCGTGACCATCGGCATATTCGACCGAGCCATCTTCGATCGGCGGCGACATCTGGATCCAGCCGCCCGGGAAAGCGTGGTTTTCATAAAGCGTCGTGCCAAATTCTTCCTTGGTCTCACCGGTATAGCCGGTCAGCAGCGACACGATGTATTCCGGCCCGCCCATGCCGCGGAACATCTGGTTGATCCCGGTGCCGTAAGGCCCGTGGAACCCGGCCCGCGACTTGGCCATCAACGACAGGTCAGGGGCACCTTGCCCGGTGTTGGCCGGGAAGTTGTCGGTCGGCTTGGCCTCACGCTCTTCGCCGGTTTCCTTGTCGATGACAAAGTATTGCTTGGCATAGGCGCGGACCTGATCTTCCGGAATGCCCGGCCCGCCCGCATCTGACAGGGTACGGATGGGCACATATTTCAGCCCGTGGCAGCCCGCGCAGACCTCGGTGAACACCTGCAGGCCGCGCTGCAGTTGGAACTGGTCAAA
>Ga0247840_10007451_pt1 | contig 15240 bp, 16 predicted proteins | sample LaCruzMarch2015__FD_192404 | JGI IMG/M metagenome (GOLD analysis project Ga0247840, IMG submission 192404) | Freshwater microbial communities from meromictic Lake La Cruz, Castile-La Mancha, Spain - LaCruzMarch2015_17m | ecosystem: Environmental > Aquatic > Freshwater > Lake | place: Spain...
TTCTTGCAATTGGTGACATAGTCACCGAGCCATATATTAAAATAACAGATGCAGAGACTACTTGTGATTTAAACAAAGAGCATTGTAAGCTTTCGTTTAGATTCGGAGATAAAATACCATATGAGTCCGCTGAGGTTTGCAAAGCAGTTGGTAATAGCCCCAATGCAGCTGTTTCAGCCTCTCGACTAGGTTTAAATACTTATCTTATATCATATATTGGCGAAGATTCTGTTGGTAAGGGAAATATAGAAGAGCTTGTAAATAACAAAATCAATATTGATTATATAGAAACCGTTCCGGGTATGAAATCAAACTATCATTTTGTCCTTTGGTATGATACCGAGCGAACAATTTTAGTAAATCACAATGAATATCCATATTCATTCCCTTCTGACCTGCCCGAGCCAAAATGGATTTATCTATCTTCTTTGGCAAAAAATTCTACAGATTATCATTCTCAAATTATGGATTATCTAAAATTGCACCCAGATGTAAAGTTGGCTTTTTCTCCAGGAACTTTTCAAATGAAATTAGGTTATGAAACACTAAAAGATGTATATGAGAGAACGGAAATATTTCTTTGTAATAAACAAGAAGCAATAAGAGTTCTCGGGGATGATAAATTAGATAATGAATTAGAAATAATACAAAAATTACACACTCTTGGCCCCAAAATAGTTGTCGTCACTAATGGATTAAATGGTGCTTTTGCTTCAAATGGAGATGATGTATGGTTTATCCCAATTTTTCCAAGGAGTCCCTATGAACGAACGGGTGCTGGTGATGCATTTTCTTCAACCTTTGTCGCTTGTATTATTTTAGACAAATCAATTCCCGAATCTCTTTTGCGAAGTGGTATAAATGCAATGTCTGTAGTTCAACAAGTCGGCCCACAAAAAGGACTTCTCACTATGGATCAAATTGAAGAAGTCTTATTAGGAGCACCTGAAAATTACAAAGTGAATAAAATCAAATAATATAAAAATCCGCATTATGATGCGGATTTTTTATTGAGCACTTTTTTTATAGTTTCTGTTATATGGTGTGGGTCTAAGCCATATTTTTTATAAAGCTCTAGGGCAGTTCCAGATTGGCCAAATTTGTCTTTGACACCCATAAATACAATTTTAGTAGGATAGTTTGCAGCCAAGCATTCTGCTACAGCGCTACCCATACCACCTATTATTTGATGATCTTCAATAGTAACAATTAATTTTGTTTCTTTTGCTAAAAGAATAATTGCATTTTCGTCGAGTGGTTTTATTGTAGAGAGATTCATAACTTTTACTCTAATACCCTCTTGTTCTAGTTTCTTTGCAGAAATTAATGCGTTATATAAAATTGGTCCTGTTGCAATAATCCCTACTTTAGCCAAACCATTTTCAGGTTGGAAAATTATTTGAGCCTTGCCTATTTCGAAGGGTGTATCGATTGTAGTTATTAATGGGGTGTTATTACGTGCAAAACGTAAATATGTCGGCTCTTTGGTTATTGCACAAGCCATCGTTGCTTTTTTTGCTTCAATAGCATCACAGGGTGAAATTACTACCATATTTGGTATGACACGAGTAATAGCTATGTCTTCTAATGCTTGATGGCTTCCTCCATCAGGTCCAACAGTCAATCCAGCATGTGTGCTTGCAATTTTTACAGGTTGATCATTGTAACAAATATTTGTGCGAATTTGTTCCCAATTTCTTCCTGGGCTAAACATAGAGAATGAGGAAATGAATGGAATCTTACCCATCATTGCCATTCCACTCGCAACACTAGCAAGGTTTTGCTCAGCGACTCCAACTTGGATAAATCTCTCGGGAAATTTATCTTCAAATAAATTCATTTTTGTGGATTCAGTTAGATCAGCACAGAGAGCAACAACATTTTTATCTTTAATTCCAGCTTGAAGGAGTCCTTCGCCAAAACCTTGGCGAGTTGATATTTTTTCTAAATCATTATTGAAGATTTTAGTATTTAATTTTAAATTTTGATTAAGCATTGATATTTTCGTCTAATTCTAGTAATGCTTGCTTTGCTTGTTCTTTGTTTGGAGTAACTCCATGCCAATGATAATTATTTTCAAAACCTTTTACTCCATAACCCGGTATTGTGTGAGCTATAATGATGGAAGGTTTATTTATAATTTCCTTGGATTTTTCGATTGCATTATTTATCTCGATAAAATTATCTCCATCAACTTCGTGAACATCTAAATTGAATGCGAGGAACTTATGTACTAAATTATTTAATGGAATAACATCTTCAGTAAAACCACTTATTTGGATATTGTTTCTATCGAGAATGATAATTAAATTTCCGAGTTTATATTTGTTTGCGAGCATAAATGCTTCCCATGTTTGTCCCTCATTTAGTTCTCCATCACTTATTATACAATAAAATGTTTTAGTAGAATTTATAATATTTATCTTTTCGGCGATAGCCATACCAACAGCCTGAGAGAGTCCTTCTCCTAGGGGTCCTGATGAAGTTTCAAGATATGGTAGATATTCTCTGTGGGGGTGTCCTTGTAAACGGGAGCCAAATTTTCGTAATGTTTCTAATTCCTCTATTTCAAAATAGCCCGCATGAGCCATACTCGCATATAATACCGGACAAATATGACCATTTGAAAGTATCAATCTATCTCGATCTTCCCAATATGGTTTCTTGGGGTCGTGATTTAGTGTATGAAAATATAGTAATGCAAAAATGTCCGCCATTCCAAGAGGTCCTGATGTGTGTCCCGAACCTGCAGAATAAAGCATTCGAATTATACTTTTGCGAATCTCATTTGCTTTAAGTTTTAATTTTTTTATTTTTTCATCACTTAAAGTATTCATTATTTATATTCTATCAAAATATAAAAAATAAAACTATAGTGATTTAAAATATCTGAGAGTATCTCTTATGTTGTAGCTTTCACTTAAGGCAGAACCAATTACAAGACGATTGGCTCCTGCAGAAACTAGTGCCTCGGCTGTATTTTCATTTACACTTCCATCCACACTAATTACTATTTCAGGATACTTTAATCTTAAATCTTTAATCTGTTTTAAAACTCTTTGGTCGAATTCTTGGCCCTGAAAACCTATTTTATCAATACCCATACATTGAATAAAATCAACATTGGAAATATATGTTTTTATTACATCTATAGGAGTTGTTGTATTTAGGGCAATTCCAATTTGGATATTTTCTCTGACATACATATCAAGGCCTTCTAAGAATTCTCTGAATTTATCTTTGTCTTGCTCAGCTTCTATGTGAAAAACTATTCTTTTTGCCCCGAGTCGGACAAAGAAATCGAATTGTGTGTGTGCATTCATAATCATTAAATCAAATTCAAAATCGAGACTATCCCAAAAAGGCAATCCCTCCTCTTCGTTTAAAATACCCGATATGCTTTTCTCATCTTTTTGATGCATTGGCCATGAGGTAGAAGGCACAAAATGCCCATCACAAACATCTATCTGAATCATATCTGCTAGATTCACATAGTGTGTTATTTTCTCACCTAATTCTTCATAATTTTCTACTAAAATTGCGGGTATTACTTCAGTCATAATATTATCTTACTATTATTTGTAAAAAGATACAAAATTAATACTTTTCATCGATTTTATAAAAATATCCATCTCTTGATCCTACAAACATTTGACCATTCCAAATTGCTGGGGTGGACTCTATACACGAACCATTCCCTACTAGATGAGACCATTCTAATACGGGCTGTTCGGGATTATCTAGCGAGTACTTTTTTAAATAACCATCACATGTCCCAATAATCATGTTGTCATCGACAATAACGGGAGAAGACCAAGAATGAGGACTCACTTTTTCTTCCCAAACAATATCACCATTTTCTTTATTTATTCCGAGAAACTTTCCTGTATGAGTAGGGACATATAAATAATCTTTATACAAAGCAGGTGTAGCCCAAATACCACCTACTGTGAAATTGTCGATGGGTATTTTAATTCCCCAGACATAAGGATTATCATTTTTATATGGATTTAATTTTAAAAATTGACCAAGCTCGTCTGATCTAGTATTGAATCGTTCTTGTTCTACTGAAACATAGAGCATCCCTTTGTTATCTATCACAATAGTCGAATCGACATCGTCTCCAACCCAATAATCAAATACAATTGGGGCTACTCCATTTTCTATATTTGAAATATCCAATCCCAAAACTCTACCACCCGAATTTGCAAAATATACACGATTGTCAAAAAATGATAATGAATTCTCTATACTTACATTTCTACCGACAATATCTATTAATTCTTTGTTGTAAGATGGCATTGAAAAAATCATTACTGGATCAACCTCCACATTATTATACTCATTAATTTTTCTATTTAATTTAATAGCATAAAACCACCCATTTTCACCTCCTTCGTATAAAATATCATCAATAATGACAGGATTGCTATCCCAATCATTATTCCAGACACCACCGAGATCATCAGCATCGAGTGCCCAAAGTTCTTTTGGAGTTGTTCCTTCAAGAGAAATAATTCTTAATTTATTGTCTCTTGATCCGAAATACAACAATGGATAGCCATCTGGATCAAGTGTAACCGAACCCTTTATAATATCATTTGTCACAAATGGATTTCGAGTCGGACTTCCTGATTTACCATTTACAAAATGCACTTTACCATCATATGCTCCAAAAATGACTTCTACTTCCCCATTTTCAGTTTCAGAGACAACTGGTTGTCCTGTCCATCCGGTTCCACACCAAATACTTGTCTTACCAAGTGATGTTGAGGCACTACACATTTTCTCATTTGGATATTTCCATTTTGTCTCTGGAATATTTGGAATATTTCCAGTCCCATACCAAGTCCTAGAAGGATTACCTCGAAACATTGTTAGCCCATTTACTATCCCCCAAGGGTTAGATATTTTGTCGATTAATATATTACCAAAATCTTTTACAATTTTATCCTCGCCAAGTTTAAATTGATTTTCCATAAGAGGAAAAATTTCTTCGGCTATTATCTCTTCTTGTTCTTCTGTTGGTTCAATAAAGTGCTCAGTAGGATTATGATGAATAATATCTTTGATATATGAAGCGGAAATGATAGTAATTTTAGTCAGCCAAAAAGAGGAAAAAATCCCTATTGATATAGCAAATACTGACCAAATAATATATCTATGAGTCACGAAATTTTATTAATTCTTCTAATGTGTCTTTCTTCGTTTGAAAAGGGTGTCTCTATAAATATTTTGAGAGCTTTCTTGGCTTCGTCTTCGTTGATAAATCGAGCTCCCAATGAAATGACATTTGCATTATTGTGTTCACGCCCTAGTTTGACTATTTCTAAATTGCCACCGTAATACACAATGGCTCTTATTCCAATTACTTTATTTGCCGAGATTTGCTCCCCTTGCCCTGAACCACCTAGAATAATCCCAAATGAATCAGTATCAGAAGCAACAGACTCGGCAACTGGTTTAGTAAAATCAGGGTAATCATCTGTAGGCACAAATGTAAAAGCCCCCTTGTCTTCTAATTCATAATTCAAGGATATTAAATACTCTTTTAATTTTTCTTTAAGCTCATATCCAGCATGGTCCGAACCGATATATATTTTCATATAACACCATTATAACATTTAATTAAAATATATTATAATACGGATATATGCTTAAATTCAAGAAATATGAGGGGGCGGGAAATGATTTTATAATGATAAATAATTTAGATGGGTCTACTAAATTAGAGCCTAGTTATATTGCTCGTATTTGCGACAGACATTTTGGTGTAGGGGCCGATGGAGTTATCCTTTTAGAGAAATCCGATAAGGCAGATTGTTTTATGAATTATTTTAATTCCGATGGAACTATTGCTGAAATGTGTGGCAATGGGGCTCGGTGTACAGCAAAATTCTTTTTAGATGAGACAGGACTAAACATAGAAGAAATTAATCTCGACACTAGAGCAGGTATAAAAAATATTATAATAAATAAAGATAATACTTATTCTGTGGATATGGGTGCTCCTTCTTTTGAAAGTCCCGATTTCCCTACCAGTCGAACTGGTGGGGTAAAAATAGAAGGGTATGATTTTAATTTTGTATCAATGGGTAATCCACATGCAGTTACAATAGTAGGTAACTTGGATGAGATAGATATTAAAGAAATAGGTCCGAAAATTGAAACGAATCCCCTATTTCCAAATAAAATTAATGTGGAATTTATAGAAAAAATAAATAATGAGTATTATAAAGTAAAAGTTTGGGAGCGTGGCTGTGGAGCTACCCTTGCTTGTGGTACCGGTGCCTGTGCAGTATTCGTCATTCTATCTGAGCTAGGCAAGACCTCGCTCAAAGAAATAGCTCTTGAATTTCCGGGTGGTAAATTATTCTTATCTCAAAACGAACGAGGCCACATTATCCTCCGTGGCCCCGCTAATTTTGTGTTTAAGGGAGAAATATATTAAAAGGGATCTTTCTTTGCACAATTTACTTCCGGATTAAATATACTGATTATAGATGTAATTAATACATTATATTCTCTAGCACAGGAATAAGAATATTTTCTGATTGGGAAAATAGGTAAAATATTTAAAACTATTATTACCACAATTATTATCATTGTTATTTTAAATTGTTTAGACATATTATCTTTTAGTTAAAAAATCTAATAAATCTTCTAAACTTATTAAATCCAAGCCCCTTACAAAAACAAGCTTTTTTTGCGAAGGACATTCGCATAGAGTTTTGATGCATTGACATGAATTAGAAGAATAATCATATATTGGTATTATTGGTAATATATAAGCAGCGATCAAAACTACAATAACAATTATCCCTATTTTTAGTTCTAATGATAATTTTTTCATACTATTTTAATGGTAAAAAATATATACCTAAAACTTATAAGATAATAATTACTATTATAAATTATATTGTAAATATAAATCCTTTTGACATACTATTTTATACTCTGTCCAGTTTTAATTACATGATCGACTAAGGTGTATGTATACCCCATTTCGTTGTCATACCAGCCCATAACTTTTACAAGATTACCTCCTACTACTCTCGTAAGTTCTAGGTCGGCAATACAAGCATGGTTTTCACCAAGAATATCTGAGGAAACAAGATTATCTTCGGTGACTGTGAAAAGTTTGTGCCATCGTGAATCTTCTGAGGCCTTTTTTAGTATCTCGTTTACTTCTTCTTTTGTAGTATCTCTTTTTGCGATAAATGTAATATCTACAATCGAGCCTGCAGGAACAGGTACTCGGATAGATATGCCATCAAATAATCCTTTTAGAGCTGGGAAGGCTTCTGTGACTGCAATGGCAGCTCCTGTGGAGCTTGGAATGATGTTCTGTGCTGCTGCACGGCCTTCACGGAGGTCTTTCTTGCTTGGGCCATCTACAAGAGCTTGGGTTGCAGTATAGCCATGAACGGTGTTTAAAATTGCCTTTTCAATACCGATACTTTCATGCATTATAGCGATAAGTGGCGAAGCTGCGTTTGTTGTACAAGAAGCATTGGAAGTAATATCACAAGTGCCAAATTTATCTTCGTTGATTCCCAAAAGAATAGTTTCTCCGTGAGTTGTGCTCTCGGCTCCTTTTGATGGAGCACTTATAACTACCTTTTTTGCACCACAATCAATATGGAATTTTGCTTTATCAAACGAAGTAAAGAGGCCAGTTGATTCAACAACCACATCAATATCTAAATCTTTCCAAGGAAGCTTTGTGGTATCTTTCTCTGAAATATATTTTATAAGTCTTCCGTCGATGGCAAGATCAGTCCCATTTGCTTCTACTTTATGGTCCCAATTACGATAAACCGTGTCGTGTCGAAGCAGATACGACAAACTAGCAATAGAACCTAAATCATTTATGGCTACTATTTCTATATCATCTCTCTCCCAAACAATTTTCAAAAATGCTCTTCCAATTCTACCAAAACCATTGATTGCAACTCGAATTTTTTTTGTATTTTCCATATTTTTTATATTTATTATACTTGATAAATTTATAAATTTTATTTTAATTCTATAAGCTTGGATACTCTTATAAGTATAGCACCTTTTGATGGCAAATTATTATTTTCTTTTAAATTTTTTACCATGGATAAGTATTTACCCTTATCATAATATTTTGCTGTGCCTATAATTTTAATACCATGCCATTTATTATCCCAAATTGCCAAACAAACATTATTGTTATGCAATAGGTTATCTTTTGTTTTACTCATGTAGTTATCTGTTATTAAAATATATTTTTCATTAATAACCTTAATGTAAGCCACACCTATAACATTTGGTTTATTCTTTGCATCAACAGTAGCAAATGCTACAGGATTATTCTCTATAATATTTTTAAAATTTGAAATCATAAATCAAAATAATAAATTAATAATAAAGTAATTATACTACAAATGAGTCACCTGAAGAATATTTTAAAACCCCACTTTTAAATGTCTGCTTTAGTTTTTCTTGAATAGATATATCTACACAATGCATTGGAAAAATTTTACAAATTTTTTCTTTTTTAAAATATTGAATGGTTTTACTTGTTACATTGGTATTATTATTAAACATATGGAATCCACCAATAACTGCAAAAATCTTCCGTTTAGTAATATGTTTTGCATAATCACATATATTACAAATACCCGAGTGAGAGCAACCAGAAATTACTACCGCACCTTTATTTGTTTTAATAACAATTGCAGAATCATCTTTGATACAGTCGTCTTTGTAAGTACCTTTTTCAAAGTTATTTTTACGTGGTATTTCACCTAAATAATATACATTTTTACTAAATTCTAAACTATTTGTCGAAAAAATAACATCAAAATTTTTATTTATACTCATTTTAGTTTCTTTATCCACCTTACTGTGAATATCCGGATGAATAATTAGTTTTCTTTTTTTATTTAATTTAAGAAATCTTAGACCACCTGTGTGATCCCAGTGATTATGAGAAAGTACTACAAAATCTATATCATCAAGATTAATTTTTAAATTATTTGCATTTTTAATAAACAAATCGGAACTACCAGTATCAAATAGTATAGTAGTTTTATTAAATTTGATTAAAAGAGAAAGACCCCATTCCGCCTGACAAGAGTGTCTATTATTGAAGCCGGTTATATTTTCAGACAGAACAGTAATATTCATCGCTATTTAATTAATTCTTTTAATAATTTAATTACAATTTGAGGATTTGCACTACCTTTTGATTCCTTTATAACTTGACCAACTAGGGACATTATAGCATTTTCTTTGCCTCCTCTGTATGTCTCAACGACACTTGGATTGGCATCTATAATTTTTTGAACCATTTCTTTTAATGCTCCTTCATCATGATTTTGAAGCAGACCTTTTTCTTCGGCAATTTTTTCTGGTGATTCATCTTTGAGAACAATCATAGCTAGTATATCCTTGGCACCACGAGAAGATATCTTATTATCACCTACCATTTCAATTAATTCATTAAAGTTTGAGACCGATGGTAGTTCTACTGCCATATTGTTTTTCTTGAGACCTAGATAATCAGAAGTTATATAGTTTGATGCTGTTTTAATTTTATTAGGGTCTTTTAATTTATTTGCAACTTCTTCAAACCATGAACCTAACTCTTGATCCAAAATATAACTTTCTATGTCTTCATTTTTGATACCATAATCATTTCTATATCTATTCCTCCTTGTTTCAGGCAACTCAGGAAGTCCTTTTCTTAATTCTTCTATATCAAATATTTTACTGAGATATAGTTTTGGTAGATCAGGATCTGGGAAATATCGATAATCATTTGCATTTTCTTTTTTTCTTTGGGAAAAAGTAGATTGCTTGTTTTCATCCCAACCACGAGTTTCTTGAACAATTTTGTCTCCTTCACCTTTATCTAAGAGCTCTGACATTCTTTTTATCTCGTATTCTGCAGCCCTTTCCATTGCTCTAAATGAGTTAATATTTTTGACTTCGACTTTGGTTCCTAGTGTATCAAGTTGAGGAGAAATTGAAATATTTAATTCAACTCGCATTTGGCCTTTTTCCATATTTGCATCTGACACATCCAAATAACGTAGTAGAGTTTGAAGCTCTCTAGCAAAATCACCAGCTTCTTTAGAGCTGTGAATAACGGGCTCTGTGACAAGCTCCATAAGAGGTAATCCAGCACGATTAAAATCAACTAAACTATGCTCTGTGTCACTGTTTTCAGGGTGTTTAGAAGTCGCAGTATCTTCCTCCAAGTGAACTCTAGTTATTTTTACATTATGTAGTTCACCTCCTGACACAATTGGGTATTTATATTGAGAAATTTGATATCCCTTAGGTATATCAGGATAAAAATAGTTCTTTCTATCAAATTCAGTAAAATCTGCAATATTTGATCCTAATGCAAGACCCACCCGAATGACACTCTCTATAGCCTTTTTGTTTATAACAGGAAGTGTTCCAGGATGAGCCATACAAACAGGGCAAATATTTACATTTGGAATTTTCTCGTCTGGGTCATTTTTGCAACCACAAAACATCTTTGATTTTGTTTTTAATTCAGCATGTATTTCTAAACCAATTGTTGTATAATATTGTTTGGACATATCTGCAGTATAGCAAAATTTGTAAAATTTTGAAAATTGAGTGAAGGTCGGTTGGTTTATGAGTGTAGTTGTCGAACCTTACAGGTTTATTACACCTTTTCCATTCACAAGTTCATAAGGAAAGGGTTTTTGACATCCCATCACGCAAAGAAAGCAGTTTGTTTGCCTCGGGCACAAATAAAAAAACCGACTTTTGTCGGTTTTTTTATTTGTGCCCGAGGTGGGGGTCGAACCCACATCCCTTACGAGACACGATTTTAAGTCGTGCGCGTATACCAGTTCCGCCACTCGGGCATACAAAACATAACTACAATATAATTACATATTTTAAATTTTTTTACAACTTATTGTTTTATCTCATCTAGTTTAGAATTAACAGTTTTTTGTATGCCTTCTACTCCAGTATTTACTAAATCTTTTGTAAGATCATCTACCGTATTATCTACTTTTCCTTTTAATTTGTTATTCCAGATGTCTTTGAAAAAATCTTCTACATAGGTAATATTTTTCTGAAACTGAGGAGATTGTATTTTCTCCTTTATATCCACCTTAAATAAAACTAATAAAATAATAATTACGATAATTAAACCTCCTATATTAATATGTAATCCCCCTTTTTTATTATTATCCATATTTATATTATACTATATAATTTTTAAAATACTACTACTTGAACATAGTTTTTGTTGTCTTTGGTAAATACAATAAAGGATCTAGGTGTGCATCAGCTCTAGTAATACGTGGCTGGGTGAGTGTTTTACCAATGCAACTTTTACTTTCAAATGTTGCAACCTCCACTCCATCAGAAGCATAAACAGATAAATGTAGATGCGGACCAGTCGATGCTCCTGTGTTTCCAGATAAACCAATAACATCACCCTCTTTAACTAATTGTCCTGTTTGTACAGTAATTGAAGATAGATGAGCATATGTAGTTGAGAGACCATTACTATGTTTAATAAATATCCATTTACCAAACGAGGCTTTCGGGCAAGATGAATCTGTATCACCAAATCCCACTACTGTTCCAGATGCAGTTGCCATAACAGGAGTACCTACAGTTGCTCTAAAATCGAGACCATAATGAGTTTTACAAGCTCCATATAAGCTCAATAAGCACCTATTTCCAAATTTTGAAGTAATCAAAATAGAATCAAGTGGCCAAGATAGGACTTCAGATCCAGCCTTAGGTAAGAATTTAGGATTAATTAATAATTCGAGTTTCGCCTCGTAATCTTCCATTTCTTTTTCAAATATTTGTTTTCTATTCTCGGTTTCTTTGAGTAATTTTTGATATTCTGCTTCTTTATTTTTTGTTTCGCTTAAAATTTTATTCTTTTCTTTTTGAGTTATACTTACGGCTTGTTCTTTTTGTTTTAAAGTATTTTTTAGTTCAGTTAGTTTATCTTGCTCATCTAGTTTTTCCAATCTTGTTTCAGTTAGCTCTTTTTTTTGTCCATTTAATTTTAAAACATGATCATTTAGTTGGTTACTAAATTCAATCTTATCGTTGTATGCTCTACTTATTGATTCCAAGTCATTTTTTGATAGTATTTTCTCTAAAAATGACACATCATCATCCTGATGCAAACTATAGAGCATTAGAGATATAGATTTTTCTGAAATATTAATAATTTCTTCTTTTGTTTGTATATTCGAATTTAATTCATTAATTATTATACCAGTTAGACTAATCTTTTTTTCAATCTGAGTTCTTTCTTTTAAAAGCTTGTCTTTTGTAAGATTTAATTCTTTTAATATTTTAGCGAGAGAATTTTTCTCTTCTATTGTATCAGCGATTTTATTTTTATAACTTGCAATCTCTTTGTCTAATGATTTGATTTGCTCATTTATATTACTAATTTGTTCCCTCACTTCTTTTGCTGTATCAGCCGAAGTATCTCTTTGGCTTAAACCAAATATAAATGATATTAATATAAACACTACGACTAATTTCTTAATCATAATTAGATTATACACTATTCTTTTAGTTTTTGAATTGCTACTTGTAGTCGATTTATAGTTTTGTTCTTTTCTAGAATTTCAGCCAATATAAATGGATCTGGGGATTTAACGAGCCCAGATAATGCAAATCTAATAGGATGAAGTACTTGACCTCTATTTTCTTTCTCATCTGCGATTTTCATTAAGATTTGTTTGATATATTCTTTATTAAAATCAGCATCCTCTATTATAGAAAGAGCATCTATTGCACTTTGTAAATTGATAGTAATTTGCTCTTTTGATGTATCCTTGTAGTAGAGACCACTGGCATCATATTTTGGTTCTTTGTAGAAGAAATCTAATTCACCTTCATCAAGCATTTTTTTAACATCAGAGAATTTACTTATTCTTTCAGAAATTAAAGGAATAAGTTTTTCATTTTGAAGCTCGTTTGGCAGATACTCAAAAATTCTTTCTTTAAGAGTTTCAGCTGGCAATTTTTTCATATGTTCCTTATTTATCCAATCAAGTTTTTCTTCATTATATTTTCCTCCACTTATATGAATATTTGTAACATCAAATAAATTAATAAATTCATCAGGTGTTAAAATTTCTTCCACGCCATTCGGACTCCATCCTATAAATGCCAAAAAATTCATCATTGCTTCAGGTAAATATCCTTCAGTTTTATAATCTAAAACGTCTCTAGCCCCATCTCTTTTCCCCATTTTCTTTCTACCTTCGGCTCCCATTATTGGAGGTAATGTTACATATTCGGGTCTTTTTAATTCAAGGGCATCATATACCGAGAGAAATTTAGGTGTTGAAGATATAAATTCGTCACCTCTCATTACATGAGTTACTCCCATTTCTAGATCATCTATAATATGAGCAAAATTATAAGTCGGGTATCCATCACTTTTAATAAGAATAAAATCATCTAGAGCTTCTGGGCCAGCTTTTAATCTTCCACGGACAATGTCATTCCATTCGTAGCTTTTTATATCTGTGACTTTAAAGCGAAGTGGCATTGATCCGTCCCAAGCTGGGGGGTTTTCTGGTCTGTGTTCTCTATACAAAAATGGTCTTCTTTCCTCGTCGGCTTTCGCACGCATTTTTTCTACTTCTTCTTCTGTGTATGGATCAGCATAAGCCAAACCCTTGTCAATTAAAATTTGTGCGTATTTTCTATAAGAGTCAAGTCTCTCAGATTGCTTATATGGAGCATTGGGTCCACCGACATCAGGACCTTCGTCCCAATTAATTCCTATCCATTTTAAAGATTTCATAATATGAGCAATAGAACCATCGACTTCTCTAACTTTGTCTGTATCTTCTATTCTGAGTATAAAAGTACCATTATTCTTTTTAGCATAAGCCCAAGCGTATATAGCAGTACGAACATTACCAATATGGATGAATCCTGTAGGACTTGGTGCAAAACGCGTTATTACTTTTTGATTTAAATTATTCATATGATTATATATTATATCTTTTATTAATTACGATCTGTCATGTTCTAATCCTATTCCAATGGCTTTATTTGCTATTTTCTTGGCGGCATCATGATTTGCAAAAGCTAGTGCACTTCTCTTCATTTCATCCATTCGAGTCTTGTTGGTCATTAACTTATCTATTTCAGAAATTAAGACATGGCGAGTCAGATTGCTTTCTTCTATGACTTCACATGATCCACTTCTTGCATAATTAAATGCATTTTTTCGCTGATGATCTCCGTTTGAAATTGTTATAGGAATAATGATAGATGGTAATCCCCAAGATGCTATTTCAAAAATTGCAGAACCAGCTCTAGAAATAACCAAGCTTGATGCACCGGCTGCCATTCTTGTATCCAAGTCACTCAAATAACTGAGAGCTTTATATCTTGGAAGTAGATTTGTTTTCTCGAGTACAAGTTTTGCTCGTAGAACAGATGCATCATAGTTTTTTATACCAGTCTGATGAATTACTTGATAATGTTCCAACAAGTCTGGCAATACATCTATGACTATATCATTGATTTTTTCAGCTCCTTGCGATCCTCCTATTACCAATATAACTGGCAAATCTTTTTCTAGATTGAAAAATTCAATAGCACCATTTGAATCTCCGTGCAAAATATTACTTCTTATTGGTTGGCCGGTCAGAGCTGTTTTCTCTTTGGGTAAATAGTCTATCGCTTCAGGCCAAGATATAGCTACATATTGAGCAAATTTGGCGGTCCATACATTTAGTCTACCTGGAAATGAATCTGATTCATGCACAATTACAGGTATTCTGAGTATTTTAGCTGCAAAAACAGCAGGAAAGGCAGCATATCCACCTTTGGATATAACAACATCAGGAAAAATGAAAAACATATTGACTAACCCCCAAAATAGACCAGTTATTGTTGAAAAAATATCAAATATATTTTTAAATGAAAAATATAGTCGCATTTTACCTGCTGGCACGGACACATATTTGATTCCATTTTCAAAAAGTAGCCTTTTGTCATAAGGAGCGTCAGACATAAAATAAAGCTTCAGATCAATTACTTTATTTTCATATGCCGTTTCTGTTAATTTTTCAGCTATGGCTATTAGTGGATAAAAATGTCCACCAGTCCCCCCTCCTGTTAATACTATTTTCATACCTCGAATTATATATTATTTCAGAATAATTTTCCATGTTTAATATGTAATTAACTTTGAATTACGAAATGCAATTT
>Ga0247840_10007452_pt1 | contig 15239 bp, 18 predicted proteins | sample LaCruzMarch2015__FD_192404 | JGI IMG/M metagenome (GOLD analysis project Ga0247840, IMG submission 192404) | Freshwater microbial communities from meromictic Lake La Cruz, Castile-La Mancha, Spain - LaCruzMarch2015_17m | ecosystem: Environmental > Aquatic > Freshwater > Lake | place: Spain...
TGCTGTTTCATCCACCTTTCCAGACCATATAGAAAGTCCTAAGAAAAAAAAAGGTATATGAACGGATGCTTCATAGGATGTATCATAACTTGTAAACCCTGGTGGCTCTGGCCTGTGAAATGGTTCATCCATCTTACTGAGGTGTTTCATTATAAAGAGAAAGGGTTCGCGCACTCGGATCTGTAGCTCCAGGAGTCCATTGCGGCATCCAGAAATAAGGAACACATGTCTGTGACGGTAGTTTACTAAAGTCTACCTCAAAAAGGTAGCGGTAATAATATTGCTCGGGTGTCTGAGGAGGCAAATGTTGATACTGTCTCTGTGACTTCTCATACCAGTCATCAGGCATATACTGTAAAACACGCTCCTGAATTTCTTGATACCACGATTTTTCTTGGCTGCTGACACCATCACTAAAGGCTTCCTTGCGTCTCCACAAGACTTGATGGGGCAACGTAATACCATCATCAAACGCCTTCCGAAGAATCCATTTTTCTACTTGTCTTCCCTTGATAGGCCTACGCCAATAGGTGGGCAAACTCCGCGCAACCGCAACAAACTGCTTATCCAAGAAAGGTGTTCTCGGCTCTAATCCATGAGTGCTAATACTGCGATCTGAACGCTGAACATCAAACATATACATCGTATCCAAGAGTCTTTGAGATTCCTCTTCAAACATCTGGTCAGTTGGCGCATTGTAGAAATACAAATACGAGCCAAAGACTTCATCCGATCCATCTCCATTAAAGACAACCTTACAATCACTTTTTTCTTTAATCGCTTTTGAGACAAGCCAATTTCCAACAGAGGCTCTAACTGTCGTTGTATCATAGGTCTCAATGGCATGAATGACAGTAGGAATTGCTTTAAAAAAATCATCCGCGGTCAGCACTATTTCTGTGTGGCTAGAGCCAATCCAATCGGCCACCATCTTTGCGTGACGTAAATCTTCACTTCCCTTCATGCCTATGCTGAAGGTGCGAAGAGGAGGCAAGTTCCGCATGCGCAGGTGTTTCTGGACCAAAGACGCAATGAGACTGCTGTCAATTCCACCACTCAAGAGAGCCGCAACAGGACGTTCCATCAGCATACGCTTCCGAACCGCCTCCTCTAAAGAAAAGCGCAATCCCATACAGGCCATTTCGAGACCTGAGGTGTGGGAAAGAGAGAACAACGGATTCTTTAGCCAAGGAACTGAATGATACTTTTCAGAGCGTAAGAGTTTTTTGGTAGCAATATCATAGACTTGAAAGGTTCCGGGAGGAAAATGACTAACATGGTCAGCAATAGGAATGAGACCTTTCAACTCACTGCTAAAAAAGAGTGTCTGTGCGCCCACAGTAAACGTTGTGCCATTTTGATATTTACATTCAAACTTTGTGCCAACATACAAGGGCCTCACACCATAAGGGTCTCTCCCCACGATGACTTGATTTCTCTCCTCATCCACAAGTATCAAAGCAAAGACACCATCCAACATCCGGAAAAAGGTCGCAAGGTTGTCCTTGTAGAGACTGTATAAGTGACCGAGCACTTCACAATCACTTTGAGACCGTAGACTTTGGATGTTGTGCTGGCAGGCCAATTCTGACCAGTTATAGATTTCTCCATTGCACATCCATGTGGTCTTTCCTTCACTAAAGGGCTGCATCCCTTCTTCCGTTAATCCATTGATCGCCAAACGAGTAAATCCCATCGTAATATCTTCACTGAGATTTGTGATTGTCATAGACTCGGGACCTCTCGGTGACAAGGTCTGAATCCATGTTTTGGGCTTATGAATCACCATCATGGGCCCAAGACGAAACCAAATTCCACACATAGTGTTCTTTCAATTCTAGAAAGAGTCTATTTAGATACTAGAATAGAATGGACGCACAAAAAGAGTCTATCAACTCTTTTTGTGCTAGAGCCATTTTATCTATAGCCTAATATAGATAAAATGGACGCAAGCGACATCATTCGCAAATTACAAAACCGAACGATTTTTGCGGGAATTAAAGCGGTTCAACAGCCTTTACAGCCTGCGGCGAACTTTAGCACTTGCTGTATTACGGGCGCAACGCTAAATTTCCAGGATTACCAACTCCGATACAGTTTCTACAACGGTGTCCAATACTGTAGCACATGCGTAACATCCTATCCCAGCAGAAATGTGAATGATGTCTGTGGTTGTTCAGGCTAAAGACCTTTTTGATCCTGTAACAGAATGTCTGATACCACTGAAAGTGTTGTCAAAGAGTCTGATGTGAGTGGAAACACCGTTCAAGACAAGTATATGCGGAATGGAAAGCCTTTGAAATCAAAACAAGATCGAGTCAAAGAATCCATTACAATTTTGAAAAAACTCAAAGAGCTGGGAATTCCAAACAATGAGCCTGGATACTATCAGACAAAGAGACAGTTAGACGAATGGATAGCAGGGGGAGACCAATGGGATGGCCGCATTGACTTTCCCCGATTTCAAAGACGTGCTGAATTAGTTTTGCCTGTTCGTCCCGACCGCGTTGTTGAAATGACGATTTTTGCTCCCCGAAAATAAGAAGATGAAGCTTTGGGTTGTTGTCTATGAAGAGCACTATGCGAAGTTTTGTGACCTTCGCGCTCTTTCTCAATCAGAAGAATCCTTCCGAACCTTTTTAAAGGATATCGGGACGCCATCCTTGTCCTTCCAACCTCATACGGAAGCGCCTGAAAGCAACTACGTCTCCTATAAAGAAGCTCCCCAAGGATCCTGTGTGCGACTTCGGGTCCCTGACGACTATGTGACGACCATTCATGAAAAGTTATTTCAAACCTCGCATGAAAAAGAAGATAAATCCCGAAGGAAGAGCAGTTGTGTTCTTGTTTAAGCACGACGACGGCGAGTGCTGCGTTTCTTACCGTTGCGCACAGTGCGAGAGATACCCTTCAAGGTGCCCGTCGTGATGTTGTTTGCCAAGTCAATGGAGTTCTTGACCAACTTCGTAACACCCTTTGTGGCTGTAATACCGATATTTCCAACTGTGTTGACAGCAGACTTGCTGACATTACGAGCAGTGCCCAAGGCGGTGCCCGTAATCTTAAACGCACCATTGCCAGTGCGCTTAGCCAGACGAACGGTTCCCTTGCGGGTGGATCCAGCGATGCCGAGTGCCGTATTTAGGACTCCTTGGGGTAAGCGTAAAACTTTGCGGGTCATACTGCGTTTTCCTTTTCCTGCCATTCTATACTACAGCATGCGATTTTTTACAGACGCAGACCATTGTTTTGTGAATTCATACAAGACAATTCCTGTAGCAACACTCACATTCAGGCAAGGCTAAGCCATTACTCAACTCTTTCACGTTGCTTACAGACTTCCCCTGAAGAGGTGTGTGGACGTTGTATTTGAGAAGAGTGGGTTGGTCCATACGGGACTCATCCCACGCATCAGACTCATTCATGGTGCTTGCTTTGCTCTTCATCCTGTTCAAATTTATTGCGGTTTCTAGTAAATTTGACCAACAAACCGCAGTGTCTAGAAGCAAACTACATAATGGCATCTGAACGAGTTCTAAGTTTATCTATGCGGCCCAAGAGCCTTCAGGAGTGTGTGGGACAAGACGAGTTGGTGAAGGCTCTGGAATACCAGTTTCAGGTAGGACGTATCCCCCACTTCTATATTGTTCATGGTCCGATTGGAGCAGGTAAGACGACCTTCGCACGCATTCTTGCATTGACACTTCAAATGGGCCCCAAACAAGAGAATGCGTTTGAGATTCCTGGAGAGATGTGGGAGAAATACAAGAAGTATGATATCAAGGAAATGAATGCGGCCAATCAGAATGGCATTGATGACATTCGTTCTCTGATTGAGAGTATGCGCTACATGCCTATCGCACCGTCCAAGTGTAAGGTAGTGATTCTGGATGAGGCCCATCAACTGACTGCCGCAGCACAAAACGCATTGCTGACTGAAACAGAAGACGTTGCAAAGCATGTGTATTATATCTTCTGTACCTCCAATTTGACCAAGATTATCCCCGCATTACAGCGGCGAGCCTATATGGTGTCACCCAAAGGCCTGACCACAGATGAGACCTATGCGTTGCTAGAAAAGGCCGCAGAGGAGGCTGCCTTTGTGGATGATATCAAGCCTCTCTATGATGCGCTCTATGTGAATTCAGTGACGAGTCCTGGTCTTGTCTTACAGGCCGCTGAGAAGTTCTTCAGTGGAATTCCAGCTACAGAGTCTGTGACGAATTTCACGATTGGCAAGTTTGATACTCTGGCCATCTGTAAAGCGGTGTCCAAGGGGGACTGGAAAGAGTCAAGTAAAATGCTGAAAGATTTGACCAAGGATGAAGTCGTCACCATGAAGATGTGTATTCTAGGCTATATGAAAGCCATCTTGATGAAGTCATCGGGCCAGAAAGCCTCTACAATGGCCCGAGCCATTCGCCTCTTAGCCGATGACAATGATATGTTAGCGCGATTCTTGGCAAATGTCTTTCTTGCGTGTGAAACGATAAATGGAACGGCCTAGGTGGTAAAAAATTGAACGGAAATCCAACCCTTTTTTTGGCATACCACCCGTTTGACTCTAAGAATGTCCATTGTTCATGATATCTGGGAGAACGAGCTTGAAATCACGAAGGGCTATGTGGCGCATCGGCATCGTCTAATTGATGTCAATCTGATTCAGACGTTTCAGGTGAAGGGTCGGCGGCTCTACATCAACACGTTCAAGCAGAATGAAATGGTTCCGAGTATGTGTATCTTCTTTGAGAGCAAGGAGAAGGCTGAGGAGGCTTACCAGATGATGAAGGAGGTCTACTACGGTCCTCTCGTTTATAGAAAGCAGAAGCAACCTGAGCTTACTCCCTGTCTTATGCTGCCGATCTTCCTCATAGCATTCTCGCCTCTCATTGGCTTCCTCGTTCTTCTAGTCTCGTCTTCCTATCCCATTGGAAACACCTGCCCGCTCTTTCTGTCCTCTTAGTAAATGAAAACACGGAAACAAAAAGGAACTCAACTCTACAATGACAATCCAAAAGGTCCTTCGAAAGTCAAAGCGCAATATGGAACAAAAGAAAGAGCTCAACAGACGCTCAAGAGATTACGTGGTAAACCTCGGGCTTACCAGAGACAAGTTGCGACTACGATGTTCTATCGAGCAAAACATCATAAATACAGAACAAAACAGATGGAAGAAGCGATGAAAGTCTACAACAACTATCTCAAAGAACTTACCTAAGATGTTTTTTCGGTTTCCACAACAATCTCCTGTGTTGAATCTTTCACCACATGAGTTGGAGGAGAGGAATCGGTGAGAGGAAGCGTATTCAGAAGCTTATCCACTTCAGCCATCGCCTCTTTGATGCGCTTGTAATCAGTCCACCAGGCCTCCTTGTCAGAATAGGAAAGAGATGTGGATTTTGTAGAGTTGTGATAATAAATGCGGAGAAACCCACCTCCTAGACAACCTGTATACATAATGACATTGGAAATACTGGGCACATGAAGAGCACTATTTTTTACTCGAAGGAAATGGGGCATCGCTATACATGGATTGAGGTGGTTGTGAAAATCAATTTTTGTGCTTAAAAAAATCATACGAACTCTATTCTAAGATGGACTACGGGGATACAACAGACGGTGCCTTAGCAATTGTGTTAGGATTTGGTCTTTTGACATGTGGCTCGAGTGTTCTTCTCACAGCGCTCTTTCCCTGTTCTTGCCGACCCAAACGCGATTGTAAACGGAACTGTGCGGATTGTAAGAGAGATAGACAAAAGTGTCGGCAAAAGTGGTATGATTGCTGTGTTCGCAGAGAAAGGGCTAGCACAGAAGAAGAATTAATGGCTGTGCCTTAAGGGAATACATAGACTCTAAGAAGAAGAAGGAATGTCCTCGACTTCTTATAGTATTGAAGGAGCTCTCTACGAGTTGGTCGCGAGAGGAAATAAAGATGTCTATTTCATTGAAGACGATAAGAAAAGTAAAAATTTGTTTGACAATCGCTACAATCCGACACCCCCTCAGATTTCTGAGCTTCGCCGCTTACCTCCGTTGAATCAACCAGGATTTGGTCGCAGTTTTGAATTCCAAGTGGAAATCGCTGGAGATTTTTTTGTAGAGCCAACTCTTTTGATAGACCTACCGTCATGGCTTCCTCCTCCGCAAGCTGTTCTCAATCCTACTTCCGTCATTACAGATGCCTCTGGTGTTTCCTATGGTTACACAAATGGAATTGGATTCTTCTTGTTTGAAAAGATTCAACTCCTTCAAGACAACATCCTCCTCCAGGAATTTAGTGGGGACGCGCTTTGGGCAACATCTCGGAGTAGGGGAACACTGAATTCAGCATTTCTAGATAATCGTCTGGTAGGTCTTCATTCGGGGTCTCCACTTTTACTTGGGCGGAATGCGACACCTGGACGACTTCGCCTCCCCTTACCGTTATTTGGATGTCAAAGTCTTGATGACGGGGGATTTCCTTCTTGCTGTATACCCCAACAACAATACCGGATTCGTTGTTTTTTGCGAAAGCTAGAAGACCTGGTTGAGGCTTCAGATGGAAGGGCGAAACCAACGCCATGGGGTGCCTCGGGTTGGTTGCTGAAATCAAGCGCTTCTGGACCAGTGAGTACATTTTCTACGTTACCTATCCAAGAGATTCAGCAACCGTCAATTTTACTTGAGACAAGACATATTTATACAGATGCGGAAACACGTCTCAGTCTCCAAACCGTGAGAAACGAAATTCCCTTTGAGCGCGTCTACGAGAATATCTTTACTCAGAACCAATATGATTATAATCCCATTGAAAGAGGTGCTGTCGCAGCGATAACCCGACGCTTAGAAGGAACTCATCCTGCGGCTCGCATTGTCAACTTCTTCCGCTCAAAGACTGCCATTCAAGCGAATCAGTTATGGAATATCAACAATGATATCTCAGGAGGCCAATTCTATAACAATATGAAGTTAGTCATCGCAGGAAAAGACAGAGAAACCTTGTTCCAGCCTCTTGTCTGGCGCTACCTTGTTGCTTTAGCCAAAGAAGAACGAGATTCTGGATTACCTTTTGCCATTATGAATTGGACAGTGGGTGACGTTCGGAGCAGACGACAACCCTTTGCCAGACAACCTGAAGGCTCTGTAAACTTTACAACCGCAGACAGACCAACACTCTACATTGATTTAAATGACATTGTTGTAGGAAGCAAAAACTCAGTTCTTCACAGTATTGTGGAGAGCTGGGCGTGTATGGTGACTGAAAATTATAGAGCAACCTTATGGTTTGGCAATTAATGCTTGCGTGTTTTCTTTCCACCCCGTTTCCGTGTAAAGAGGTTTTTAAAAGCAGATGGAAAGGAACGGCTCCTTGGTCTAGACTGTGTCACCCAGTTTTTGGCAGCCATATTTTTCCCATAGAGTTTTCGTAGCCGCATGACATTTTCTGCGAGGGTATCTTCAACTCTCTTCATTACTTCGCTAATTGTATATTCATCTATATAGAATTCGCGAAGCCTATCTACTTCACGTGCTAACTCCTGCATTTCCTCATCATATTTTTTAAGATTGAGTGTATTTCTATACTGGAGGTCTTCACTATTTTTTAAAACCTGCCAGAGCGTATCAAGTTTTGAATATAACTCTTCATACTTGGAGAGAATTTCGTCTCTCCGCTGTCTTCGTTTTTCAAGAACTTCATTGATTTCTTTTTTACAACTATTAGATTCGCTTTCCATTTATGTAAGGCAAAGATTTTCTTTCCGTAGAGACCCTTCTAAACAAACTTTATGCTAAGACATTAGCTACTCCTAAACAGATGGCAAGCTCCTTTCAAAGACCCGCAGGAGATATTACAACGCTTCTGGATTTAACAGACAGAGACGCACAAGACAATTCATATTTCCCTCTCAAATCCAATGTAAGTTGGTTCACACGGAACCCCGAACGCCGCTTTACACCCTTTGTCCCTGTCCTTCAAGATATTCAATACAGAGGTCCTGCTGGATTTGGACAACGGTTCTCTTTTGATATTAATTCCCAGACGTGTGGGGATTTGCTCTTAGGAGGAGGTCTTCAACTTCAATTGTCAAGCTGGTTTGATTTGACCACTGTCTTAAATCTTCAAAGTCAGAAATATCAATATGAGACGCCTAGCGAAGCTTGGTTTTATGCCAATGCTATGGGACAAATCTTGCTTCAAAAAGTGGAGTTAGAAATTGATGGAACCACCATTGAAATGGTAGATGGGGATTTATCCACTGCGTTTAGTGTCTTGTATCCTGACTTGAATACACAAGTGGGTCCGGGTGCTGACCATTTAGGAGTTGCGAATCTCCAACAGATTCTCACGTGGCCCCAATATCGTGTGTTCCCCACAGAAACTGGATTTCTCCAATGTGTTCTTCCGTTGTTCTTTCAACGCACACGCATGAAGGAGGGACTTCCTTTAGTTGCCTGTAAAGAAGGAACTGTGCGAATTCACATTACCCTCAGGCCTTTTACAGAAGTGCTTAGACAAGCAAGAGGGTATCGCGATTCGTGTGATGCTACACCTATCAATACAACTATCAATCTCTTGAACAAAACACTTCCTTTCAGAGAAGTGCTGCCTACACAAACAATGGACGCAGAGCCGATGCTTCAAAACGTCCGCCTAGTCACATGGGGAGCGATGTTAGATGGATCCGTGCGCACAAAGATGATCCGCGAACCGTTTGAAATTATGCACAGACATATTCAAACCTTTTACTTTGAAGAACCTCTCAAGTATGTGATCGCAAAACAAAACCAAGACAATCTGATTCGGATTCAGCTTCCCTTGGAAGCCAATCATCCTCTTGAGGAGATTCTCTGGTTTATAAGACGCAAAGATGTTCTCAATAATAATGAATGGACAAATTGGTCGAGTGTCTTGAACAAAGACTACAATGAGACATACAATCCTAGGCAGAGTATGATGAGCTATGGAATTTTACAAGCCAACGGGATTACAGTGGTAGAAGCAGAAGAACAGTTTTTCCGACAACTGATTGCGAGACACCATCGCGGGGGCATTATTGCTTACAATCAATACTTGTATGGATACCCGTTTGCAAAGTGGCCTGGAGATATTCACCAACCTACGGGCACTGTCAACGCGTCTCGTCTTCAGAATCTACGATTGACCTTAGATGTGCGAGCTCCTCAGAATCCCGATGGAACTGCTGCTGCGTGGGACGTGAAAGTCTTCTGTGTAGGCCTCAATTGGTTACGATTCCAGAATGGTATTTGCAATCGCATGTTTACCGATTAAGCAAACCTCTGGTTTGCTTAAACATAGTTCCAGAAAACCGTATCGTTTTTTGGAACCGATTAAGGGTAAAATTGAATATAATAAGGGCTCGTTATTACGCAAACCATTACAATGTCTTTCTTACGACGTTGGTTCATGAGGATACCTCCTCTGACCCCTCCTGTCGCAATCCCCGCCTATCCTGCTCATATGGGCGCTGGATGCGTCTTTACCGATGGCAAACATGTGCTCGGAGGCTATCAGCCTCATAAAAAGAAGCCTGGAATCAGTGGTATCGGCGGTCACAAGGAAGGTGAGGAGTCCTATCTTCAAACAGCCTATAGGGAGACCATTGAAGAATTCTTCCATGTGACCAACACAACCATACCGATTGGACTCGTGGACAGACTTGTTCGCCAAATGAGACCCAAGAAGATTCAAATGAAGAAGGGCTATGTTCTCGTTACCTTTGATTTTAGAGACCTTCAGCAGTTCCTGAAGCTCTGTAAAAAGGCAGGACTCCGCTCTTCTTTGTATCCGACGCTTCCCAAGAATCTTTTGGAAGTGATCCAGATGCGTAGGTATGACCTAACTGCCGAAATTTCATCCTTTGCTCTGCTTCCCATTGTAAAGAACCACAAAAAGCTGCGAAACTTTGTCAATCCCCTGTTTATCCAAGACATGTGGGATATGTAAAGGACTTTCGGGATACCCGATAGAATGGTGGTGTCACTCCTCCAGATTATTCACACAGGTCTCCAAGACGAACGGCTGCTACCGACCAAAGGAAAACCCCAAATCTCTTTTTTTCAGAAGGTCTTTGTCAAAGCAGGTCGCTTTACGACAGCATGGGTTCGTCTTGATTTTGATACACGACCCAATTTCGCTACACAAGCCTCTATTACTCTGCCCCGACAAGGACATTTGATTACGAGGTTGTATTTGATATCGACGATGCCTGACATTGTAGCTCCGCAGCTTTTGGCAAGAGCTGCGACAACAACCACCTTTGCGGGACCCACCTTTGGCTGGACAAACAGTCTTGGACATGCTCTTATTCAAAATGCCACGATGGATATTGGTGGTGCGCGCGTAGAGCAACTGAATGGCAGACTCTTAGAAGTGTTGGATGAGTTTAACACACCCTTGGAAAAGACAACCTTGATGAATTCTGTTTTACCACGTCTTCAAAACGGATTTAATGCGCAAAGTATTGGCTGGACAGAGAGACCCACTGTCGCAGTGACTCCTCTTCCTTTTTGGTTTTCGAGAGGCGATCCAGGTGTTGCTCTTCCAATTGACGCCATTAACAATGACCAAGTTCGTCTGAACATTACATTTGCCCCTTTTAACTCTCTCTATGTGAGTTCTGCGCAAGTTGATATTTCAGGAATTGCCAATCCTGTCGGTGGTGAAGCCTATTTTCCGTTGTTGAACTCTCCTTTCTATCAGACCGGTGGAACAACTCCTGTCTTTGGCTTAACAGGAAATTCAGCTGTATCCACCAATGTAAGCATAATCCCAACTATCCGCATGGCAAATACCTATACACTTGGTGACACCTATGTCTTGGCAGAATATGTCTATTTAGACAAACCTGAAGCCAACAAATTCCGCATTTCCGATATCCAGTATCCCATTCCGCAACATTATCTCTTTGAGCCCACAGATACGAATGGACTTCCCAAACTTACAATTCCTCTTCGTGTGCCCAATCCGACCCGAGACCTCTTTTTCTACGCACAGCGATATGAAGCTCCAGCCTATAACGCACCGTTCTTGTCTTCACGTGACCTCAGTGGCTATGGAGTTCGAAATGCTCCTTGGTGGCCCGATGCCAGTGGTCTGAATGCTGTCAATTTGGGCAGCTTAGTTCCTGCGTTTTCCACCCGTCAATCTGAACCCTTAGAAATGGTGAGCCTCGTCTATGAAAACAAGCTGTATCGCTACAGCAATATGGCTCCTCAAATCTTTCGGAGCTTGATTCCTTCCATTGTCCAGAAAAAATCTCCTTGGGTCAACGGATATTATTATAACTTACCGTTTGGAATGGACCATGGCATCATGCCAACCTCCGTTCCAACTGGAGAAGCCAATTTAGACAAAGTCGAAAAAGTAGAACTTCGTCTTCAATTCAAGCCGAATCTAGGCTCTATTGATCCGAATAATGTTCCACGGTATATTGTTTATTGCTACGCAGAAACTTACAATATCCTCCGTATCTATGGTGGAAGAGCAGGCTTACTCTTTGCTTTCTGAGCATTTATCACTTGCGAGAATCAATACTTTTTCTTCACAGGATGTGGCATTCGCTCCTACACGTTGGTCTATATAGGATGCCCCCGAATACGATGTATTGGGCGAGGGCCCAGCAGTAACACGATTCGGGCAAGGTTCTGATAAACTCTTCGTATTCAAAAGACTATTCGCATAGACTTGCTTCCCCTGTTGCTTGAAGGTGACAGCGGAAGCATTGTAATTTGTATTGGTATTACTGGTGGCAGGTTTGGGCATATCTACTAGGAACTTGACAAATTTGAACGTGTTTCCTTTCCCTCCTATAGCAACCATGGCTAAACCTTTCATAAAATGGGTCGGAGGAAAAACACAACTTCTTGAAAACGTCCTTGCTCTCTTTCCAACTCATGTAACAAACTATCATGAGCCCTTTCTTGGGGGAGGGAGTGTCTTACTCGGATTTCTTACAGAGGTTCAACAGGGAACCCGAACTCTTTCCGGAACAGTCTACGCAAGTGACGCGAACCCCCGTTTGATTTCACTCTATAAACATATTCAGACCAACCCGACTGGTTTCATTACAAAGCTTCGCGCATATCAAACGGAGTATGGAGCTATCTCAACACTTTCAGGAAATAAAACTCCTACAACTCTGGAAGAAGCCAAGACCTCTCAAGAATCCTATTATTATTGGATTCGGACTCAGTTTAATTCTCTGTCTGATATCACAAGCCTGGATGCCGCTGCTATGTTTGTCTTCTTAAATAAAACGGGGTTCAAAGGCGTCTATCGCGAGAACAAACAACATAAATTCAATGTTCCCTTTGGCCATTACAAAAAAACACCTGTCTTCTTTGAAGAAGACAATTTACTCGCTATCTCTCACATGATTCAAAGAGTAATCTTTACCTGCCAAGGATTTGAACACTCCCTCGCAAAAGCGATTCAGGGTGATTTTGTCTATTTGGACCCACCCTATGCTCCTGAGAATGCTACATCCTTCACCGCCTATCAGGGAGATGGATTTACGAAAGACAATCACGAGACACTGTTTCGTCTAACAAAGGAAGTAAGTTCTAAGAATATTCGTGTTGTCATGAGCAATTCGGATGTTCCTCTTGTAAGACAGGCTTTCCCATCTCCTCCCTTTACTCTTTACACAGTTATCGCACGCAGAGCTATCCATCGTGATGACCCTTCTGCGCAAACCAATGAACTCCTTATTATAAAAGAAGCCTAAAAATTAAGAAGTAGAATTTACTCAAATGAGTGAGCTATGGCCCTTTATCCGTGAGGGAATTACAAAACATGAGTTATCACCCGAACAATTTGAGTATCACGCGTCAACAACAAAGTATAAGTTTGCCCTTCATCAGATTCTTTATACATCTCCTACGTTGCCGAAACGGATAGAGCTAGGAGATGCGATTGAAACCAATGCGTATCATTTGTTCTATTATATGATTTCTCGCTTTTATTTTTTTGACAATGGGAAGGATGATATTATCTATTTTTATCCTAATAAGAAAAATAATTATCTATCGGAAAAGGCCTTGGCCCTGCTCCCTCCTCGGTTCAAGCGAGAAACAGAAAAAAAGCCAGAGTATGAGTATTTTGAAATGCCTGGATGTATCTGGTATACCTATACCATTGGAGAACCTTGGATGTATGAGTATGTGCGAGACTTGTATAAACCGATTTGGGAGGATGTTTCGCAAGTCAAAGGAAAATATACCTATATCTCACGCAACAAACGAGATATCAAAGCGAGACGCTTATTAAATGAAGAAGAATTATTTGTTCCTCTCAAAGAGGCTGGATTCAGTGTCTATACAATGGATAGCCTAACGTTTGAAGAACAAATCCGCCTGTTTCGCAGCTCAGAAATTATTACAGGGCTTCATGGAGCAGGCATGGCGTGGTTGATTTTTTGTCATCCAGGAACCTATTTGTTAGAAGGAGCGATTGTAGGAGGTGTGGAAAAACATAGACCCCATTATGAAGATATTTGTATCAAATCACAGATACATTATTATCGGTTCACCCATACACAATATCCTGACAAGGAAACATATCCAGGATGTGTTGAGGATGATTGTGTTGTGAATGTAGAGGAATACATAGATGTTGTTAAGAAAATTGTGAAGCTCAAAGAAAGTGCCTCGGACTAATCTAAACAAGAGTTTCTGTATGTTCTCAGATGAATTCCATAACGATTGACAGCAGTGATTGCCGCAGCACTCTATGCCGCATTTGTGCCGATTCTGGCACCGACAAGTGTCCTTATAATCTTCACGGTCATCGTCACCCCTACAGTGTTCCCTATTCTCTGTTTTTTGAGCCTCTCAAGAACAAGCCCATTAAGTTTGCGGAGATTGGTGTCTTCCGTGGAGCCTCTGTTCGTGCGTGGAGAAGTTTCTTTACCAACCCCAATGCTAGAATTTTTGGCTATGATAGAGATATCCCCAATCTAGAGTTTATTGCGTCGATGGGGTTACCAAATGTTGTTCTTGACGTGATGGACGCGAGTAAATCGGAAAGTATTCATGAAAAGCTACAACAAGCAACGCAAGACGGTGAGTTGCTTGATGTCATTCTAGATGATGCGTCCCATGACCCTGCTGACCAATGCGAAGTCATTAAGACCGCGTTGCCTTTTCTAAAACAAGGCGGCTTGTTGATTATTGAAGATATTTTCCGCGAACGCCCTACAAAGCCTTATGAGGATGTCTTCCCTCTCATCCAGAATCTTGTCAGTTTCCACACGTTTATTGTGTGCGACCATCAGCTACGCTATTCTCCAGGATGGAACAATGATAAGCTCTTGGTGTTTGTGCGCAACTAGCGACGGACTTTGCGTGTTCTCCGCTTGCCTCCCTCCGCAGACTTCAGAATCGAAGGAAATCCTGGGTACTGGTTTACAAGATTTGCCCGCACACGCTGTGCTTCTACACCTACTAAGAGTTTTTCATTCCAAAATTTTAAAAAATCATGAGTGATTGTTTGATGGATGCGATTTAATGCCTCAATTTGTTCTAGAAGATCACGAGACAAGGCTCCTTCATCATCGGAATTGGCTTCAGGCTCATGCATAGAGGCGAGTGCGTCTGAAAGCAATACTTTGTACACTTCTAATTCCTTTGCTTTGTTAGCCTTTTTTCCACCAAGCTCTCTTCGTGCAGTTTCAACAGCACGCGATTTTAGCTCTAAAGCAACGGAATCTTCTAATTTTTTGGGTTTCTTTTTTTCAAGAATAATTTCGTTACGAGATATAGCATCGCGAAAGTCTCCCATTCCTTCCAAAAAATGACCAGGATGTGCTGGATCAGGTTGGAACTCCATGAAAGGTATATGCTTTTGACCATAATGAAACGGTTTATCTTTCCAGTACAAAGTGTCTACTTTGTAGTGAAAAGGTCCAGTTTCACTTTCAACCTCTGCGTTTCTGCTTCTTGCTCCACTGCCGCTACCATTCGCAGTACGCCCTCTTGCTGCGTTTTTGTTTAGTGTAGCATGACGTTGGTAATAACCACAACCACTTCGTGACCTTCTCGTATCTCTGTAATAAATAGGAAGTTTCGGATGAAGAGAAATATGAGATAAAAATTGTTGTCGTCCTCCTTTGCTTGTCAAAGTGAGTTTAACTACAATATTATTACAAAAACGTAAGTGTTCATCATTGAGAACTTTAAATCCCAAGCGACCAAATCTGTTGGATGCCGCACTTTCGTCATGAATCGGGCCAAATTTA
>Ga0247840_10007455_pt1 | contig 15236 bp, 9 predicted proteins | sample LaCruzMarch2015__FD_192404 | JGI IMG/M metagenome (GOLD analysis project Ga0247840, IMG submission 192404) | Freshwater microbial communities from meromictic Lake La Cruz, Castile-La Mancha, Spain - LaCruzMarch2015_17m | ecosystem: Environmental > Aquatic > Freshwater > Lake | place: Spain...
GAAAGTTAGATCAACTGCTGGATTACTTATTCATTTATTTGGCAAAATATCTATTGCTTTCATTAATCTAATTTTTTAAATACTGATTCGCATTATTAACCAAATCATCCACTATTTTGAATTGTCAGTTTATAAAGTTTCATTTCATTGTTATTTTGTTATAGAATCATGTGACGAAAAAGCCCAGAGGGTGGGGTGTAAAATATCTGGCATGTTTTCAAAATATCTTCGTTCTATTATCATTTTTTTAAGTACGAACTAATTTTCATCTAAATCGGTGATTTTTGACACCCCACCCTTCGGGCTTATGACTTCAATTTGTAAACTTTATTTGTTTACAGATTCTTAGTGGCTTATTGGTGAGTTTTTTCAACAACTATTTTTTTAGTCCTGTCAAATCTGATTCAACGGTAATTTTACCGTTTCCGGGAACGATTAGGGCTGAGAAATCATCGTTTAATTCTATATTTGATGAGGTTTTCAAATAAACTTCTTTTCCATTAACGCTATTGTTGATGAGTGTCATCAACCCCTTTTGATTAAAAACACAACCGTAAATATTGATTTTTGTTTTCAGGTAATCAGTCATGGCTTTGTTCCCTCGAAATGTAATTTTGTTGTTCCTAATACTAGAATTGCTGATGGTTACCACATCCATAGGTGTACCAATGGAAAATAATTCGGTGGGCTGGTCATATAGCACTCGTATATTGTCAAAAGTAAGCTGTTCCTGTTTTGGAATCTCGGCACCAGGGTAATAAGAGCGACTGTATTTGTCGTTATCAAAATGAACGGAGAAACTGGTTCGTGGTTTTTCGAGGAAGATATTTCGAAACACAACATTCCGAACACCAGCGGTATAGGTCACATCGTTTTGTACCATTACCCAGTTGATACTGTCAAGCATCTGAATTCCTACCGCATGGCTTGGCTGGGTCAATGATTTATAGATTTTTCCATCAGCATTTGCTTTTACCCGATACACGCGCCCATTGGCTACCACTGCATCCGAATTTTGCACCTCCATTCCCGGTTTCCAATCTATCCAGGCACCACCCAATATTCTGCAAAAATAGCCTGCCGATTTATCACCTGCCATATCGTGGCAGTTATCAACAACTCCATCTTGAATCCATCCTAATTCAGGATTTCCTACGGTATAGTCATGTGCATTGAGGGCAATGGCATCATCGCCGGTTTTGAATACACCATTGCTTATTCTAAACCGTTTGCCTCGTCCCAAATGCACCCCGTCTTTTTTTCCTTTGATAATCACATCATTGATAACAATGTCCTCGTAAGTACAAACTTGAATACCGTATTGGGCTTTCCCCAAATCGAGGCAACGAAAGCGGTCGATGTTTAAATCCTTGACATAAAAAAAAGCCAACTGACCGTGTAATCCTACTGCCTCTTTGAACTTTCTAACATCCATTCCATTTACAATAATTTGCAGCCCTTGGATAGAGATGTTTTGGTCATACACCCTTGTGATGGCACCTTTGTTGGTAATAACATGCGAAAAGGCTCCTTGCTCGTCCACTTTTTTGAGAAAGATATTATTCCCAAAAATGATGGTCGTATTGCTTCCGACATACACCGTTCCAGCCATTTTATACGTCCCTGTTTGACTCACGACAATAGTACCTGTCTGGTCTACAGCTTTTTGCAAGGCTTTTGTGTTGTCGATACCCAATGCTGTTGGTGAAAATCCAAAATCAGCGGCATTTGTAAAGCCTGGTTTTGAAACTGTAATTTCTTGGGCAATTACTTTGCTATTGATTTGAGCATTCGATACAGAACTGGCAATTAATATCACCGATAGGAATAAATAAAATTTAATATGTTTCATGTGTTTATAATTTTTTTCATATTATTTAAATTATGCGTTGGTATTATGTCAATTAAATTTACAGAGATTTAACTACCCCAAATCTCTATTTAATTATTTTTGAAAGTTCAATACAATCTATTGCTACTTGGTTTGAACTGCTATTGGGGGCTACGAAATCAATTTTTTGACGACCATTATTTAGTGGAAGTACAATGGAAACTTCACTCCATTTAGCATCCTTTGCAGTGGGGGCTTTAAATTGAACCGGAATCCCATTTATTTTATAATTAAGATCCACCTTGCTGTAATTTTTATATTTAATGGTTAACTTATAATCATTTTTTCTTTCCAAATCAAAACTCCAAACAATACGAAACTTTGAGAAAGTATGATTTTCGCCAATAGCATAACCTTTACCAGAAAATCCGTCCAACTTATTCTGAGATTTACCACAATAAAAACGGGTATCTTCCGCCTCCAAGAGAATGATGGATTCGGCAGCATCTAAAGGCTTAAAGCAACTATTTAAAGGTTTTATGGTTTCAAAAGCAGATACTTTGGCAAGAAGAATACTATTTTTTTGAAGTTTCACGCTGAATTTATCAGCGAATAATCCCAAATCCTTTCTTAAAAAAGCATCCCGAAAAAATGCCTGCCCCGAAATTCCCAAATCAGATAATTTAAGGCTAATCTCCGTTTCTTTGTCTGTCGCGTTTAAAAAAGCAACAGCCACATCTCCGATTTTCCAAAGCCTTTTAGCCCAAATTTGGATACCTGGGGTATCTTCCTTTAATTTCACACCCATTATACCTGCAGGATCTTGATTAATAGCAATTACTTCAGGATTCACCAACAAATCTCTAATGCTATCTTTCATATTTGCCAAATCATTGCCCAAAATCAAAGGGGCTCCAAACATAGCCCACATACCGAAATGTGCTTTATTTTCGTCATAAGTCATATTTCCTTTTACCAGACGGGTCTGTTCACCCAAAGCATCAAAATCTTTATTGTCGGTAGTTGAAATAGCTCCATTACCCACTTGCAACATATCCGGATCATTCCAATGCCCATTGCCCTGGAATTTATCAAGTCCGACTTGCTGATTGATAACCGAGAAAACATCATCACCATACCCTACCCTGAGCATTTCATTTTTATACCTCCATACCGGCATCATATCTGTTGTAGTACGCCACATGTCTGCATATTTGCTGGTGGTATCAAACTTCTGAGATATGTTAATACTTAACACCATAGGTCTTCCTATACTATCGATTTTAGTGCGCCAGCGATTCAGAATCACTTCCGGTGCTTCTGAAGCTCCACAATTATCCAATTTTATAAAGTCAACCCCCCATTCTGCAAACGTTTTTAAATCGGTTGATTCATACCCCAACGATGCGGTGTATCCACCACAAGTGGCACAACCAGGAGAAGTGTAAATCCCGAATTTAAGTCCTTTGGCATGAACATAGTCTGCCAAAGACTTCATTCCGGAAGGAAATTTTTGGGTATCCACCATTAACCGACCGTTGGCATCTCGTCCCCAACGATCTTTGGGTGCATTTATGTCAAAAACTCTTTTTACCCTACCATACATCCAGGTATCATCAATCACCAGGTATTTATATCCTGCATTAACAAGCCCTTTTTCGACCATTAAATCAGCCGTTTTTTTTATTGTTTCTTCAGAGACACTAGAACCAAAATAGTTCCAGGAATTCCAACCCATGGGAGGCGTTGTTGCGATATATTGTTGCGGTTTAATTTGTGCATGAACATTTTGCATATTTGCAAATAAAATTATACCGGCTATTAACAGGCCAAAGCTATTCATTGTTTTCATATAAGTCTTTTTGTTATTTGGATTTATTGTTCATTTCAGATATGTTAAAATCAGGCAGCAAAACTTTCACGATGCACTCCGCCATTTTTTTATAACCCTCCTTATTGGGGTGAACTTGCGTACAGTCATCAGAAGACTGCCCATAAAACAGTTCGGCGTTTGCGTTGGTTACCCCTGAATTGTCATACAGATCCACCAAGGGCAAATTATATTTCTTTGCGATTTGCCTCATCATCAAAACTTTGGGATAACGCATCTCTAATTCCCAATCCAACACCTCCTGAACGGACGCAAAGCGGGGGTGTTTGTACTTTTTTTCATAGGCTTTGACAGGATCCATACCAACCACCGCTTTGACCCTCATTAAATTGAGGATCTTGATTAATGTCAAGCACATCATCGTTACACAAAATGGAATATAGTAAATCGTCCGTTTTACTTAAATCGCAACTCATAAGGAGCGGTGCGGCAAGCATAGACCAAAGCGTCAAATGCGTTATTTGTTCAATATGTGTAAGCGGAATTTTTGTTTTTGCAAATTCCGGACTACCGACCACTAACATATCAGGGTCATTGTACCTTCCTGTACCTACATACTTCTCATTTCCATTTTGACTAAACCCAATATCGCTCATGCTCGTCCAACCATTGCGAATATCTGAAGTGGTTCGCCAGAGTTGGGCCCCTACCGTACTATCTTTTGAGCTATTTGTGCTATAAACAATGTCACGTTTTGTATTATCCAGTGCAGTTCGCATAAGTTTCCAACGTTCCGGAGTTCCACCGTTGCAACCATCATATTTTAAATAGTCTATACCCCATGAAGCCCACATTGTCGCATCTTGTTGTTCGTGACCAAGTGATCCAAGATAATGTTCATAATTACACGTAAACTCACTCGGAGAAGCGTAAATGCCGTATTTAAGTCCCTTGTTGTGAATATAATCGCCCAATAATTTCATATCGGTAAATTTCTTGGCAGAATGGGTAAGTGTACCATCGGCAGTACGAGGAACAGACTATCCATCATCAATATTCACGTATTGATAGCCATGGGAAGCAAAACCTCTTGACACCATCACATCGGCAGCATCTTTTATCTTTTTGTCATCAATTTTAATTTCCCACTGATTCCATGAATTCCAACCCATAGGTGGAGTCAATGCAACTCCTCTTGGCTTACAAATTATGGTGAGATAACGTTTGTCTTTTCCATGACGATTCGAAACCGATATTTCCACCACTTTTTGTATTGGAGAACTAATTTTCCCGCTTATAAATCCAGTAATGGGATCTATTGTAATACCCGAAGGCAGGTTGGATGCAGAAAAAGTCAGAGGTGCCTCTCCAGTAGCTGGAACGGCAAAAAAGAATGGACTATCTGGACTTACTCCAGTAACTCTCGGCCCATGAATCATGGGTTTAACACCATCCACAATAGCGGCAATTTTCATATCAGTTTGTACTGCCATAGTTGGTTCAGGGAAATTCTCTTTTCCAGAAACTGTTGGCAAAACAAAAATGCGCGAACCAACCCATACAGCGCAAGTTTTAGAATTTTCTGCTGCTACTTTATTGTTTGATACAAACAGTACCATTTCCTTTGCGCCATCAAGGTTAATATCAATAGATTTATGACTATCGCCAGGATGCATTTCTCCACTTTCAAATTTCAATACATTATCCACAAACACTTTAAAAACCGCATTTCCTTTTGAATCATCATTCATCCCAACTAAGGAAATAAAACGGCTTGCCACCCCTTTTAAATTCATCCGTAGAATACTATTGGGACAGACTCCAAATCCTCGAGAATAAAGCGTATTATTCAAACTGATTGGATTTCCTGCAGGTGATAGCCAAAAACCTGGAAATTTGCCATTACCTGAACTAAAGAATAAAGGATCAATTTTGTCGAGCCAAACTATATTGGTCGGATTCGTCCCCAATTCGGTATTTGAATATGGCATAGGTATTATTTCCGGGCGTTCTACCGTGCCCGGAACAAGTTGTAAATAAGCTCCAGCCCAATTACAATGTGGTTTTTTCGGTAATGAGTCATTTTTTGGCACATACACAGAATCATTCTTATTGTTCATTATAGGAGATGCTATAATATCACAATTAAAATTTAGAAGTAAAAAGAGAAATGTTCCAAAGGAAATATTAAATATTCCATGAAATTTAATCGTGTTTTTAGAACAGAAAGGAAAGTTCTTTTTTTTTATTTTTTGAATGTTGTTAATGGAGATTTGAATAGCTCTTTTCATCTGTTTATAATTTGCCCCTAACCCCTAAAGGGGAACAGAGATTAGTTTTAATTTTATAATCATTTCCTTATGTGTCCTAAATTTTAATTTTGGTAATGGGTGTTTCATTGTAAGATTTATTTTTTATTAATGCTAAAAGTAGACACTTTCTTAGATGTGTGAATTTTGATAATATACTGACCCGATGTCAATGAACTTAAGTTTACAGTTCCATTCATTGGTTTTTGGTTTAGTATCATAGAACCTAACATAGAATATACTTCCACTTTAGCTATTTCTTGCTCCGAATCAATTTTTAAAACATTGTCGACGGGATTGGGATAAACATGGATGGAATTTGCCGATATTACTTTGGTATCGTTGATCACACCATTTATCTTATTAAATTCATACACCGTTGGTGCAGTTGATGCAGTTACTAAACTGTAAATATCTCCATTCGTTTTCTTTAACGTTAGCAAACTCTGAGCAGTGAATGATTGTATGTCATTTGTATAGATGCTGTTGTCCAACGAGATTTCGTATTTTAGTTGATTTCCATTTTGCAATGTCATTGAAAAACCGGCATAAGCCTGACTTGCTTGTGTAGATAAATCGACCATATTGGTATAAATGGGTTCAACATTATTATTTGTAGGCCAAATTAGCGTGATAAGTATAGAGCTATTGGCACTTGTCCATTTTGTAAAAACCTGAGGAGCAGGAATAAATTCACCCCAATTTGGGCAATACCACCCAAAATAAGGGTTCTTTTTTCCGTATTTCATATCATATACAATTGGTTTTTCACCAAAATGATACAACCACACATTTGGTCCTGTAGGGTCGGCAGTGTGAATAGTTTTTGTACCTAACACCACTTCATTTTGTTTAAAACCATAGCATTTACTTGGGCATATAAGTGGGTCAATATTATATCCGGGAAAATTCCATATCTGAGAGTAGTTGTGAGAGGCGGCATCCTTATTGGTCATGATATCGGCCACTATCCAAAAACCATATTCTTTAACAAACGTAACTTCACGTCGATGATCTACTTTTCCGGCTGCAGGATAACCCAAATCATAATTACCTTCTAAAAAATCGAAAGTAGAAGAGCTTGACCATCGTGCATCTATAGGTGTTTCATACGCCACTTGTGAAATAACTCCCGAAGTTTGAGATTTATCATCAACTATGACAGTATTGGATTTAAGTGAAGTGTTCTCGCCAAAAAGCGCATTGATGGCATTAATATCGCTTTTTGGAAAGTTAATAGTATCCAATAATTGTTCTACACCATAAAGAGGTTTACCAGCTGTAACCAACAATGGTCTTCCATAAGCTGTAATTTGAATAGAATTACTCCCTAAGTTTGTATGTCCTCTGGATGGGCGACGATTGTAAAAAAACAGATACGGACTGTCCCAATTCCAATTCTTACGTTGCACATAATAGCCACTGTATGGAAATTGAATAGAGGTGAAAGTGGGTTTTGGCTTGGTGTTGCCCGGGGTCAGTGCTGCTGCAATTGTTGCGATAACCGGATCGGTTTGTCCGGCAATACCCCTCGCTGCCGAAGTTAAAGTGGTATTTCTAACCGATGCAGATGTCCAAAAATTAAGCGGTGCACCAGGCCCTGAACTCGACATGGCAGGAATATTTACAATAGGTGTTAATAAACTTGCATATAAGCGATAAAAATCGGTTTGAGCATCTAAAAATTTTTGTGCCAACACGGGATTGCTTGCTTGTAGTATTTCGCTAAATTCGCCAAAACCAGCAGCAGCACTGGAATTATAATTAAACGATGCTTCCAACATACCTCCATCTTTATTCATGGATCCTGTTATGAAGTCATCCAATGCTAATGAAGTGTTCGAAAACAGAGACGGGCTATTCAAGAATTCAGGGAATTGGGTTGCAATTTCTGTTAAAGCCCATAAACCACTTTGTCGCTGATTAGGTACGGCATAAGCAGCAAAATACCGATCCATTAATGGCTGAGGGTGGTCAATATTTAAAGAGAGCGCTATTTGAGCCAGCTCAACGGCAGGAATAATTTTCAAACTATCTTTTGCAATAGCTGTAGTAACTGGCATGTTAATATTAGAATTTGTTGGTCTACCACCATTCGGGTTGGGCAAGCATTTGCTAAAATATGCCAGTGATTTAATGATGTTATCCACCGCTATTGCTTGTGAAAGAGCAGGCGGTGCAAGTGTAGTCCAGTTACACATAAGGGTACTTAAATCAACTCCTTTAGCAACTTCATTAAGATATAATATCTTTTGTCGACTTGCAAAATCGGAGGCAATTTGAAAATATTTCTTTAGATTCTTAACGTCACGTGTTACATAATAATTACCGGCCAAAGCACCAAAATTTGAAAAATTCGAATAAACATCCGGATAAACACCGGCAGCGTTTTTCGTGAACCAATTAATATTGGAAGGTGTGCTTAATGCACAATCAAACCCAAACAACACAAAATCATTTCGTTGCGCACATCCGGTTGAAGCCAAAAATTGCGCTGTTGTTATATTACCAATCATATAGTTGGCATAAGGTAAATAGGTGGATGTATTTACAAAAGTGGATGACGGTGGTGAACCAATCTTATTTATTCTTAATGACATTACCTTGTAATCGCGCCAGGCTTCGAGAGCAGTGGCATAATCTCCAATTGTTGCAGCAGCTTTCACGAGCTCCAATCCGGGATAATTCAAGTTAATTGAATTGCAAAGTACTTTTCCAACACTGTCTGCTTTCGAAAGATATATTACACTTTCAAAAGCTCCTACATCGCATACACCAGCGCGAGTTTCATTCCGTTGATCCACAGTTGGCGCACCAGTAGCATAACCTGCATTAAGAGCAATACTAGAATTGGAAAGTGCCAAGGTTTTTGATTTACCTCCATTGTCTACTAATAAAGTAGCCAATCCTAATTGACCTATCGATGTGCCATTTACAGCTCCTGATGTGTTGCCGGAGGACATTCCAACTGCTGTTTTAGTAGTCCAATCATAATCCGTAGAAACCATATCCGTAATATTATTCCGGCTTTCGGTCAACAATAAATTTCCATTGTGCAAAATGGAAGTGGAAACAGCTGTGGTTTGACTATCTAAATTGGAGAAAAGAAGATTGTTGATTAGTGTGGATTTACCACTGTTTGCATTGAAATATAAACCACTACAGCCGCCATTGGTTGTTCTATCTGTTTTGTTATAAGCAATTGTATTATTGACTATTTTTACAATTACAAACGCCCCTGCATTGTTTACATATACAGAGCCATTTCCAATTAAGGGTGTTGCAGCTGTGGAATAGGTCAGTTTGTTATTTGTAAAAGTGGAGTTTGTTAAGTTCAAAAAATAAGTATATGAACTGGCAGCTGATCTCGAAGAATCAAAATACAAAGCAGCGCCATTGGAACCCTGAGCAGTATTGGATTCAAAAAGACAACGTGTAATATCAATTTTTGAATTTGAAGTAGAAGTCGAAAAATAAATAGCACCGCCGGCACCATTGCTTATTGTTCCGGAAGTGGTTGCTTTTGCCGTGTTGTTGTAGAAATAACTATCCTGCACATTGACAACTGCGTATTTGGTAGCATAAATAACTCCTCCCAGGTTAGAAGTGTTGTCTTTAAAAATACAATTCTTAATCGTAAGTGTAGAGATTCCGGAAGGAATATTAATTGACACAACTCCGCCATTTGTAGAAATTGATGAGCTATAATTATTGAAATTTTTAAACGTGATATTCTCGAGAGTAAGTGTAATGCCAGCAGTTACTATAGTTGTAAAGTTTTTCAGAGTTGCATTTCTAGCCTTACCATCAAAAATAGTCGTTAACTTATCATAACCACGTATGGTAACGGATTTGGTAATACTCAAATTATAATCAAGCGTAAAAGTGCCTGATACATCAATAATAGAAGAACTTACTACTGCAGGAGCTGCCAGTGCTTTAGCGAGAGTAGCCCACGGTTTTATCAATGTTCCATCGCCAGTAGCATCGCTCCCAAAAACAGGGCGCACATAAAATGTGGCTGCACTTGAAGTCATTAGGCATAAAAAAAGGCATAAACTAAAGAGTAGTGTTTTTTTCATTGTAATTTTTTAAAAAGTTAACAATACTAGTTCAATTAAAATTTAAGCAAAACTTCAACTCTTATAGACGGAAGAATCGCTATTAATTTCTGACTGCAAATATATTGAGGAAAATTTAAAATTTGACAGGACAATAGTATCAAAATATATGAAGTTTGATACGTGTACTCATTTTTGGCCACCCATGGTATTGAATCGATACGAAAACGCCAACATTACGAAACTTTTAAGGGTGTTAAATTGCTGATCTTCAACATAATTACTTGCCACGAGCTGTGTAACGCTTAATTGTTGCTGCAAAATATCATTTACCAACAGCGTAATTGTGCCCGCTTTATATTTTAATATCGATTTACTTATTTCAATATTCCAAAGCAGCTCACTTTTATTATATTCTGCCGAAAACCCGGTTAAGTTGCGGTAATTTAAACCCGAAGTTATGTTCCATGAAGTTGGCAATGTGATTTGTGCTGATATAAAACCACCGAGTGAAGTGTTGTTTTTTGGCAACATATTCTCAACTGAATAATTTGTGGTGTTCATCTGGTAGGTAGCTTTTGTAAGGAAATAAAGCCATTCCCATTTGTAACTTAAACCCAGTTCTTGGTTAATCGATACGGTAGTTGCTACATTTTTCACACTGCTTGTTGAACCTCCCAGCGAAGAAAATCCGATATTATTTTTCATGCCGGCTTGTGTGTAATTGTTTATCTGAAAGTATTTTGAAATGGGACGATTGTACATTATCATTCCATTGGCATTCCACGAGCCAGATTGATTAATAGGCGATGTGGTTTTCACACCTGTGGTGCCATCGTAACTTGTAAAATTCACAATGTCGTTCAAAATATAATTACCTTCGATATTTAGTTGAAATGATTCTTGTTTTTCACGTTGGTTGGTGTTGTAGCGCAACCTTGTCCAATGCGTAAATCGGGGTAACAAATTTGGATTTCCGATACGAATATTTGTCGGATTAGTTTCGTTTCGCGATGGATCCAGCTGACTCACCGATGGGGCTTCGGAACGTCCTCTGTAGTCGAAACGCAAACTTTTTCCTTTGCCCATGTTGTACATGAAGTAGGCATTGGGAGCATAATTAAAAGTTTGCAATCCCGGAAAATAAGTAATGGTAGAATCGACACCAATTGTTGAACCATTTTGGATATAGGTAAGACTTCTGATGTAGGATGGATTGTAATCCATGCCTAGTGTATAAACCACTTTTTTCAACATACCTCGGTAGCTAATACCTAATTGTTGGGTTAACGATAAGTTATTCAAACTTCTACTGTATGGTAAATCCAGAACAGTATATTTGCCCGAAATTGGATCGGGTTTAAAATTATTGACGATATTATCATTGGTACTAGACCGAATCCAATAAACGAATTGTAAGAAATGTTTATCGAAAATAGGCTCAACATAAGATAAGTACATACGGTTTGTAAAATTGGCGGTTCTGTTTTCCCATTGCTGATTTCTGTTTACTAATCTACTTCCAATTTTATTGCGGTAATAAAAGTATTCTGCTGTTGTTTCGCCCGAACCGTCATTGTTTGTGTAGCGCGAATCTACACTTAACGATGCTTTGCGACCTTTTTTTTCAAAATCGTGCGAAACAGTGAATACTCCTCCAAAATTTACTCCTAAGGTATTGGAGGTACTATTGTATTTATTTGAGTTCACAGAATCACGATTCGCATTTCCGGCTTGTAACAAAGTATAACCGTTATTGGTTCGATAATTGGCTGTTACAGCACCCGAGGGTGAAAACGAAAAAACCCAACCTTTTATAGAGCGATTTTCAATTTTTCCACTGAAACGCAATCCTGATTCGCTGGTTATTTGGTTCGTTGTATCGGTTTGATAAGAAGTACTATCCTGCAAGAAATACTGCCGAATAGACGTTCTATTCAAAACCCTCTCATTGAATCCATAGGACAAATCGCCGTTGATTATCCAAGGTGTTTTTTTATCGTCTTTTCCAGAAGAATAATTCAGTCCCAACGAAAGTGAAGAATTCAGTCCGGGTTTTCCACTTCCAATGGTACTTCCACCACCACCTACATTCATTCCATTTATGTTATTTCCGTTAGCAACTATACCCAATTGAGTTTCGTTTATTAATCGAGCCGCAAAACTATTTACAGTATAGCGAAGTAGCTGATTTTCATCACCTTTTAATTCACTTCCACCACCAGCATTATTGCTCACCAACCAACCCCGTTTTTTGTCTTTTTGAATGGTAATATTTATGGCAATATTTTCCTCTCCATCATCCACACCGGTGAGTTTGGATAGTTCCGATTTATCGTCAATTACTTGCAATTTTTCCATAATGCTTGCCGGTATATTTTTAATGGAAAGATTGGGATTGCTCCGAAAGAAATCTTTACCGTCCACCATTACTCTTTTTACTTCTTTGCCATTAACAAGTATTTTTCCTTCTTCGGTAATGGTAATACCGGGCAGTTTTTTTAGTATATCTTCTACCACCGCATTTTCTTGCAGTTTGTACGCAGCAGCATTGTATTCCATTGTGTCGGTTTTAACTACCATTTCGGCTCGTTTACCTAATACAAGGGCTTCCGTAAGTTTGATTGTTTTCTCGACAAGTACAATATCGGGAAGTGTTGTTATTTTTAAGTTTGTTGTTTGATAGTAAGACTCATAGCCCATGCACGAAATTGAAAGTAAATATTCTTTTTCGGGTTCAATGCGCAGTTTGTATTGTCCAGCTTCGTTGGTTGTAGTTCCAGCAATAAATGTACTATCCTTGATCATTAGCACACACACTGAAGCATAAGGCAAAGCCACATATTGACCATTGTCTACTACTATCACCTTGCCGCTCAATTGTATGTGGGAATTGTGTTCTTGAGATTGACAAATGCTGTTAAAGCAAAGATGAATGAGTAATAGTAAAAATGAATTTTTTATCATTATTCAGCGTTCTACCGTTTTTTCACTTTCTCGATATTTTGAAGCAACTTGTCCTCTCTCAATCCAAGTACCGGGCAAAAATTAAGAATCGATAACGTTTCAGGTGAGTATCCATTAGGACTCAACCGAAACGTTATAAAGCCAAAATTAATAGATTACTTCCTACTCCATTATTGTCTATTTAATTTTTTTCGACGCGTTTGTTTTCTAATTTTCAACAGGTACACTAACAATACCATTTATCTTGTTACATTCATACACTATTGGCACACTGTCGGTTTGTGCAGTGATCAAACTTAATACATCCCCATTTTTTTTCGAGACTGTGAGTAAACTTTGAGCACTGAACGTTTTTATTTTATTAACATAATTACAATTATTCTTCGAGATTTCATACTTTAACTTCCTGCCATTTTTTAAGTTCATCGAAAAACCAGCATAAGCCGAATCCTTTAATTGAGATAAATTCTCCATTTTGGCATATTTATCGTAGCCCAAGGTATAAGCCTATCTGACTGTTGTATCGTTTTACATAAAATTGCGATGGATTTGATAATGCTATTCACCCTATCTGCCTCTGATAGTGCTTGTTGTGCCTTGGTAGACCAATCGCAATTATAATTTAATTTCACATCAATGCCTTTAGCGATACTATTCTGGTACATCAATTTTTGTCGACAAGCAAAATCAGATACAATCTGGAAATACTTCTTTAAATTAATGTCTTCGCCTGTTAAATAATAATTAGCGACCAAAGGATTTAGAAGGAAAAAATTTGCAAATTGTCCAGGATAAGTACCATCTGATTTTTTTGCTAACCAGTTAATATTAGAAGGAGAATTAAGAGGGGCATTAAAACCATACAATTGGAATTCATCTCTAAACGTACAAGCAGTGGATGCAAGAAATTGCTCTGTCGTTATGTTGCCAATCACATAGTTTGCGTACGGCAGACTGGCAGTACGATTCGTTAAATTTGCATGGCTACGCAATAAACCAGACTTGTTATTTCTGAAAAACATTACTTTGTAATCGCGCCAGGCTTCGAGAGCAGCCGAATAATTTCCTTTGTTAGCTTCCGTTTTTACTTGTTCCAATCCGGGATAATCCAAATTTATAGAATTGCATAGCAATCTTCCAACACTATCTGTTTCGGAAGGATACAAAGTGCTCTTTGCACTTAATGAAGTTAAACACAAAGAAATGAAAAGACTTAAAAAAATAATATTGATTTTCATGATTACTTCTTAAAAATGATATAATTTAAAGCAATAAATAATATGTTTTTTTTTCTTATAATGCCCCATCAGTATTTAATTTTTCTTCTTTATTGTTTATTAAAGGTCTAAAATTCACGTTACTTATTTTTAAAACAATTGGATTATTCCAATGATTGTTTGTGTACAATCGATGCCCATTTACAGCACTAACAATTAGCCCAATTTTACTTTGCGAAAATCGCAATGTTGCATCAATAACTAATCAAATTTCACACATTTAATTCTAGCACACTACCAATCAATTGCCTCCAGTTTTAACTGGAGGAAGAAAGGATAATAGGTCTTACGGCTTTAGCCAAAATATTTATATACTATTGGTTGGATTAGTTTTTGGCTAAAGCCAATTCCAATTTTTAATCTTGTAAAATGAGCTTATGCTTTAAGGATAAATTGCACCCAATCTTATTGAACCTATCCTATTTTTCCAAATATTTATACATCAAAAATAGTCTATTTAATATGATTATCCGCAATTAATACGGCGGTTTCATAATATCTTAAGATTTGATTTTGTTAGGTTACAAAAAAATCTATTGCTCTTGCAAAATATAAACTGCACATCAAAACTTAATTGATTATATATTAACAACATAAAAATGGGGCTTTGCCCCAAACCCCACTTACTTTTTTTTCTTGACAAAAAAAAGGAAGCAAAAAAAGTCAAGACTACGCCCACTTCGCTCGAAAAATTAGTCGTTCGTAGGCTGAAAACTTTAAACTCGCTCCGACGAAATACGTCGTCACTCAAACAGAAAAGTTTTCTACGCCTACTTCACTCCATTTTTCGGCTCATTGGACGAGGTCAATCCAAGACCATCAGTCGGAATCTGCTGTTGCATTTGCAGATAATCATTCTATTTAAATGACAAAAGTAAATTAACGGTTTATCATTAATTTGCCTTTGTCATTGGAATTTATTTAAGCCAAATTTTTCCTTACAAATTATCGGTGCTGCCT
>Ga0247840_10007456_pt1 | contig 15235 bp, 16 predicted proteins | sample LaCruzMarch2015__FD_192404 | JGI IMG/M metagenome (GOLD analysis project Ga0247840, IMG submission 192404) | Freshwater microbial communities from meromictic Lake La Cruz, Castile-La Mancha, Spain - LaCruzMarch2015_17m | ecosystem: Environmental > Aquatic > Freshwater > Lake | place: Spain...
AAAACTGTTATTGAAGCTCTTGGAGGTGATGGAGAGAATTATAAAGAAAAAGAAAATAAAATAATTAAAAACATTTCTAGAGCTACGCACCCCAAGGGTAAGAATTAATCTTAATTTCTTTAAGTTGTTTTAAGTAAATTTTAAATAAAATTGAAATACTTTTGAATATTAAATATATTGTATAATAGTTATTACAATATGTTTATTGAACAGAATGTCAAAGCAGGCCAATCGTTAGGAACTTTGCTTGAAAGCGTGCAATATTATCTTGAAACTGTCAGATTGGTAATTGAAAAATGTTCGGAAGAAGAAAAAGTGTTGCCTACATCAATAGAAACTAATAATAAATGTTTAGATTTTGATATGGATACTGTGACATTTAACCCATTACCTCCATCAAAAGTAAAAATTTCTAAAATAGTTCCATATAAGAAAAAATCTTCGAAAGAAGAAAAAGTGTTGCCTACATCAATAGAAACTAATAATAAATGTTTGCATGTTGATATGGATAGTGTGACATTTAAGCCATTAACTCTATCAAAAGTAAAAATTGCTAACATAGTTACATATGAGAAAACATGGTTGGAAGTGATGGATATGGTATAATTTGTCTTTATGTAAGGAGTAGTATATAAATTTATTTTTTTACACACTAGAATTGGTATGTGTAGGAGCAGCAGTCAACACCACGTGACTTCTCTCTTATGTCTATCAATACTACAGTATCAATACTACTTACTATATCGAATCTAAGTTAGACAAACACTGCAAACTTAGTCCCTTGTGTGTGCTATATAGTCGAGACGATATAATTGGTATATGAGCAGGAGCAGGCAGCAGGAAAAAAGATATTGGCATTGCGCGAAAGCCTCACTTTTTAAATTTTTATTAATTCAATTACAATTACATATTTCAATTACAGATTACAATTACATATTACAATTACATATTACAATTAAAGATTTCAATTACAGATTTCATATAGGGCATATGGGGGTTCTACGCATCGTATTCATCTTCATCCTCCTCGGCGTCATTGAAGTCAATCTTGTTTGTCTTATCGTTCCACTTACCGATGACTACTTGGTCACCTTCATTGATATACTTGGTGTAGTCATAGACAATTCCACTCTTCTTGGACTTCAAGTATTTCTTGCCTTCAAACTCGATTTTTTTGACGACATCTTGGTCATCTTCTTCCTCCTGTACATCGTTAGTCTCAAGCAAGGGTGTCTTCTTTTTTTGGTCCTTAGCTGCTTTAGTTTCCTTCTCCAGCTTCTTGGCTTCGCGAGCAAGACGTTCAGCTTCCTTCTTTTCCTTTGATAAGGCTTCCTTCTCAGCTTTCTCAGCTTTCTCAGCAGCTAATTTAGCTTCTTTTTCAGCTTTCTCAGCAGCTAATTTAGCTTCCTTTTCAGCTTTCTCGAGTAGACGCCTAGCTTCCTTCTCAGCTTTCTCAGCAGCTAATTTAGCTTCCTTTTCAGCTTTCTCGAGTAGACGCCTAGCTTCCTTCTCAACTTTCTCAGCAGCTAATTTAGTTTTTACGTCTGCCTCTTCACTCTCGGTCTCATTTGCCTCAGCAACTAGACTTGCGAATAAATCATCATCATCTCCTTCGACTTGGATGAGCTTCTTGGACTTCTTAGGACGACCCTTGGCACCCTTTTCCTTAGGAGCCTTTTCAGAAGTCTTAGGGCGTCCGCGCTTAGTGCCTTCGGCATCGTGGACTGCGAAATGTTCAGAATTTATAATAATATTAAATTTACCTGCTTCCTCAACAGCTTGCTCCTCGTTAATTTTGTACTTCTTCATGACCTTCGAATACGCAACTGGTTTGCGTCCCTTAGGGTCAACATACTCGAAGATGCCCACTGCCATGCGTTGCTGGATAGTGCCATATTCGGGCACTTCACCACCACTCTTTTGCATCTGGCTAGCACAACCCTTGCAGAATTCAACGCCACGGCGAAGACTCGTGCATTGGGTGTATAAACCATTATTCTGACGCAGAGCATAGCAGCACGAATCATTCAAATCACCCGACCATGGCAATGGGAATGCGCTCTTTGCGGCTACTCCTTTCGACGTCGACGCTCCTTTCGACGCTTTTTCACCAGTCATCTTCTGCGGCTTACGTTCCAGCTTAATCATATTCAAACCCAGCATATTTATCGCTTCAGATGCATCGAAATTGAACTTTTCTGCTAGAATATGAACGCAACGATGAGACAAATCTTTACTTGTATTCATCAATTGACGGCTCAATTCATCTGATACAAACACTTCAGCGTTAAACATTTTTATTACTTTACTTTACCTATACTACACTAACTCAAAAGCATTTCAATTTTTTTTTATAATCACATTATTTTTCTTACACTACATTTTCTTTTTATTTTTATAGGGAACCCAGGTTCCCCCATGCCCCCTCCTATATATATTCGTATATAGTTATTTTGATACCTCAATCTAGTATAGATTTCAAAAATTTTATTCATTAAAGTTGTTTTATAATTTTTTAGTTTATAGTTATTTAAGTTGCAAAACAATAAAATTGAAATACTTTTTTAGAATATAGATATATGCATAATTAAATATCTCCATCAAGTTTTAAACAAAGTAAAGAATGAACATCATCACCAGCATTTACATTCCTCACATGGAAACCCACTACAGTGCCGAATATATCGCAGATGTTCTCGACAGAAGTGGCATTGCTAAGATAAGTAAGGTTGCATTTGAATTAAAAAATAAATATAAGAGAGCTTGGGTTGACATCAAGTCTTGGTATGACACTGAATCAGCCTTCAATTTCCTCAAGCGTTTGCGTAACCCATCCAGCGAAGCCAGATTTATTCATAGTAACGAACAATGGTGGTCCGTGGAAATCAACAAGTTTCCACACAAAACTGACAGTTCGCTGGTAAAAAGTCAACTAATTATATTTCAAGAACTTAAATATAATAATTCCGGCAACGATGATGACCTTACTTGTGACTCCACAATCGATGATGACCTTACTTGTCACTCTACAAACGACAGCATCGATACGGAACTAACTTGCGGCTGGGAAATCGACGATATCAACGATGATGAATCCCAAAAGACAGATTATTTTGAAGTATATTGCCGAGAAATTGATGAAAGTCGCGAATGCTGGCTCTAAAGTCGACTTGACTTATTGGTCTCTATCACGATTTACTATGTAACTTAAAAATGCTTAGCTCTATAATGTCGACTTGAGTTATTTGTCTCTATCATGATTTACTATGTAACTTAAAAATGCTTAGCTCTAAAGTCGTCTTGACTTATTGGTCTCTATCATGATTTAATATGTAACTTAATTAATTGTAGAAAGGGGAGACACTTGTCAATTCCTTTTTCTCTTTAAGTAGTTTTAATTATAATTTTTAGTTTATGGGTTTATTCAAGTTGCAAAACAAAAAAATTGAAATACTTTAAAAAATAATAAAAATAATAAAAATTGTCTTGTAAATGTAATTTAATTAATTAATTAATTGTTGAGCCACGCTTCGGCTAAGGCAATATACTTTTTTCTACAACTTTTTTAATTTTTAATTTTTTAGGGTTTAATTTATTATATTAATTTATCATATGAATTTATGAACGAAACAACAATCGAAAAATGTTTTAAGAATTTATTTGTATCACCAACAGATAATTATATATTTATTTATACGCCTCCAAAAGTGGGTTCTACAACATTAGTGACTTCATTAAGAATATCACTTGGCAATTCTTTCAATATAATACATATTCACGATGAAACAATGTTAAGCGTTTTAACAGGAATGAATGGTGTTAAAATAAATGATATTTTAACTTATCTCTCTAATAATGGAAAAAATGTTTATGTTATTGATGTTTATAGAACACCTGTAGAGAGAAAAATGTCTGAATATTTTGAGAAGATATTACCATATCATTTTAATAATACTGCAAAAAATATAAGTAGTTATTCAATGAAACGTATAACAGATAGATTTAACAATTTATTTCCACACATAGAAAACGGTGACCACTATTTTGAAAAATATGAAATACCAGAACCAACATTATTTGATTTTGACAAAAAATATACAATCCATGAAATGAATAGAATAAAGTATATTAAGCTTAGGTTATGTGATTCACATTTATGGGGTTCAATTCTCTCCAATATATTTAAAAGTGAGATAGTTATAATTAATGATTATAAGACTGAAGATAAGGATATTGGCGAATTATATAAACGATTTAAAAATGAATATAGATTACCAGTAAACTATATAGATTTAATAAAAAACAATAAATATGTTAATTTTTATTATACAGAAGAAGAGAGAAATAAATATTTCCAAATATGGAACTCGAAATTAGATGCTGAATTTGTTCCATATACAGAAAGTGAATTTAAATTTTATATGGAGGTGTGTTTAGAAAATCAATATATTAATGATATTCAAATAGACCATTATATTGATAACGGATGTTTCTGTAAATATTGCAAAAATAAACGAAAAGAAATATTTTTTAAGGCCAAATCTGGAGAAAAAGTATTCGATAAAATTATACATACTCAAGTAATAAATCTTGTAAAAAGTGAAAAAAATAATGAAATAAGTAATAAAATTAAAACATTAATTGATACAGAAATGACAAAAAAGAAATTTCAGCCTAAACAATTTAAGATTAATATTTCATATAAATAATTTAATAAAATTTAATTCCACCAAGGCTCATAGAATGTCCGTGTGGTGATTTATACGTATATCTATAAAATATTTGTGGTGGAAAAGTATCATACTGACCATCTAAACGGAGGCATTCTAAAATCCAACCTGGATACTGTTTTTTAAACTCAATAACTTCCTTGACAAGTCTTTCTAAGTCAAACCATCGAGGATAATTTTGTTTTGAACTGTTTAATATAGAATTTCTATAATCAGTCTTGTCCATATCGTTAGAAATTAAAACTAGTTCTTCCTTAGTTAATGTGTCAATACCTTCTACATGTGCAATAGTGTCAAACATATTTTCAGTTTCCATAATATATTCGATATGTTTAATTTTCTTTCTTACTTCATATTTTCTAACATCACATAAACGTAATTTATTTTGATTTTCTTTATTAATTTTATTAATTTCTTTATATTGTATATCAAGTTCAACCAGTTCGGCTGTCAATTTAATAATTTCGTTTTTTGATTCAGCAAACTCCATTTTAGTATTATGATTTAAATTAATATCAATTATTTAAATCATTTTTATTTACATTTAAGCCTCTGTATTCTTAACAAAATGCTTATTCATATATTTTTGAATATTGAAATAATTTAATTCCAGACCATCTTCAATGTCCAATAATACCTTCAGTTTTTCATCAGGTGAAATAATCCTTGAATTGGTGATATTTTCAAGTTTATTCTCCTTAATATAAGCAACAAGTGCACGAGTAACTTCTGTTCTTGCAATTTCTGTTCCTTCATTTTTATTCATGAATTCACATAATTCCTTTGTAACCTTACTAGGTTTGGCAAATCCGGATGGAGACCTAATTCCCTTTGTTTTTTTTTTAGATGCCTCCTTTTTCAATCCTTTCATTTTTTTCTTAACACCTTTTTCCAAGTGTTTAATACTTTGCTGCATACTAGTAATTTGATTTTTCATTAAACCTAGTTGATTTACAAGGTTTTCAAATTCGGTAAATAATTCATCTTGCACTTCATTTGTATGTAGTATTTCATTTAGCATTTATATTTACATTTGTCAAGTAATATTTAAATTGATTTATATTAAATATTAATTTAATTATTTAACGACGTCTACGAGAATGACGATTTTTTCTTGTACGTCTAGTTTTACCTGCCCATTTTTTTCCACTCCTCTTTCTATGTTTACGAGTACCGCCAACCTTATTTGGAACACTTTCACCTCTTTCAGCAGCATCAAAATCATCATATTCATCACTTGATGCTGGTGTTTCTTGTACGACAGTTTGAGAAGGTACGACAGTTTCATTATCATCACCTATTCCTTCTTCAATATCGCCTCCTCTCTTTGATTTATATATATTTTTACAAATAGGGCACTTGCAATTAGCTTTATGACCATTTCCCTTCTTTTTTCTCTTTCCACCAGAAAAATCAATAGATTCTTCTTCTTCTTCCTTCTCAAAATCAACATCATCACCTCCCTTTTTGGAATTTTTCATGTTTTTGCAAATAGGACAATTGCAGTCTTTTCTATGTCCATTTTTCTTTTTAGAAACACCCATCTTTTTTTCTTGCTCAATGTTAAGTTCTTCTTGATACCCCCCACGCTTTGCCTTATTTGTCATATTTTCACAAATATGACAAGTGCAGTTTGATTTATGACCATTCTTTCTTTTTGCACCACCAAGCTTGATTTCATCAACACTAGTTTTACTCATTATATATTATGATAATAAATAAGTTTTTTAAAATTAATAATTAAAAAATAATAATTAATAATTTTTATAATATCATGTAAACTCTCTAAAGTTTTATCGCATTAAATATAATTACTTAGATTGAGTTGTAACCTTGACGAGGAGGAGGTCTTCCTTGAACATTTCGTGTACTATTTTTAGCAACTAAAGTCCAGTCCTTTTTATCCGTAGTGGCTTCTCTTGGTCCCTCACCACGAACTCTTGGAGCATAGGTCTTTCTTTGTCTAATACTATCGTTCGCATCAGTAGAAGTTGCTTCTCTGGGGGCTCTTTGACGAGGCATCTTTGGTTCAGTTGTTTGAGGAGTATCATCAGTTTGAGGAGTATCAGTCTTGATTGACTTATACTCATTTCTTGCAATCTTGAGGTCACGTCTAGTTTCACACATTAACTTTCCTCCCCTAATTCCAGCAACATTTGAAGCTTGCCATTCATGAGTTTTAGATTCAGTCTTAACCAACTGAAATTCAACATACTCACCTTGAACCAAATACTTGTATTGTTGGTTATCTACATTAATAGCATTATGATGAACAAAAACATCGGAACCAGAGCGAACACCATCAGTGACGGTAATAAATCCATAACCAGCCTTGTTATTAAACCACTTTATGCGACCAAGCAAGTGTTCAGAAGGTGTAACAGTGTCTTTATAAGATGTCATTCTATTATAATCATATTACATAATTATCTTTAAATCTTTTTAAGATAATATTATTAATTGCCTTGAGTAATATAATAAACGTGTGTTAATACATATCTCTCTAAATCCTGCTTACTGGACATATCAATATCATTCATATTGATGGTTTTAAAATCATATAGCTCAACATCATTTGATGCAACATATTCAAATATTGGTATTAAATTAATAGTATCTGATTGTTCAACTGTCTTTAGGTCGACATTATATTCTTTTGCCATAAATCTTGTATAATTAAAAATAACAAGTGCAATTATTTTCATTCGCTTATCTTGTTGTTGTTCAGCTTTTTTATTTACAAGTTGAAATACATTAAAAATCGAGGAAACATAGTCTTCCATTTTGTCGTAACGATTGGACATTTTATTTATTTAATTATTTATGTTTAATTTGTTTTACTTGATATTTAATATTTCTATTTCTCTCTTAAATTTATCTATAATTAAATAATAATTTGGTTTTTCTTCATATTCCATATTTCTAACATATTTTAAAAAATCTAAAATAACTTCAGGATATATGGTATTATGTACAACTTCCTTTTTAAAATTTACTATAATACTCTCATTTGTTTCATTATTCCATGGTAATGAACCATTTAAAAAATATAATAACATATAAGTTAGTGATTCTAAGTCATCCCTCCTACTTAATTCATACCGTTTATGTGACATAATACTTGCATAATTTATACTTCCTATCATATTATGTGTAGATTTCATTTTGTTATGTTTATCATCTTCTAAATATGATTTGCAGAAACCAAAATCAATTATATGTAATTCATTTACTCTATTTAGTCCAAATAAAAAATTATCAGGTTTAATATCTCTATGAACCAGACCCTTTTCGTGTATTGTGTTTAACAAAGATAGTATCTTAATTCCTAACTTCAAAACAAAACTTAGAGAGAATTTACCCATTTTATTTTTTAATTCTTGCAATGATGTGCCTAATAAATTAATTACCATATAATAATAATTATCATCCTTTCCAAACCATTTAACTATTGGAATACCTAAACATCCATTTAAATAATGATATATTTTTGATTCATTTTTAAGAAGTTTTAAATCGTCAATTATTCTCTCTATTTTAATTGCAACATATTCTTTTGTTCTTATATTTTGGCCTTTGTATATCGATCCAAAAGACCCTGAACCAATTTTATTTGTAATAATATATTTTTTATTTATAAGCTCCATTATAAATAAAATTATCATTATTTTAATATTTTATACTTACTCATATTATAATGTAAAAATATAAAGAGTAATTACATGAATAAAAATTAAAATAATTTGTTGAATTGATATTGCCATTTTACTATAAAATGTAATAGGTTCTAAATGTGTTAGACCAACGCCAGATTGAATAGTTACACTTAAAGAAATAAAATCTAAAATTGTCTTTTCTTTATTATTTACATAATAAAATGATTCAGTTAAACCGTAATAGATAATTCCGAATAGTAAAATACAAATTATATGTAAAACAACAGTTCTAATAACAATTTTCATATAATATATACAAATAAATTAATTATATATGTCTTTTATAGCCTTGAAGATTTAGTTCCATAAATTATATTGGACGAAGCATTGAACCATTTTTTATACATAAAGCGATTGATTGGTTACTACATATTTCAATGTCATATGTGGTATCTTCTTAAGTTTACTTAGAAAAGCAATATTTCCAGTTAACTCAGCAATTTTTTCAAATTCACCTGAAATATTATTAATTTTTAAAAGTGCTTTAACAAATTCACCTAAAAATATTTGCTTTTTCTCTCCAATTTCTTGTAAAACTAGTTTGCATTCTTCAATATTTTCACATTGACACCACTTTTCTAGATAATTTAACAAATCATAATGGATTTCATAATCAAACCCCGTATTAATATTTCTTGAAAGTTCTTTATCATGGTAACTATTATATAGTTGTTCAACATCTAATACAATATCATTAACCTTTTTATCAATCGAGTTAGGTTTATTATCCTTGCAGTCTTCTAAAACTCTAATATTTGTAAAACAACTAAATAGTGCCACCATTTGTTCTGAAGATAAATCATCCAATTTTTTATCTTCATATAACTGTGCAAATGCGAGACAATGTATTTCTCTAATTTGTGATGCGATTTTTCCCTTAATTGTAAGTTGTAGTCTACTTTCATCAATACTGTCCTCTTCTGATGTAATACCAGATACAATAAAGTTGTCATCTTTCAAAAGTTGTATTACACTACCAACACCAGATTTAAAATAATCATCTAGTGCGTTATATTGGCGTGTTAGCTCATTAATTTCTTTTTCTTTCGTAGAAAATTTTTGATAACTTTCTAAATCCTGTTTAATAAATCGGTTATTATCTAGTATGCTTTGAATTTTTCTCTCCATTTCTTTACGTCTTTTATTTACTGTGGAATGAATATTTTTTTGCAATTGTGAAAACTCATCAATAACCTCCATAGGTGTTCTTAATTGTGTAATACAATTATTAATATTATCTAACTCTGTCTGTAGAGAAGTAATTTTATAATTAATTTCTTTCATTTGAGCATCTAACTCACCAGTAATCATGCTACGCGCAGCGAATTGTGTTAAATTATGGTCACCAATATCTAGCAAATTTAATAATAAACTATGAGAAATCTTGAATTTTGATGTAAGAGTTTGTGGTTTACCATTCATCATTGTTTTGTATCCTATTGAATCAACATTTCGAAATAAATTATTAAGATGAATGACATGTCCTACAGTATCTAATCCCAATCTACCTGCTCGTCCAGATGCTTGAGTATATTCGTGACTGTATAAGGTGCGAATAATATTACCATTAAATTTATTTACATCAGTAAATATTGTAGTTTTAACAGGTAAATTTATTCCAACACTCATTGTTTCAGTGCAGAATAATACCTTAATAAATCCTCTTGCGAAAAGTAACTCGGTCATTTCTCTCAAAATAGGCATTAATCCAGCGTGATGAATGCCTACACCTTTTCTCAAAAGTTTAACAGTATTAACATATTCTGGGAGATGCAAATATTCTTCATAATTTGGAAGCTTACGAATAATCTGCTCACATTCACGATCAATAATATAAGGAATTTTGCTGTCAAATTCAAGAAGATTAGTTGTTAATTCTTCAGCACATTTTTCTAATTGTTTACGTGAAAAAACATAACAAAGAGCAGGCAACATTTCATTTTGAACCAGATATTCTGTTACTTTATTTAGGATAAATTGGCGTTTAACTCTAATTTCATTTTTCTCAAATAATTTCAGCATTTTAGTGATGTTTTGATAGTTATCATCATTAAATTTCCCCTTATGATCTTGAATAACAAAAGGTTTATCAATCATTTTTTTAATTTCTGATTGAACTGTCTTATCACGAATTGCTTTATTAATAGAATTAGTTACTGTTATAAAACTATAATGAATAAGAGGTACTGCTCTTACTAATTTACAGGTAAGATATACTTCTTTTTCAATAGGTTTTGAAATATCACCTTTATTTTCGAGCCAAAATGCAAATTTTTCAGGGTTGTCAAGTGTTGCAGATAGACCAATCATTTGAATATGTGACGGTAAAAGCATTATACTCTGTTCCCACGCATAGCCCCTATCCTCGTTTCCTATAAAATGAATTTCGTCGAATACAACGCATCCTAATTCAGTCTGAATATCCATTTCGAAGGATACAGAAGAATTAACGTTTGGAGTAGTACTTTTAATTTGATAAAGTTTATTCATGAGAATTTCAGTGGTCATGATTAGTATGTCTGCATCTGGATTACATTTCAAATCACCAGTAAGAATTCCTATGCTTATATGAGGATATTTTTGAGTGAAACTATAAAATTTTTCATTTGAAAGAGCTTTAATAGGCGTAGTATAAATTACTTTCTTGCCTTTTGAATGAAAATACTGGATTGCAAACTCTCCTGCGAAAGTTTTGCCTGATCCTGTTGCAGCCATAACAAGTGCATGATTTCCAGTAACAATTCCCTCTATACACCATTTTTGGAAATCATGTAATTCATAGGGATAATTTTCATAATACTTTTTATAATCTTCTTCATTTGATTTAGGATATTTATCACTACAAATCTTTACCATACTAGATAATATAATTTATATTTATATCTTTATATTATTTGTCTTTAATATTACACCGAACGAAAATGCAAAAATACAGAATTATATTATATAAAAAAATTGAATAAATTAATAGTCTAAATTAATAATCTAAATTAAAGAACATAAATAATTAATGAATAATATGTCATTCTTGCAAGGAGATTTTATCGATTCTCAAAACATCATCATCATTGATAGAGTTCCTCACTACTCACTTAGTGGTAAATCTTATATCGAAAAGCTAAAAAACGGCTTATCACTCGATTTAGTTTTTGAAATGGAATATTCTGCTGTTAAACCATATGAAAATTTTGAAGAAAAAATAGAAGAAGTAAAACAAATTCAACCTTACAAATATGAATTATTTGCTGAAGAATATGACTATGATATTTGTAGAAATAACAGAAAAGGTAAACAATTTATAAAAAAAATATCTAATAGAAATACTAAAAAGAATAAAATCCATCAAAATGGTTATGATGATAAAGTGCATATTATTGACACAAATTTACCTTCCATATATGAACCAGATTTGGATTTACAATATTATCCATTTGATATGTATGATTATATATATGATTTATGGTATCAGAATAATAAGGATTATGATCATAGATATGATTATTCTTTATGATTATAAATGCGTTGCAGATTATAGGTAATAAATGAATATATTTTTTTCTAATTTAAAGAAGAAAATGGTGTGGTCTTTAAGTATGTAAAATAAACATATATATTGAGGACTTAAAGGAAATGCTGTTTTTCTCTACAACCATGTAGTATAAAGTTGATAATTTCAAAAAAGTCATGTAGTGAAAAAACAAAAATTAAAAGTTGAAAAGTATTTTGACTTTTTCAAAATGGACATTTTTGGCATAAATAAATGTCTAAAAAAAAATACCTTGGATATTTTATGGAAAAAGCATTCCATGACACCATATTTTAATTTTCACGTCTGGTCACCAAAATAATAATTTTCATTTTGTGACGATAATTTTTTATATATATTATTGGAAAAACAATTTAGGGATTTTTCTGTCACTATCTTATAGTGACTAATGATGACTAATTTGTCCCCAAAAATCCCACCAAAATTTTACTGTGAAAATTGTGATTATAAAACGTGTAACAAGAAAGACTATAATAAACACTTAATGACACTGAAACATCAAAATAGTTACTTTAGTGACCAAAAATCCCAAAATCCCCATTTTTCTCCCCAAAATTTTGTATGCGAATGTGGTAACGTTTATAAATATAAACAAGGACTATCCAACCATAAAAAAATATGTTTAAACAACAATAATACTCATACTACATTCACTAGTGAGACTGATATCAAAATGCTTACAAATTTAATTATGGATGTAGTGAAACAAAATAACGATTTAACAACCAAAATTGTTGACTTATGCAAGAGTGGACAATCTGCTAACTCTAATACGGTAATAGCTAATAACGTTATATCAAATAATAGCACTAATAATAATACTTTTAATTTAAATGTCTTTTTAAATGAAAACTGTAAAGATGCTATGAACATAAATGATTTTGTTGATTCACTTAAATTAGACCTAGCTGACCTAGAAAGTGTTGGAAGACTAGGATATATAGAGGGTATTTCAAATATTATTGTTAGAAATTTGAAAGCATTAGACGTCACAGAACGACCTATTCACTGTGCTGATAAAAAACGAGAGGTAATTTACATAAAAGATGAAAATAAATGGGAAAAAGAAGACGAAGATAAGAAGAAATTACGAAAAGCAATTAAACGTGTTGTATACAAAAATGAAAAATTACTTCCAAAATACAAAGAAAAATATCCAGATTATACAGATTATCATTCAATAAGGTCTGACCAATATAGTAAAATTGTTATTGAGGCTATGGGTGGTGAAGGTGATAATAATCATGATAAAGAAACTAAAATTCTAAAGAGAATAGCTAAGGAAGTTGTGATTGATAAATCGATTAATTATGTTGATTAAATCATTTAGTCGCAAAAACTGTATTACAACATATGCAATCTTATCTTTCTTTTAAATTTTTCTTCATCATTAAAGAGATAAAGTTTAAATTTTTTATTTTCAAAATTATCACAATTGTCTCTTATGGTTATTCTTGATGATAACTTTAATTCAGGTAAAAATACTACATATTGGTATAATCCATCATTTCTATTTATTTTATCAAATAAATATCCATCATACTGAATATCCATTATTTCTGGAGAATTATGACATAGGTCTAATAGAGAACAATCACATTGAATTTTTCTTATTGACCTCATTGTAGTATTAATATAATCAATTTCACCTAGCCACTTATCATAAAAGGATAATGCATTTTCCGATAGTTTAATAATATTAAGAGTATCTTGAAATTTAATCATATTAAGGAGATCCACCAATCTTCTAATTGGACTGGAGATATGAATATATGCATCTACATCCAATAATTGGTGTCTAGTATCAGCAATTTCAGAACCGTCTATATATTGCCCACTTGAACTATTCCAAATTTTTATAAATTTTGATACATCTTCTGGAATAGTTTCTGGTACAGAAAATTCCCTTTTCATTATAGTAGAACGAAAAATTCCTGTTTTATATTTAATAAGGTCGGTAGCACAGTGATAGTTTATTAAAATCATAAAATAACATATAAGCTCGTGGCTATTTCGTACATTATTTAAATATTTGTATTTAATTGATAATTCCTGAGCAATTTCTAATGTTTCATGATAATGTATATCTGATAATAATTTAGGGTCTTCATATGTATAGTTATGTTTTACCTTTATAATAGCATTACTATATTTAATATCACTAATAGTACCATCTTTAATATAAATATCCATAACAAATGCAACACGTTTAACATTTTGTTGCAAACTACATAAACACTCTGAAAGAATTGATGGTAACATAGGTCGTTTTTTATCAGGTAAATAAATTGTTGAAATCCTCCTTGAAAATGATGACCATAAATTAAGAACATCCATCCAAACTGTTACATTTGCTACATATATACTCAACATCTTTGTAGTATTATCTATATCTATTAAACTAAATGCATCATCAAAATCTTGACTATTCAAGGGGTCAATTGTTAAAATATGCCATTTAGATTGTTCTGTTCTATCTTCAATGGTGGGAAAATTTTTAACAATCATATCAAAAAATCCTTCATGAGATTTGCTTTCAAATGCTCTACTAATATCTTTTTGAAATTTTTGTATAGATGCATTTAAACTTTTGCAATATAACTGATATTCATAAAAATTATCTAAAATGTCTACTGGTCCAATAACATTATCAAGTTTTGCTCTTGGATGTTTATCTTCCCAGCTGTCAAAGTTAATAGTTACATATAAATTTTTAAAAACTTTTGAAAAACCCGTAGATTTTATTTCGTATGGAACTAAAAATGGAGGAATTCTTATATCATCTGGCATACATTTATATAATAATCTACCTCCTGATAATTTAGATCTATCACGAGTATATGTTTTTCCATCAATTAACTTTTTTTCTCTTCCATAAGTTTTATTTCCATCAAGAATTAAAACTCCTGGTATAGCGGGTCCAGACCTAATAGATGAATGAACAATAGTAAGTTTTCCGCTCTTTTCTACTGTAAAAACATCATTCGTAAATAACTTGTTTTCAACTGGATTAATATCTAATTCCGTCTTATTAAATTTGTCCACATCAAATACCTCCCATGAACTGCAGTTCCGGTCATTAATATGTATCTTATATAGTTTGCTCATATTCTACAATATTCTACAATATATATGTGGCTATGTTTTTAAGCTTTAATTGTAAAAGTTTAATATGATAAATTATATAAAATTAAATATATTTTGTAATATAATGGAAAAGGATATTGTTGCAATTATAATGG
>Ga0247840_10007459_pt1 | contig 15232 bp, 9 predicted proteins | sample LaCruzMarch2015__FD_192404 | JGI IMG/M metagenome (GOLD analysis project Ga0247840, IMG submission 192404) | Freshwater microbial communities from meromictic Lake La Cruz, Castile-La Mancha, Spain - LaCruzMarch2015_17m | ecosystem: Environmental > Aquatic > Freshwater > Lake | place: Spain...
ACCAGTGACCTCTGATGACTTGAAGCATTTCTATGTCGCTCGCAGCTTCTACAGGCATACTTGATATATAATAACCAATTTCGGGCCTGTCTTTCTTCTTTTTCCCCTTCCCCTTCCTACCTTTCTTCTCTGAGGCGTTCTCGTCTAGCTTTGCCTCTTCCAGCCTTGGGTCCAGTTCGATGCATTCTCGTCGCACTGCTATTACCTGCCGAGCTCCTGGAAATCCTATGGATTCAGGATCGACAGATACGCGAGTTATTCCGCGACGCTCACACCGCCAGTGCCCTTTTTCCCATGACGTCATCTTTTCAGGGGGGAAAAGCCTCCTGTTTGAGCAGGAGGCTGGCGTACTCCAGAATTGTACTCTGACAGGAGTTTCGCTGCAAACACACATTCTTTCTCAAAAACCCAATAAAAACAGTCTATTGCCTGCCGCCTGCCTACAGGACCCTTTCCTCTCTATGCCTACCTCTCCAAAAATCTTGAGAAATCAGATAGCTGTGTTTTTTTGCTTGCTTTAACAGGACCCTTATTGTAGCGTCAGCACATGGCGCACTTACACAAGAAAATAAAGAATGGCAGGACCTATTATTACATCCGTGAATCCACCAGTATCCAGGGCAAGACGAAGATCCTCAGCCAAGTCTACCTCGGAACGCTGGAGAAGATCCTTAGTTTGGCCGCCAACGGCCAAGGCTCACTCGAAAGGATCCAGGTCCAAGAGTTCGGAGCGCTTTGGCTGGCCAATCACATTGAAAATGAAGTTGGGCTTGTCGACATTGTCGACGCAGTCATTCCGCAAGGAAAGAAGGAGTCTGGCCCCACCGTGGGAGAGTATTTCCTCTATGCCGCCTTCAATCGCATGATTGACGCCTGCTCCAAGAGAGCGTTGCCCGAGTGGTACAAGACGACAGCCATTCAGCATATCCGACCGACTGACATCGCGGCCTTGGACTCCGACCACTTCTGGAAAAAATGGGAAAAAGTCGGAGAAGAGGAGCTCAGGTCCATTGCCGGGAAGCTGTTTGATAAAATAGCCCGTATTGCGCCATCCGCCTCAGGGTGTTTTCTCTTTGATACCACAAATTATTACACGTATATGGCGAGTGACACGCCCTCCGAACTTGCCATGCGGGGCAAGAACAAGGATGGGCATGACTGGCTTAGGCAGGTTGGTTTGGCCTTGCTGGTGGCCAGAGATACGCGGCTCCCGCTCTTCTACAAGGAGTACGAAGGAAACTGCCACGATTCCAAGCTGTTCGGACAGATTATGGACGAGATGCTTGGCGCCATGCGCGGCCGGTGCCAGGACGATGTGACCGTCGTCTTCGACAAGGGCATGAACTCCGAAGAGAACATCTCCGCCATCGACGCCATGGAGAAAGCGCACTTCGTCACGACCTACTCCACATACTTTGCCGAAGAGCTTGTCCACATCGACATAGCACGGTTCGTCGTGGTCGACACGCAACGAAATAAAGCCCTGGGCGCGAAAGGCCGTGAGGATGATCAAATCCTGGCCTGGCGGACAACTGGCGAGTACTGGGGAAAGGAGCGCGCCGTGCTCGTGACCTACAATCCCCTCACAGCCACCAAGCAACGCTACGGCTTCGAGAAGAGGCTAGCAAAGTTGCAGGCCGCCCTGTTCGATATCCGGTCCAAGGTCCGGGCGGGATCATCCCACTGGAAGAAAAGTGACAAGGTCCTTGAGCGTTATCGCTGCGTCTGTAAAGATCTCCATTTGCCCCGCGATCTTTATGACCTCGATTTCGTTAACGAGAACTGCCAGTTGAGCATGAGCTTTCGCAAAAATCATTACCGCATTGGCCGACACATCGACCGCTTCGGCAAGAATATCATCATCACCGATCACCACGACTGGAGCACCGAGGCAATCGTCCAGGCCAACCTTGACCGGTATGTGGTTGAAGAAGCCTTCCGACAAACTAAAGATGATGACTTGGTGAGCCTCTTTCCGATCCGTCACTGGACAGATGGCAAGATCAGATGTCATATTTTCTCATGCATCGTTGCCTTGTGTTACCTTCGGCTGATAGAGTTGCGTCTGAACGAGGCGAAACTAAAAATGACCGCAAACAGCACTATGGAGCATATGCGTAAGCTCCATTCGTGCCTATGCTGGAATGCAGGAATGAAAAAGCCCGTCAGAATGATTGAAGACCCTACTGAAACGCAGTCTGCAATCCTCAAGGCTTTTAGCCACAAAGTCGTCGATGGGGTCCTGTTGAAAGAAACTCCGTAGCCTTATGTTATCATTAGGCTAATGGGAGATACTGCGCTGGTTGCTGCGAAACTCCTGTCAAAGTTGAAACCTCTTGTTTTTAGTGCTCCAAACATTGTTTCAATTGACCAACGTTTTCTGTATTCAAACAATGCAATTTCTGGTTTTAAATTAGTTGCGATAATCACATAGTCATTCGGTATTTTCATTCCAACTATGTAAACATCGACTCCCCACAATTTGCGCTTTCCATCTAAGTGTTTTGGGACAAACTTTTTTGATGATCGAAATAGATTTTTTATTGGTACCTTCTTTCTACTCTTAGTATGTGTCCGTTCATTGCCCTTTATGCGAATATAGAAATTAATTGACTTGGAAATTAAGTAGCTGGACCACACTTTACCAATAAATTCTCGGTCGCCTGTAATGAAATCTATCTTATCCTCACCGAATATAGACAGAAAACGTTCAATAAGTTCGATGCGTTCTTTGGTGTTCGAATTCCCTTGCTTCGGCAATATTTTCCAAATCACAGGGACTGCAATGTTGTTGTAAAATATTCCAATCGCCAGTATGTTTATGTCTATTTTGCCAAATTTCCAATTTGTCCTGTCAATAGAGAGAATGTATTTTCCTTTAATTCTTAATATGCTTGAGCAAAATACTGCAACTAAATCATAGTCAAGGTCAAAGTTTTTGATGAAGCGTTGGATCCTCTTATAGCATGATTCATTTTTGGCATGTCCAACAAATGCTTGTGAGATTCGTACTAGATTAACTGTTCGTTCAACGTAAAGTGCCTGAATAAAATTAGCTAGAAAATTTAGCCTTGCCTTGTTTATTGGAAAATATGCACTTAAGTATTGCATTACTAATTGAACTCTTGGCATGTCTCCTCCTCTTGGTTTTGAGGAGAAGGATATACCATAAACTTCTAGAAAATGTATAAATAATGAAACAAAAATGCCGAACTGCATTGTCAATGGCGATGTACAAACGCCCCGCTCTCGATGTAATGCATTAAAAAAAGTTTTTTAACAATTAAGTCGCGATTATTTTGTTTTTACTTGTTTGATTTGGTTCCATACTGAGCTAGTATGAATTAAAAAATTGTCCTGTACTGAGGGGTATGGCATTAAGAGGAACAAAAAACCAAGGAGCTGATGATGAAAGTGGAAAAGTCCTACACAGTCATGCGTTTATTTTTCTCTTTTTTAATTTGTATGCTGCTGGGCTTTGTGTCGAGCAATGCATGGTCTGGATCTGGAAGCGACCGCTTTACTAAGGAGTCATTAAGAAATAATATGAACTTTTCAAGTCATAGCTGGGCTTATAATATAGTTCCATTCCCCGTGAAACTCCTCGCGGGTTAAGCGAATGGACTCAAATTCTTCGTCAGAAACTTTGACACCTTTTGGGTAAGAATCGGAGTCAACCTTTGCTTGTACCTTCAGGCCATTGCGAGTCGTTGTCGCCGCAATCAAATTGACGATGACTTCATGGCTTATCAGGGGCTGTCCACGCCAGTTGAGGCTGATGTATGAGAAAAGACGATGCTCTATCTTGTTCCACTTGCTCGTTCCAGGCGGAAAGTGGCAGACTCGAATTGGGATTGCAAGTTCTTCAGCGAGTCGCTGCAGTTCCATCTTCCACAACCGAACCCGTGAGCCGTTGCTTCCTCCCCCGTCAGCTGTTATCAACAATTCCTTGGCATTGGGATAGATTGACTTCCCCATTGCATACCACCATCGCCGGATGGTGGCCACAGCGAAACTTGCAGTATCATTATCAGTTCCCACGCTGACCCATGCGCTATTGGCACCAATATCGTAAACTCCATAGGGATTGGCCCTACCCAACTCTTTATCAATGAAGTCGTGCACCTTAACGGCCTCTGGTTGCCCTTTGGGACACCATGTTTTCCCGGCATTTTTGTACTGTCCCACAAGTTCTTTCTTCTTCGTATCGACAGAAATCACCGGTTGTCCGGCGCTCAATGCCGCCTCTGCTTTCTCGTTGATAAATGAAAACTGAGCATTGCGATCCGGGTGGCTGCCTCCTTCTAGTGTTTTGCGGTTGCCTTGAAGACTGTATCCGAGGCCCTTCAGGAGAGTGCCTACAGTCACATGGCTGACCTTGTATCCATGCGTGGTTAATTCACGCGACAACTGCATCAGACTTTTACATGTCCAGCGTAACGAAGATTCAGGGTCGCCTCGGGTGACAGGCTCAACAAGTCGCTCCAATGCATTAATCAATCCAGGCTCATGGTCAGTGAGCTTTTTGCGGCCGGCACCGGCTCGCCGGATGCGACGAGCTTCGCCCTCCAAAACTTGAAGCCCTTGCTCAAGTTCTTTCATGCCCATCAGTATTGAACCGCGGGCGACTCCTGTGGCTTCATGAACCCGCTTGAGTCCACCATGTCCAAGAACTTTTGCCTCCACCGCAGCGTACAGTCGTCTCTGGCGTTCATCGAGAAAATTTTCGAGAGCGACAAATCGAGCTGTAATCAGTTCGTCTATTTTCATGGCCCCAGTTTAGCAACCGGGAGAAAAAAAGTCTATATAATTTTTTAATGACTCCTAAGCAGAAAAAGAGAGGGACGAAGATGCTAATAGGCTTTCCTGTTGTTCCGAAGACCGGTGGCCCCGCCCACGCCGTATGGGTGAACGTGGCCAGGACCGCGGCTGGCGGCGCGTTGTTCACGTTCAACGATGGCGACAGCCAACCTCTTCTTAATAGGAACACAGCGCTTCGAACCGCAGTGGGCGCTATCACGGACAGCGGTTGCCTTGTGCGTTTCACACAGGATGGTCGGGACGCAGCCGGCGACGAGCCCCCGGCTATACAGGGAAACTCCTGGATGGTCTGTCTGCGGCTGCTCAGCAAGCACGGTCCGAAACCGAAAGGAGAGGACGGCCGGTTTCTGATCTCGGCTTCGATCATGCCGGATGGCCGCAGTCTCGCTCCATTAAAGTCGAACGAGACGACCCTGAAGAAAGCGAAAATGGCGGTGGAGAGCGGGTATGTGTTATTCTTGCACCAGGATGACACCAAGGATTTGGGCGAAGGCATTCCAGTGTATTCCCTCGACGATTTCAACGCGGCCAGGAAAGTGCATACTGCTGGCCAAAAGGAACTGAGATGCTTTAGGAACTTCACCTTCCCTCATTGGTGCTCCAGCAAGGTTGAGCAGGGAGGAAGGGGTTTCGTTTTCTCGATTCCCCTTGGCGAAGGCGGCCTAACGGAACAGACTGTGAAGGGCCTAGTCGATCTGCTGCAGCTTGAGAAAAGGGCGGCCCGGACGTCGGCCCTGGAGGAATCTGACCAGACGTTCGGGGATTTCTTCCGTAAGGTCCTCCCCTCATTGTCCGAAAGCCATTTCAGCGCTTTCATGGGCTCCAATGAAAACCAACTTGTTGCAGAGTGGAAGCTTTTTAAGGAAGGCATGTTGCACAACGCAATGGAGCATAACACCGCCAAGGCGCTCTTCGCCAAGGAAGACGCAAACCCGCCCACCCGTAACATCCTTCTCGGCGGCCCAACCGGATGCGGCAAGACCGTGCTGGCCACCGTCTTGATCATGAACGAGATACTAGAGAACGACGGCTCGGCCATATACGTGGCCCCCACCAGGATGTTAGCCCAGGAGGTATACAGCAAGTTCTGCGGCATGCTTCCTGAAGCGAACGCCACGGGAAAGAGCTTTCCCATCAACAAGAAAGAGGACGTCATCCTCTCCACCGGCGAGGACTCGGACGACGACTACAGAATCCGCAACGGCGATTTCAAGGCGGCCTTCATCATTTCCGAAAAGGCTAACCTCTTCCTGCAGCAGGGCACTGGGTTATCCAAGAGCATCTCCCTGATTGTGGCGGACGAGATCCACATGATCACCGACAATATACGGGGCGGTGTCCTGGATTTGCTCCTGGCCAAGGCGAAAAGGATCATGGAGGACCACCCGGACAAGCAATTTCGAATCGTGGCCATTACAACGGAAAATGTCGCCTCCGAGATGGGAATGCGTAACTACTTCACCCTTCCCACTACCCTCAGGGCCGAAATGGAGAAAACCGAGCCCGTAACCCTCACCAGCCACAAGCGCCCGGTGCCTGTGGACCACTACATCCAGCCCTATGTGAAAGGGAAATCCTACGAGCCCGTCCTCATCACTCGCTTCGAGGACAACACCAACATAGTAATGAGCAGCGCCGCAAGACGTCAAGTGCGCGAGACGATAGAGAACCAGCACGGGGGCTCCGAACCTTTTCCTAATCGGACAGACTTGATCCTCAAGCACCTGAAGGGGCACAGTAAGGCGATCATCTGCGACCGAGGGGCGGACGCCATCTTTGACATTATCAGCAGGCTAATTAATCACGACCGCTTTCCTGAGGGTAGCATCAAAGGCCCCGACAAGGAAGTCGACCTCGAAACGAAACTGGATGAATTGAATGCCTTGCTGCACAAAGGAAACATCGCATCAGAGGAGATGGACAAAATATTGCGCGGCGCAAAGCACGGCATATTCGTCCACTATTCGGACTTGGACTACGACATCCGCAGATGGATGGAGAAAGCCTTCAAGACCCTCCGCAGCACGAGCGAATACCCGCTTATCCTTTGCGCCACGGAAACGCTTGCATACGGGGTGAACCTTCCGGCCGACTGTCTCCTGCTCATGGACATACTGTGGCACAGAGAAGACCCCATTACCGGCGAACAGGATAGCAAACCTCTGACCCACAACCAGTACCACAACCTTCTCGGGCGTGTGGGGCGCTACGGGCACTGCGACATGGAGATCCCCAACAAGGTGGTGGTGTTCGCTCCCTTTGAAAACAACAAGCGTATCAAGGCCATTCTCGACCAATACCAAGAGGCTAAGCCCATGGAGCCGGGCACCTTTTTGCAAAAAGACCTGAATAGAGTGGACAGGAAGGAGCTGGAAGAGGCTGGCCTGGACTCGATGTCGTATTCCGCGTTCAGATCGACCATGGACGCTCTCAGGTTCGCGGATGCAGGCGTAAACGGTGCAACCTCCGCCGAGTTGCGCTCCATCATTCGCAACACCTATCTTTGGAGTTACTGGATGTTACGCAATAAAGGGGACGTGGGCATAAACGGCGTCATGAACGCCATCCTGGCGCTTGCCTGCAAGATGGAGCCCAAGATTGTCGACAAGACAAGCGACCAACCCAGCCCGCGCTACCGGCTTCGCGGAGAGGGCGAAGCCCTGATAGACACAGGTACGAAGCCACAGTCCGTCGCCCCTATGCAGGCTTGGCTCAAGCGCATTCGCTGGGAGACGACCGAGAAAACCCCACCCGTGGAGTTCCTTCTGCCCGCTCTTGTCGCATCTCCCGATCTATGGAACTTGATGCGTTCGTTCTGCAAGGAGGTAGACATCAAGATGGCCACCGCGCTCGAGGGCGGGAACAAGGAGGCCGCCGAAATTCTCCAGGAGGAGCTCGAGAAGCTCGGGCCCGCGACAAGCCCTGACCTCAACCGCCTTTTCATCGAGACGCTCATCGACTTCATTGACAAGGACTGCTCGCGGCTTGTGGTCAACGAGAAGACAAACGACTACCGCAGAATCATCTTTCTCAAAGTGACTGCGGCGTTGCTCAAGTGGATCCGCGGGGAAGACCTTGACGACATCAACACCCTTTCCCTCGAATCCAGGAAAAAGGCGGGCCAGGAAGGGCACGTCAAAAGGACGTTCAAGGAGAAATACAACTACAAGGCAAGCTGGCTGGCGGCCATGTGCCTGCGTTTCTTCTCGAAAATCGATAACTCGTTGCTTCCCCACCACGAGCGGGAATTGCCCAGGTTGGCGATGCGCTTAAAACTCGGCGTTCCCGCCTTCGGGTTGCCCTACATGCGCAAAATGGACATGACCCGCATCCTCACCAGGTCTCAGGCTCTTGAGATGATCAACAAGGGTTTCATCCCCAGAAGTATCATCTGCACGGATGAACCCGTGGAGTTCCTGCTCAGCGAAGCTCCTCTGGAGAAATTCATGCCCCCCTCCGCCAACCCCGTCCTTCTAACGGAGAGGCGGACGATAAAAAAACAGCTGGCGGAGAACATCGTGAAAACCGTCTTCAACTACTTCGTTCACGGTGGCGAACGCCTTTTCTCGGTTCTCCAACGCAGGGACAGCCCCGAGAGCCAGGAGCACTGGTCGAGCCTCACCACCTACCTCAAAGATTTGAAGGGAAGTCTTTCCATGCCGGACCTTAGGGAAGTGGTCCGCGATTCCCTGGTCAGTGGGGTGTGCGGCCTCTCGGGCAGGGGGGAAACAAAGGCGATGAAAACTCATGCGAAGATAACCGTAAGCCAGGGCAAGGCTTCGTTTGTCTTGGGCGTTTACGGGGCCAAGGAAAAAATCCCGGACGAGCACTACAACTTGATAGCCAGAATCCCCTGGCCAGTGAAAAAGCCAGAGCGCTTCGTGGAACTCACCCTGTTCAGCGCAGTGACGATCTGCGTAATGATCCGCCGCGAGTTTCTGGATATGGGCACGGTCCTTGAGTGGAGCAAGATTAAAAAGCCCGGGTATTATACGCTTCGAGACATTCTCGCCGAAATGCCCGACTATAAGCAGTCGCTACCCGGGGAAATACTCGAGATTTTGCTCTCCCTGGACGAGCCCGAGTTTGATGATTGACGCCTCGGGGCTTTCGTGTGCTTGACTAGCTTCGTATTGTACAGGAAGGGTAGCCTCAGAAAACGAATTTTAAAGTACGTTCACGCGCCGCACCATGAACAACGTCGCGACGTTGCGGGGGGCTCTCAGCGCTCAAAGAGCTCTTGCGTCTGTTCTCAAAACTCATCGTCCCAAGCCTGAAGATACGAGAATGGCTTTTGAGAAGAAGGCCTGTCGCGCCAGTGTTGCCGTTGTTGGGGTCTGAGTAGCAGCGGAACAGAAAACCTAGGTAAGGATCACGGCAGGGAGGAAGGACCAAGTTCGGCACATAGAAAACCAGCGAGGCCAGTCCGATCCCCTCAGGCCGGCAGTAGGCAAACCCTTCAGCATCAATATGAGCCCCAAAGAAGCAATTGCAAACTCCCCGATTCATCAGTAGGGTATACCCAAACGAGGCATAACCACGAGACACAAAGCCCGTCTTGTTTGGGTTGATTCCATAGTTTAGAGACAATACTGCTCAATGGTCTAGAGCCTACCGAGACAATACATGGCATTTTACGGCTACGCACGGGTCAGTACGACGGATCAAGATTTGGCTGTTCAGGAGCGTGCGCTGCACGCCGCCGGCTGTCAAACGATTCGCGCCGAAAAACGAAGCGCTACCAAACGGCATGGCCGAACCGAGCTTCAGACTCTGCTCGATTTCCTCCGCGCCGGCGATACGCTGGTGGTAACTCGCATTGATCGGCTTGCCCGTTCGATGAAGGATCTGCAGGACATCGTTCATGAGCTAAAGCAGAAGGGGGTCGCGCTGAAGGCGACCGATCAGCCTATCGACACCAGCACTGCCGCCGGCAAGGCGTTCCTCGACATGTTGGGGGTACCCCAACATTCGTGCAATGGGGGGCCATCTGTGATCTGGTGTCCCAAAAACGAACGTTTTTGACACTCACGCCATGCGCCCTTCGATCTCAACTCGAGCTGGCGCACAACAGCTCCAAAACTCATCCCAAATTCAAAGGCTTTAATTCCATGCTGTTGGATTGACTTTTGAGACATTCCCTCACCCCCGGCTTTCTCACTTCCTCATGGCTATCCGTACTAGGGCCGCGATTATGGCGAGGTCGAGCAATATTGAATGGGTGCGGGTATCACACTGCCGGGGACGTAGGGCAAAGCAAGTCATTTCCAAGTGTTGCCTGCGCCGCATCTGTCGGGAGGATTCAAATGGCCCGCCATTGCACGAATGTTGGGGTATCCCCTTTCAAGCCCCGGCTCGCTCCTTCGCTTCGCTCCCGTGTAACCGCGTCAGTGTATGTTTTTGAATTTGAAGCGCTACTTAGCATCTATCTAGATCAAATTCTTTATGTCTGCCCTTGGATTGTGGTCGAATACGGGTCTTCTTTTTCCTGACTCCAACATAGGTTCTTTATTACTTTCCGGTTGTGCACGATATAGCAATAACGAGTTTTGTGTTTTTTGGACAACGCGCCTCATGTGATACAGAAACGTTTGATACGCCATTGTCGCCTTCTCTTCGCCTTTTAGTTTCAAAAAAATGCTTTTCAAATTATATCCTCTTTCAATCATACCTTTTATTGTTTCCATGGAAGCCAAGATTTCTACGAACGCTTGGCCCTTGGGGATTCGTGAGCTTGATTCTGGTCGCATTGTTTCGCTTCTCCTTGCGCTCTGTTTTCGCTAGAAATTCTTACACTGTGGACCAAAGAATTCTAATTTTTTGAACGCTTCGTAATCTAATAAACACACTATTGTCAACTGTCTTTTTCTGTTCCAAGTTGTTTTTTATTGAACTTTAACAACGATACATTGTCTCTTTTTGTCTAAAATTGTCTTTTAGTAGATTTTATTGAATTATATTGGATTATATTGAAACGGCATTTTCGATTGAAAGCAGTCTGACATAGTGTAATATAGCTGGGAGGCAGGACGGGTGAAGTAGGCCCACCTGCGGCGGTCCTCTTCACGGCCTGCCCTGCGGGGCTGCTTATTCGCCAGGGGCTCAACGCTCAAAAATAAGGTCAACGACATTGCCATGCCGTCGAAAAAATACGCGCTGAAAGTCTATCTCGCGCCTGAAGAACTGGAGAGTATCTTGGCCAACGCGGACAAGACCGGACTCTCACTCTCCACCTTCGCCAAGCGCGTCTGCCTCGGTTCGCCCGTCCCAAGCCTTGAGAACCAACAAGCCGTGCGCGACATGCTCAAAATCAACGCTGACCTGGGACGGCTTGGCGGGCTCTTCAAGCTCTACCTGGCCACGCCGGACCCTCCAGTCCCAGAACTGCCCCCTGAATCTCGGCGCATCCTGCGCGAGATCGAGGCCAGGCAACGGGAACTCAGAGCCGCAATCATCCAATTTCGGAAGGGGGCGTTGTGATAAGCCGACAAATTACCTGCAAGCCAGAAAACGACGACTACCGCCGGCTCGCCATCTACATCGCGGCAGCCGGAAAACAGGACGAAAAGTGTCTCATGGCCTGGTGCGCTGGATGCTGGGCCGGGGACGATTACGAACTGGGCGTCATTGAGGTCAGTGCCACGCAAGACCTGAACACGCGCAGCGCCAAGGAGAAAACTTACCATCTGCTCGTGAGCTTCCGGCCCGAGGATGAGGCGAAATTGACGCCCGAGGTCCTGAAGGAGATCGAGCAGGAATTCGCTAAGGCCCTGGGCTTCGATGAGCATCAACGCCATTGCGGGGTGCATAAGAACACGAACAACCTGCATATGCACATCGCCTACAACATGATCCACCCGGAAAAGTTGACGCGACGGGAACCATACCGGGGGTTCCTGACTCGTGATCGCCTGTGCCGAGAACTTGAGCAACGCTTTTCCTTGAGTGTGGACAATGGCCGCCTGGAAGCGCGTGAGCGGGTCTCTCAGCCCTTGAGCGACCCTGCCGCGACCGTAGAGGCACATTCTGGCCAGCAATCGTTTGAGGGCTATTGTAGCGAGCGGAAGGATGCTGTCCTGACAGCGCAAAAAAATGCCAGAACCTGGAGCGACCTGCACCACGCCCTCGCCGAGCACGGCCTGAGCATCAAGGGGTAGCCTCAGAAAACGGAATTTAAAGTACGTTAAGGCTTCGGTAGCGGCTGTAACGGCCTGAATTTTCCCCCGCCTATCTTGGCGCTGCTGCGCCATAGGTAATCGCCAGTCAGGTTGATGTGCTCCCAGCCCAGAGGCGACAGATATTGCAACAGTACGTCATCAACACCTTGGCCGTGGCTGTGCAATGCGTTTGACGCTCGTTCCAGGTAGACGGTGTTCCACAACACGATAGCCGCCGTCACCAGATTGAGGCCGCTGGCTCGGTAAAGTTGCTGCTCAAAACTGCGGTCGCGGATTTCGCCCAGGCGGTTGAAGAACACCGCCCTGGCCAAGGCGTTGCGTGCTTCGCCCTTGTTGAGTCCGGCCTGCACGCGGCGGCGTAGCTCCACGCTTTGTAGCCAGTCCAGAATGAACAGCGTGCGCTCGATGCGTCCCAGCTCGCGTAAGGCGACAGCCAGACCGTTCTGGCGTGGGTAGCTGCCGAGTTTCCTGAGCATCAGTGAGGCCGTTACCGTGCCCTGCTTGATTGAGGTGGCCAGCCGCAAAATTTCATCCCAATGAGCGCGTATCTGCTTGATATTCAGCCGGTCACTGCTAATCATCGGCTTGAGCGCATCGTAGGCGGTATCGCCCTTGGGGATGAACAGCTTGGTGTCGACCAAGTCGCGAATGCGCGGCGCGAAGCGAAAGCCCAGCAGGTGCATCAGGCCAAATACATGGTCGGTGAAGCCCGCTGTGTCGGTGTAGTGCTCCTCAATGCGCAGGTCAGATTCGTGGTACAGCAGGCCATCGAGCACATAGGTCGAATCGCGCACACCGACGTTGACTACTTTGGTGCTGAAGGGCGCGTATTGGTCGGAGATATGGGTATAAAACGTTCGCCCAGGACTGCTTCCATACTTCGGGTTGATATGCCCGGTACTCTCTGCCTTGCTGCCGGTTCTGAAATTCTGGCCATCCGACGATGACGTGGTACCGTCGCCCCAGTTTCCGGCGAGTGGTTGTCGAAATTGTGCGTTAACCAGTTCGGCCAGCGCCGTCGAATAGGTTTCGTCACGAACGTGCCAAGCTTGCAGCCAGGACAGCTTGGCATAAGTTGTACCTGGGCAGGACTCGGCCATTTTGGTTAAGCCCAGATTGATCGCGTCGGCCAGAATCGTCGTCATCAGCAAGGTTTTATCCTTGGCGGTATCGCCGGTCTTCAGGTGTATGAAATGGCGGGTGAACCCAGTCCACTCATCGACTTCCATCAGCAACTCGGTGATCTTGAGGTGCGGCAGCAGCATGGCCGTCTGGTCAATCAGGGCTTGCGCAGCGTCGGGCACCGCCGCGTCCAGCGGCGTAATCTTCAGACCCGATGCGGTGGTAACGATGGCATCTGGCAAATCGTTGGCCGCCGCCATGCGGTTGACAGTGGCGAGCTGCTCCTCCAACAATTCCAGTCGTTCCCGCAGGTACTGATCGCAGTCGGTGGCTACGGCCAGAGGTAATTCACTGGCCAGCTTCAGAGTGACGAACTTTTCGACCGGCACCAGGTATTCGTTGAAGTCTTTGAACTGGCGAGAACCTTGCACCCACACATCGCCCGAGCGCAGCGTGTTCTTCAGTTCCGACAGTGCGCATAGCTCGTAGTAACGCCGGTCGATGCCACCGTCGGTCAGAACCAGTTTGGCCCAGCGCGGCTTGATGAATGCGGTTGGCGCATCGGCGGGCACCTTGCGTACGCTGTCGCTGTTCATGCCACGCAGCACGTTGATGGCATCGAGCACACCCTTGGCGGCGGGCGCAGCTCGCAGCTTGAGCACGTCGAGGAACTGCGGCGCGTAGCGGCGCAAGGTGGCATAGCTCTCGCCAATATGGTGCAAGAAATCAAAGTCCGCAGGGTGCGCTAGTGTTTGCGCCTCGGTGACGCTGGCGGCGAAGGTATCCCACGGCATGACTGCCTCAATGGCAGCAAACGGATCGCCGCCGTTTTGCTTGGCGTCGATCAAGGCTTGTCCGATGCGTCCATACAGCCGCACCTTGTCGTTGATCGCCTTGCCGTTGGCCTGAAACTGCTGCTGATGCTTGTTCTTGGCCGCGTTAAACAGCTTGCCGATGATGCGGTCGTGCAGGTCGATGATTTCATCGGTAACAGTGGCCATGCCTTCGATGGCCAGCGCAACCAAAGTGGCATAGCGCCGCTGCGGCTCGAACTTGGCCAGATCGGCGGGCGTCATCTGGCCACCTTCGCGGGCGATCTTGAGAAGCCGGTTCTGGTGAACCTGTTGCTCAATGCCGGCGGATAGGTCGAGTGCTTGCCAAGCTTTCAGGCGCTCGATGTGTTCGAGCATGTGGCGCGAATTCGGTTTGGCGGGCGACTGGCGCAGCCAAGCCAGCCAGGTTGCCTTGCTGCCCTCCTTGCGCTTGAGAAGTTCGTCCAGGCGTTGACGGTGGACGCTTGTCAGAGCGTCGGTCAGCGCGGCGTGAATGCGCCGGTTGCCCCGGGTGATAGCCTCGGCACAGATACGCTCCATCACGCCGACCGCTGGCAGCAAGACGCTCTTGCGGCGTAACCCCTCGACCAGCTCGCGTGCCAGCACAATACCCTTGTCGGTTTGCCAGGCCAAGTCGTCCAGGCTATGCACGGCAGCCCGATAATGGCTCAGTGTCGTGAACGATTGGAAGCCATAGGCTAACTGCAACTCCAACAGATGCTCGCGTCGCGTTTCGGCGCGTTGGCCGTAGTCGTTCCAGATGTCGCCAGGCAGCTTGAGCTGGTCGGCCACCATGCGCAACAAGGGCGCGTCTGGTTCCGCGTCAGCAGTGAGTGCAATGCCCGGATAGCGCATGTAGCAAAGTTGCACGGCGAAGCCCAACCGATTTGCCGCGCCTCGATGCTGCCGAATGCGGGACAGGTCGGCGTCGTTGAAGCTGTAGAGCCGGATCAACTCATCTTTGGCGTCGGGTAGTTCGAACAGGCTTTCGCGCTCAGTTGCTGACAGGATCGAACGGCGCGGCATGCAGACTCCTTCTTCTTGAAAACGAGGGTTTTTGAGAAGTTTCGGCGCTACACCCATGCGGGACACAGAATTGAGGCTTGCGCATTCTCAAAAATAGTTCTTGAAATGCTATTCTCCATTCACTACTATTGCAATGAGTTTCGATAAAAAGCAGGGCATGGGGACGCTCGATCGGATCACCCGGTAGCGTTTATGCTTCACGTTTTGCAAAGCGAGGAACAGGCCATGTTGATCGGTTATGCCCGCGTCTCC
>Ga0247840_10007464_pt1 | contig 15221 bp, 13 predicted proteins | sample LaCruzMarch2015__FD_192404 | JGI IMG/M metagenome (GOLD analysis project Ga0247840, IMG submission 192404) | Freshwater microbial communities from meromictic Lake La Cruz, Castile-La Mancha, Spain - LaCruzMarch2015_17m | ecosystem: Environmental > Aquatic > Freshwater > Lake | place: Spain...
TGCAATTTTTTAACAACGCATTAAAGAAACTTAAACTATGCTGTTTAAGAAAACCCTGAACTAAATTTGTGATTCGTTGATTTTCCTGCTGGTTTGCCAATAAACTGGCTGAACTCAATTCATCTGAATCTATAGGACAAGCAGGGAAAGAAAATAGACTTTTAAGTGTCACGGTATATTTAGTTAGTTGCATGATTGGCTCTCCAAAGATTAATTGTGTACAATATATTTATTAAGTACACAATTGTAATTCAGTGGCGCATCACTTGTCAAGCTTTGGCTAAAATAATAAGGAATCTCATGGCCCTAACTCATCGAAAAACTATTATTTACCCTCCATTAAGTGATGGCTCACGCTATGTAGTTGCACGCCCCAAGGGCAAAATTACCGATTATCGCCTACATGTACAGCTTTTATTTAAGGTTGCTACCCAAATCAGCAATTTTCCTGCGAAATCGGCTATGGCGCTGAGAGTTTCATTTTTACGCACGGAACTTTACCAATTATTGGACTGGGATTTACAGAGCACAAACCTTCAGGAAGAGCTAGAGGCATTGATTGAGCGTTTAATGGAGCGCAAACTCTATCAAATTAAGCCAACTGGGCAGCAATGTAGCAATTTCTTTGCTGAGATTGAGTATGATGATTTATCCGTAAATTTAGCGATTAACCCGCAAATTATTCATTTTTTACATTGGCAACTAGATTATTGGGGACGTGAAAATTTTACAAAAATTAACTTTGCCGCAACCCATTTATTTACTTCGGTTTATTCGGAAATTATCTATAATAAAATAATTAATGCTAACGAAAGTTCCTTTACTTTGACAATTGATGACTTTAGAGCGTTAGTGTGGGCAAATGCACCTTCATATGGCGATATTCGCAATCTAAAAAAGAAAGTTCTCCAACCAATTATCAATGATATCAACAACTTCACTGAATTTGAATTAAGCGTTAGTCAATTAACCCAGATTCGCCGCGCAACCCATTTGGTGTTTAGCTGGTCAAGCAAAAAAGGTTAATTTAAACAGAGTTTTTATCCCGTGAATTAAGCCATGTTAAAATCACGCCTAATGAATAATTATTACGAAAGAATAAAATGGCAGAGCAATATACAGTTACGATAGAATCGGTAGATTATGAAGGTAAAGGAATCGCACGAATTGAGGGCAAAACCGTCTTTGTGTACGGCGCATTGGCTGGCGAAGAGGTCTTAATTGAAATTGTTAAGCGTAAGCCAAGTTTTGATAAGGCTAAATTAGTTGAAATTATTCAAGCAAGTCCAAAACGAGTAACACCTGAGTGTCCAAATTATGGTGTTTGTGGTGGTTGTTCAATGCAACACGTGAGTTTTGATGAGCAAATTCGCATTAAGCAGCAAGTTTTAACTGACAATTTACAGCATTTAGGTAACGTTATCGCAGAAGAAATTATGTCACCATTAGCTGGCGTGCCATGGGGTTATCGTCATCGTGCACGTTTATCCGCGCGTTATGTGGCTAAAAAAGGTGGCGCACTCGTTGGTTTCCGTGAAAAAGGCGCACCCTATGTACTGGATATGCATCAATGTTTGATTTTACCGCCGCATGTTTCCGCATTAATTACACCGCTACGTGAGTTAGTTAGTGCTTTTAGCATTCGGGATAAAATTCCGCAAATTGAAGTTGCGGTTGGAACCCAAATTACGATTTTGGTGATTCGCAATATGGAAGCTTTAAACGCAGAAGATGAGCAGCTGATTCGACAATTTATCGAACAGTATTCTTCGCTAGAAAATCCATTACAAATTTGGTTGCAACCTAAAGGTCCAGAAACTTGCTATCCATTTTATCCAGTCGATGCGCCAAAACTAAGTTACACTATTCAAAGCTTTAGCCTTGATATGCCCTATAATCCAAGTGAATTTACGCAAGTCAATCCATATATTAATGAAGAAATGTTAGCTTTATCAATGGAGTTGCTTGCACCACAAGCGCATGAAGTTATTGCGGATTTTTTCTGCGGAATTGGCAATTTTACCTTACCAATTGCACGGCTAGCTAAACAAGTCGTTGGAATTGAAGGGGCGGATGCTTTAGTTAAACGAGCTAAACAAAATGCCATTCATAATGGTTTAGGCGATAAAGTTGCCTATCAAGTATGTAATTTATTTACGATTGATGATGTTTGGTTGCAAAAATTGGGTCATTTTGATAAATGGTTAATTGATCCACCGCGCGATGGTGCGTTTGAATTAGTTAAGTCAATTACACCACAAACTGCGCCCAAACGGATTGTCTATGTCTCATGTAATCCAGCCACCTTGGCTCGGGATGCAGGTGTCTTAGTCCACACCCATGGCTATCGCTTGCTTAAAGCTGGTGTAATGAATATGTTCCCACATACTTCACATGTTGAATCAATTGCATTGTTTGAGCGAGACTAATTGCTAAAACTAGCATGCGGCATATTTGAGTTCCATTATACCTACACCTAAATTATAAATTATAATTTTAAATAAAGAGCTTTATAATGAATAAAATTACTCTTTTATTACTAGGTTTTACGATTGAAATATGCGCATGCAATTATGGGGCAAATAATTCAACGACTCAGAGCAATGATAACAGTAATTTGATTGATCCAGCTGCTAAAGGTAATGGCGTTTGGAATTATAGCGTTGCCACAGACTATTATTATGGAATGAAGCAAGAGTCTCCATCATTATGGTATGATTTAACCCAACAATATGATACTTCAAGTATACAATTTGTCTTTCCACAGTTTCCTACATTATCCGTAGCATCGAGCGGTGTCTTTGACCCAGATGCTGCTGGAGCGTTTTCTACCACTTGTCCAACTTCCACAAATCACAAAGCGCCATCGACAGAAATGTTTAATTATTATGCTTTACCACAGTTAAATAGCTATATTGTAAATGGTGTCGATGCCTATCTTGGTAACTGTGCCGCTGGTGAGGATATTACTGTTTATTATGCTAATTTTATTTCGCATGTGGTGCCAGTTATTGATGTTAGCCAAGAATTTAATGCGGCTTTATCCACCGCCGGTGACACAACAGTTTTATCTATTGCGGATCATGTTGCAGCGATTATTAATAACGATCAACATACTTATGGAGTATCGTTTGATAATGAACCAGCAATTAATCTATTAGGCGCGGACTCTGGTGAGCCAACTGCAAAAGGCTACAGAATTGAGCGCATGTTTTATGGTGAAATAGCTTTACAATTGGCGAAACAAAAAAAATATTTATTTTTATTTGATGCCAATGCAACTGGGATTATTTTATATACCAATGGCTATAATGGTTCGGCATTAAATAATATTGTTTTACAACAATATTTATATGATTTAGATACCACAAATCCGGCTACGCCAGCTGGTCCAGTAAGTTTAGAAAACTACACTACATTAGTTGACAAACAGGCTAAGAATGATTTAAGTCCTGCTAATAGCACACAGCCGCCATTGAGATTTGTATTACCAGCTAGTGCTACTTCTACCATGTGGGATTACGCTCAAGGATATAATATGGTTTCGTCCAAATCTACATATACTAATCAAACTATACTTAACAATCCTGCTCCATGCTTGATAACTCCGGCAACAACAATTGGAACTATTGATAACGGAACATTAGGGTTATTTTTATGTTCAGTAGATGGAAGCTGCCCAAGCAGTTCAAGCAATCCAAATATTGCTGCATTTCTTAATAATTCTAACTGCATTAATTATACGAATCCGACGAAATTATTAGCCTACTTTGACGCTTCATTACAAAGTGTAAAAAGGGCTGGTGTTAGTAACCCACGCTATTTGGGCTCAGATTTATATACTTGGAACATTCAAGCTTTTCCTGAAATTAATGCATCTAAGGGTTATTTTAACCAGTATGGTGAGAGCAATTTATATCAACTCAACACACAGGTATTCCCAACAGAAATCACACCAGATATTTGGGCAGCGTTTCTTCTTTGGAACCAGAGCTTATTTTAGTTAAGTTGCAAACTACATCAAAACCTCAATGAATAAATATGTTGTAATCACCATAATTCGTCGTAGTTTGCAACACATCAATCAACTTAATAACAACAAAAATTAATTTTACCAACCCATATATTTAGCAATAATTACAGATTATTTGGCAATATATCAACTTCATTAAAAATATATTTATTTAAGGAATATCCAATACTAATCAGGTAGTTAACCTGTTAATACTGAATTAAATTAAGGTGCGAAGGAATATAAAGCACAACAAAACCAAGTGCAAAAACTTCATTCATGAGCCACGAATAAACAAAAATGTCTATTGATGCTATGAGTGATCGCTGATATAATAATGCAGCAGTGAATTAACAAATCACGTGATATTAAAATTATTATTAAAAAATCGTACATTACGCTATTAACTGAGCTGTCTAAAATTAAACTCAAATTAAATTATTAAATAAAGGTCTAAGTTATGCATATGCAAAAAATATTAAAGATTGTGAACGTTCAACTTTGTTTAGTTCTCGGCGTTGCTGTAGTCGGTTGTGTTGGTACTGGAAGTAGTAGTTCGCCACAACAAGCTAGTACTGTTTATACTACCATTTTTGATGCGGGTAGTAGTGGTACGCGCTTATCTTTTTACAAAGTTATTCCAGGGAATGGTTCTTATCCACAGATTAATAAATTATTTGAAGAAGAATATAATGACAATGGTATTAATGATTTCCTCAATGGCAACGGCACTATTGAATTAGTGAATAAAGATGGGCTTGATACACTACCTGGTGGCACTCGCCCAGCTAGCTGTACTGGTGGAACTGAAGTAACAAGTGGTAAGCAGATTCAGATTATTAATCTTGGGGTGTTGGATGTTAGCCCTTGCGTCTTAGCTCCGCTCTTGGTCGCACAAGACACGATTCTATCTGAAAGCGGATTAACTCGTTCACAAGTAAAAACTGAATTGTTTGCTACTGCTGGTATGCGAACAGAGAATAGACGTAATGGTGGTAGTTATACCACGGAACAAATTGAAGCTTATTATCAAATCATGAAATCTTATGTTGCGGATATGGGATTTACAACCGGCGAATTTAAAACCATTAATGGTAATAGCGAAGAAGGTGTCTGGACATGGATTAATTTAAACGATTATTATTATAATATTTTTGGCGGAAATCCTACGGTTAGCCAAACTACTCAGCTACCAGTTGGTGATTTTGAAGTTGGCGGTTCTTCGATGCAAATTGCCTTTCCAACCAATACAACACCAAACAATGAAAGTAACGTTTATTCTGTAACCATCAATGGTAAAACTTTTAACGTTTATAGTAAAACTATCCTTGGCTTAGGCGGTGATGATGCACGGAAATACGTTCGTGCATACGGTTATAATAACCAAAATGGCGGGTTAGATTGTTTTGCCACTGGCGCAACTATTTCTAGTACCACTGAAGATAGTGGAATTGCTCTTTATCCATCAACCCTGTTAACGCCGAATATTTTCCCTACCAATGCTGTTACTACTGCGCCATGGTTTACACTAAGTAGTGAATCACTAAATTTAACTGGAAACCCTACTTTTAATTTAACTGCCTGCAGTAGCAAATATAATGTTGTGGAAAGTCAGGTTATTTCATTAGCACGCAATAATAACGGAACCGATAGCCTTGGTGACACCGCGACTTTGGCGGCATTAAAAGGCACGCTCCAAACTAGTACGGGATCTTTTGTTGGAGTTGATAATTTCTACTATACCGCAGATGACTTAAATCTTGCCGAATCAACTAACTTTAATCCAACCACGTTTGAAACAGCATTAACTACCAAGTGCGAATCACCGATCTCAGGGAAAAAACTATTCCAACAAGCGATTTGCGCGAATGGAACATTTATGGATTCATTCTTGTTTGGCACAAATGGATTATTTAATGGCAGCAGCGCTAATTTTGCTGGGGTTTTAGCACCTAAACAAAATGGTAAAACCGTGTTAACTTGGACTCGTGGTTATCTATTACAAAAATATGCTAATTAGAAAATATACTTAAAGGAAAAACATGCAATATACACCTACTCGACTAGCACTGACACCTTTGGCATTATTGCTAGCATTTAGTTTAACGTCATGTAACAGTGGTAGTACCCCTCCTGCTACACCAATGATAGAATCTTGCGTTCTGATTGATAATGATTACGATATTGATGATATGATGGCAATTCCATTGGTAATCGGCAATCAACATGTGGCGGCAATTATTCAATCAGAGGGTTATACTTATCCTGAGTCTAGTGCTCCAGCAATTAATCAACTGATTAATAATTTACCTGATCAGCCAAATCAAAGAAAAATCCCTATTATAGTGGGGGCAAGTCAGGCACAAAGTAAGGATATCAGTCAATGGCCATGGGTTCAGTTTTTTAGATCAATGATGAATTTGTCGAATGGCTTATTATCCTCAGCGCCAACACCTGTTGCTGCTGATCCGACCTATGCGACACAAGTTGTGAATAGCTTAGCCAGCTGTAAGAATGTGTCGGTATTAATTATTGGTACCTATACTTCGTTTATCAATTATAGTCCGTTGATTAGGAATAAAATCTCCAAGGTGGTAATCATGGGACAAGCAATTGGAGATACCTCACGCACACCAACGCGAGAATCGTTTAACTGTAGCTATGACTTACCAGCTTGTCAACAGGCAATGGTGCAATTACAAAACCTGAACACTTTCTTTGTGGATATTCCGCGCATTAGCGGCTGTGACACAGCTAATCCTCCCTCAAGTTGCTATAGTCCAAGCTATGAGATGGTAGCTGGTGATAATGGCATTGGTGGATTAGTTAATCCAGGTTTGCCATCTCGTTTAAAACAAGGTCTAATGAATAATATTCAATGCTCGTCATTCTATACTACACCAGATACTATTGGTCACTCATGCTCTTCGCTCTCAACGTGGGTACCTGCTGAGGTACATGCTGGACCTGGCGGAGAAATGCTGTTATGGGATGAAACCGCTGCGTTATTCTTGTTGCATCCTGAGATATTTTCATTATACTACCCGAGTGACCCTAATATACCTGGTGGACTCCATTATGAACCAATCCTAATTAATGAATCGTATGGTCAAACTATCCAAAATTTACGCCGATTATGGACTGAAGACACTAACCGTGCGGAGAATTACCAATAAGATATTGCGACTATATTTTGCTAAAGCATATCACTAACCGTCAATAATTATATTACCAAGTGGTGGTATTAGTGTATCTGTTTTAGCTTTAGCCTTATAATAGTACTCATACAAACTTAAAGAACAAGCAGTTAGTAAAAACTAACTGCTTTCTAATATCAATGCTTATCAGTGATAGCACACAAATCACCATGCGACTATAATTAGCCGAGGCTAAAAAACGCATATCAATTTGATATAATTGAATAATATGCTATTTTTATGTGCAAGATATTGCAGGAAATGGTAAAATAATGCTTTAAACCTTGCAATATCACTTATCCAACTGATGGTAAATTACTTTGTAAAGCTTTAGAACAAGTTGTAGAACTTGGTTTATCTTGTGGAGTGAAGTTTCGTCAAACTTACAAGCGCACAGATCCGAGACTAAGAAACACCGCAACACGGTTATCGCATGCAAGAAAGCAAGCGCAAGCCAAACGCGAAACTAAGCACCATTGGATTAAAAATCAAAGTGCAATAAAACAAACAATTATCAATAATCCTATATATCACAGGATATGCAGCGGCGATGCTATCTGATTGTCTTAGCTATGTTTATTAATTCACCACAATAAATGACTTTTAAGCGACGCTTTTGCTCATCTCTGGTTGATTAGCCGCTTGTGCCCATAACTCTACAAACACATGAACTGGGCGTTCAAACTTTAATACTTTTCTTGGTCAACTATTTAGAATCTTTTGAATTCGCATAATTGCTTCATAATTTATTGCGTGTAATCTTTACAATCGCAAATATAGATAATAAGACGACGGCGCCAATAGTGAAGTTGGATAAGACACTATTTGGAATTTGTGTATTTTGCATGATTACCAAATTCAAAGTATTAAATAAAAAATAAAATAGAATTGTTCCGATACCACTTCCCCAAATTAGTGAGAAGATGTTTAGCTTCAGATCATGAATATTATAATGTACTAACTGATTAATTGCTTTGATGATTAGGTTAAATAGTATCGTCATTAAGAAAAATGCTGCGATTACAGCGTAACTACCGCTAGGCATTAAATCCACCACAAAATCAAATAGAATAAAAGCGATGAGAATAATAGGGAGAAGTATTCGCTTGTTAGTTTGAGTAATAAATGCACCATACCAATAAATAATTAATAAAGCCATCAAATTATTGGCTAAATTCATAATACTACTTGATCTAGTGCTCCAACCATAATAGATATAAGATTGTTCTGGAGTATTAGCGTACCATTCAACCATAAATCCACCAACTGCCAAATTGGCTATTAAGCGCATAACTTGGCTTTTCCAAGAGTCTTTCAAAGATTTCATGATATAGCTTAAGCGTTTAACATCATAAGGATTAATTTTTAAATTAAATTGCCGGCTCAATACAATATAGATCACACCTAAAATAGACAAGGGTAAAAATGCAAAAAAGATTCTAAGATCTAAATCAACAAAATAATTAGTTGCATCATGGATTGCTTTAGCCAAAATGATGCTAACACCAATCATCGCAAAGAAAATATTAGCAAAGGTACGATATTGACCTTTGGAGCGAATAATATTTAATAAGCAGAAGATGGATAATAACTGCTCATAAGCATGTAGGAAAAAAAACACAATGATTAATAAAATAAATAGACTAAAGCGCAGAGTAAATATTGGTGGGGTCAATAAAATTAGCATAAAGAAAAATGCACATAGCGTAGTTGCGGAGTAAATAATATGTTGAGACTTATATTGTAATAGTTTGTTAATTAATTTGTATTTTGCGGCAAATAAAACCGTGAAATTACTCACTAAATAAGCGATACCAAATAATAACTCAAAGTAAACCATTGCTGGGTATTTATCTTCGGTGCAAAAAATAGTTAAGGCCAATCGGCGTTGATTAAATAAAATTAATAATAAACCAGTGTATTCGATCATTAATCCAAACAGCAACACGATTAGGCGCGGCTTGTTTTTAGTTGAGATATTTGGGATTAGTAGTTGATGGTACATAAAAGTATTCGTGCTGACTTTCTGAAATTAGGGAGCAAATATAAATTTTACTGGAGTGCAATTATATATTGTAGCATGGTGGTTAAGTCTCATTGATTGTGTTTTTGAACTTGGTTTAAAGAAAAAGATCGCAAGAGATTGAGTTGTTTAGCGGAAGTTGCTAACTGAATGGTGTAATTATGTCAATAGACAAAATCATCTCTTGCGTAGATTAAGTTTTGTTGTTACAATTGATTAACTTGGCGAGTCGATGGTATCTTGCTTGGTCGGGTGATATGTGAATCAGAGCTCCAGCTTGAGAGTCTAAAAAATGTACCACAAAAGCTGCTCCAACAATTTAAAGACAAAGTAACGATAGCGAATCAAGTCTTTAAGCAAAATCTGGATAGCAAAAATACAATTTACTCAATGCATGAAGGTTAGCTGTATTGCTAAGGGCAAAGCACATAAGAAATATGAGTTTGGCAGTAAGGTTGGAATTGTCAGCACTATTAAGAATAGCTTTATTCTGGCAGTAGATTCATTTAGCGGTAATCCCTATGACGGTAAAACTTTAGGTTCTCTATTAATTCAAGCAGGACTAAACACAGGAAAAAAGATTATTAACCTCATGAAAATTATCATTTAATAAGGTGATGTTTTACTCTGTTAGAGGGGTATTTTCGACTAGAGCTAAGAGTCAAAAATTAACATGAATCCATAAATAAAAACAGATGATATAATATATAATACGGTATTAACAGTTAGTTAATACAGACAAAGTGACTTAAATAAATATCTTTTATTTTTATAGGGTGCTTGAAATGAAAATAACAAAACTTGGTTTAATTATCGGTGGTTTGGGATTAATCTGTAATTCCGCCTATGCTTGGCATAACGAGTTCCCACCTGAAGGTTTTAAGATCTGTAATAAAACTGGAAATAGTGTCTCAATAAATTTATCTCATTTCCAGAATATATTGTGGCATGTCCCTGGTGATTCTGGTGAGGCTACAAAATCAAATTTTGATTTAGCTAACAATAGTTGCGGAGTGTTGAAGGTTTGGCCTCATTATGACCAAAATGGTTTAAGTAAATTATTCTTAGAAGCAAAGGGAGCAAGGGGTTCAGTTGGATTTGATATTAGGAGCTATACAAAAGATGAGCATGAGCGTAGAGGTGCGTCTAGTAATCAAATGAATGCTTGGAATGCGATGAGTTATAGCTCAACTGGGAAATGGACTGCAGAAGCATTAGTTGATAAGTCTGTGGTTTATGAGAGAAAGAGTGAGTGTTCGCATTATGATCACATGGACCGAGTGTGTTATTCATGGAAAGAGACATTTCCTAGTTGGCAAAATGGTTCTGGTTTAATTGATTTAGCCTCTTATGGTAATGGCTATGGTTTGTCCCTATTAACAGCACCGTCTAAACAACAAGAGATAGATCTAATTGATACTAGTGTTTCAGGAAATATTCCAGAACAGCAATTTATTAGTGTATCATACAACACATTTAATGATTCTTTGCCATCAGGGGATAAATATAAGGCAATTAGTAACTTGAAAGGAAGTTCTATAAATTGGAAACAGTACCCTAATGTTAAAATGTGCCGAGCATATGGTTTTGTTCTTGATCTGAGCAATGTAAAACCAGTTAGTCAAACAATTATAGATTATAAACTCTCACCAGTTAAAAAGGTAATTGCTGCGAGTAGTATTCATCCAAACCCAGGAAATACAACCATGACAGTAAATACCGCGTTGTTTTCTGATTCAATTGCAGAGACTAGATTATTTACTTTTACATCAGGTTGGAAGTATGGCGTGGGTCTAAAATTTAGTACTAAATTCTCCGTAATGCTAAAAGAAATTGGAGCAGAATTTTCTGCGAACTATGAGTATAATGAAGCACAAAGTACGACTACTTCAACAACTCAAACCAGAACTTACACATATAGTCCACAGAATATTCCAGTTCCGCCCATGACAACATTAACTTATGTTATTGAGTCAGAAGTTCAAGAGGTCACAGCGGATTATTCATATGATTATGCAGTTACTAATCCTAGCTTTAGAGCTGATGTGGCATTGGATGGTAATTGTAGGAATAGCAGTGAAGGAAATAGGAAGCAGGTTGAGATTAATGCTTATAATATTTTCAAATACACACCAAAAAGTAAGTTAATTAATGGCTTTAGTTCTGATGACAAAAAAGAAGGACTTGTGTATATGAATGTGAAAGGTACAATTAAAGGCGAAACTGGAGGTGTAAGTATGAGGGGTACTCCATATTTCAAACCATATAAATCTGGTGACTTAACTAAAGGGAATATTTTACTGAAAAAAACTAAAAATAATAGTAATGTTATGAACGTAAATTATGGAGTTGCTATTCCTTTTCAGTCTAAATGATTGTATCGTTAATATCTACTTAATTAAAACGTCTGAATTAATTTGAATATTTTAGACCTTGTATTGATGTTTGGTAGATTACTTGGATCGTAGTCGAATCGGGTAAGACCGCCCTCACGGGCGGGACTTCCCACACCACCGTACGTGCGTTGTCGCATACGGCGGTTTTAATTAAAGTTATCACTAGCGACCTTCTTTTCTAAACTCACCAACCCACATTTATCAAACCAGACATTTGACATCGCTGTATGAATAATTGGATTTAGTGACATTCGCCACCAGCCTTAAAACAAGCAAACTCAGCATTGAACTGTCGCTTGAGTTTCTGGTATTGATTGGTAAAGATTAGTGGATAGATGGAGTATTTTCCTGTTTGTAGTTTTTGTACAAGAAATAATTGTGAAGTAGTTGATATCAGCATCTCCGCGTTCCAAATTGGTACGATCTAATGGGATTTCGAGGCGCTCAAGCTTAAGGGTGTCAAAGACTAGAGTTTTGGCATATTCCTCTAGAGGAATATTGGACTCCATATTATCCAACATCCGCCTCGCATTTTGCTCAAGAGATGATAGGTTTACGGTAGGATGATTTGAGCTAGAAGCAGAGAAATCAGAAAGAGAAATCAGAAAGCTTGACACAGGCATTTTGGATGAGTCCAAGCACAGCATTATTCACCCGCTGAATGTTTTCAGAGCGAGGTTTCTTTAAGTCGGGGTTGGTTTTTTAAAGAACTTGTGTGCAGGTTATAAAGTTTGTTGGTGGTGTTGATACTCATAGCGTTTGGTCAAAAAGTCAATGATATCAGATACCGCCAGCAATCTGCAAAAAAATGTACAATGTGCAGATTTTTGCAAGATTTATTTAAGTTTAATTCAATGTTAATCAGCGTGTTGTGTAAGAATATTGAGTTAAGTATAAGGTACGAAGATCCTCGCTATGTATGGCGTAGTGGATGTTAATTAATAGGTTAATACAAAGTGAAAACAAAACTCTTAGCAAGATTTGTAATACTAATTAGTCTGTTTCAGCAGGCGACTGCTCTTAGTTGGCGGTGTGGATCAAGTAATATTTCATCATCATATTTACCCACAGATTGTAAAAATACAGCAACTAGCAACGCTCCAGTAGTGGATAGCTATAACTTTGGAAGTTTATCTTTGAGTGATTTTAAAAAAACAGGCTCGTGGATGAAAACGGCAGATGGTATTTCATCAAGTAGCGGGTTGCTGTTCGTTGATCTTAATCGTGCTGAATATTCAGTCACCACCACCGCAGCTTTGGGAACTGGTTTATACACTGGTGGATTATCTGGTGGTTATGGGGTTTTATTTGATACATCATTGGATGAAAATAATAAAGATACAGGATTCGCACTCCAATTTGATCGTGCATATAATGCGGTGATAATACGCCCTAGAATAGCTGGAGTTGAATCTAGCCCAGTCCTGGTTGTACGTAATAGAGATAATTCTGCAATACCATCTAGTCAAAATGATCCTTGGTGGACTCAGAAACATGAAATTAAGCTGGATGTAAAAAAATCTGCAACTATTACGGGAGTTAAAACTATAGATGTTTGGGTTGGAGGTGTTAAGGTTATTAGTGGTTTTTCATTCGCCAATAAATCTAACGCTGAAAGTAATTTTACAGGGTTGCGCTCTTGGGGGGCAGGCACTACATATAATACTATGGAGGTTAAATAGTTTTACGGTGTTGGCGTAAAAACTAAGTTACCATTACTACCATCGCCATAATTGATGGCTACATTTATTACTCCGCCACTCTCGATCGTAATAGATGTTACATATTTACCGGAAGTAGATGTAAACATCGCCTCGGTGTTATTATTTGGAAACTTGCCGTAAGTGTCGTAGTAATTGCTAATAGCAAGTTTAGCTGGTGATATTAAAGATAATGCTTCACTTATTTTAGATTTTTTGAGGTAGTTTTGATATGATGTGATCGCGATTATTAATTCAATTATTGTAAACCCAAATGGTTTAAGTGTATTTTTCATCTTCATCTTTCTAGCGCTATTTTATAATTTGTAGTGGTAAGTGGTTATTTTATCAGATATTTAAGGTTCACAACTAAGGCAGGTGTTTGTGGGCTAAATAGATAAGTAAAGCGCTAATATGGTAATATAGCTACTCAAATCAATTGAAAATAGTCTGCTTAAACAAATTTATATTCTTAGAGTTACCAGAAATTTGATTTATGTATACAATTTGGCGATTTTATGTGAAGTCGATTGAAATAATTTAAAAATATTGAGTAAGCAAAATGATAGCAAAAGTAATTTTATTAACTAATCAAAAAGGTGGTTGTGGCAAGACAACTCTGGCAATGAATTTAGCTGGGGTAATTGGCACTAAATTTAAAGTGCTCTTAATTGACGGTGATCCACAAGGTAGCGCCAGTCGTTGGGCGGCAAGTAGTAGCGATGAAAAACCTTTTCCAACGGCGGTAATGAGTTTAGCCAATGTTACCGATAAAGTCAATCGCGAAATTAAGAAATATTTAGCCGATTATGAGTATATTTTTGTGGATTGTCCACCTGCCATCGATAATAGTTTCACTGCCTCGGCGCTGTTAGTGGCGGATTTAGCCATTGTGCCTGTTGTACCTAGTCCAACGGATTTATGGGCAGCAATCGGCATTCAAAAATTAATCAGTAACGTTAGTGAAATTAATGAAAAATTGACTGCGCGTTTGGTGGCGAATATGTGCCAAAGTAACGCTAGCATTTCTAAAGAAGCCTTGACACTCATTAATGAATTTGATTTTCCAAAAACTGCCACGGATATTTATCAGCGCACCGCGTATCGTCAAGCGGCAGCATTTGGTGGAACTGTCCTTGATTTAGATAATCCAAAAGCTAAATTAGAAATAAATGCTTTAGTTGCCGAAATTTTAGCCATATTAGTTTAATTTAAAGTATAATCCATTGTAAATTTATAAATTGGAGAATTTGTCATGGCCTCAAAACTCACCTCATCATGGCGGAAATCTCTTTCTGCTGAAAAACAAAGTGTGGAAGATAAACAAGCCGGAATTGAAGAAGTTGCTGTAATTAAACCTAAAGCAGTTGCCACAAAACCTGCGCCAGCTAAACCAGCTACGCCACGCCGAGCTGCCGCACCACGTGCACCCAAGGCTATTGTACAACCTGTCAAAGCGTCGGTTATACCTGAAGTAAAAGCAGTTGCAGCACCAATTGAAGCAACTAAAGTTCAAGCTCCAGCTAAAAAACCTCAACCTGAGGTGGTAACTAAAAGTGCCACTTTATTAGTTTCGCCAAACCTAGATTCAATTAAAGTGATGTTAGAAAAAATCAGTACTTCCAATCAGGAATTATCGAACACATTTGTTGAGAGCATTGTGGGAATTAATCGGGATGTAACTAATTATCTGCAGCAAATCAGTGATGTTAAAAATTTAGTTAACATTCAAGAAGTAAATGAGAAGTTTATTGCGAGTTTACGCCAACGGCAACAAGAATTAATTAATAAAAACCTGGAATTATTTGGTCAATTTAAATTTTTCTGATAGTTTTTATTTTTGCAGCAAGCCTCAATAGACAAATATTGAGGCTTTTACGTTTTAAGGACTAA
>Ga0247840_10007465_pt1 | contig 15215 bp, 9 predicted proteins | sample LaCruzMarch2015__FD_192404 | JGI IMG/M metagenome (GOLD analysis project Ga0247840, IMG submission 192404) | Freshwater microbial communities from meromictic Lake La Cruz, Castile-La Mancha, Spain - LaCruzMarch2015_17m | ecosystem: Environmental > Aquatic > Freshwater > Lake | place: Spain...
GCCCTCTGCACTTGGTTGCGCCGCACCCCCCGGGCGCGCTGGCCGCGGACCTTCGCCGACCTGCACAGCATCGGTCTGGGCACCGCGGTGCTGGATTGGCTTGAACTGGTCATCGCGCCCGGTCATCGCGGGACCGACGCGGAGAGCGCAGTGGTGGCGGCCTTCCTCCACTGCCTCTCCCAGGACGCGCTTTATGAGGTCCTGGCCCAATCCCGCGGGGTCTCAGACGGCCTCGCGGCCATCGCCCGGGACCTGCGGACACCGGTTGCGGCCGCCCCCACCCCCGGAAATGGACACCAAGTCGATAGCGCCCTGGCCGAACGCATCCTGGCCGGCCTGCAAGGGGTCACCGCGGGGTGCTGGCCCGATGTGGTCTATGCGCTGGCCGCACCGGACGACCTCGGTTAGCCGCGTAGGACGGGTTAGCGCAGCGTAACCCGACAGTTCGGCCCCTGTATCATTGGCCGACCCGGTACGCGTAGGGTGCGCCGCGCGCACCGCGGCGGCCGCCAAGGCTCACGCCGCTTCGTTCAATCGCCGCCGCTCAAGGTACAGACGGCGCACCCGAAGGCCAATGGTCGGAATAGAGCCGCCTGGCGGTATTAACCAGGGTGCCGAGCGTCGATCGATCACGCAACAGAGGAAGACTGCAATGACGAACACCGATCATCATGGGTCGCCGGAAACCTTCATGCGCCGGGCGATCGAACTCAGCCGGCTTCGACGACCGCGCGTTTTACCAACAGATTTCCAAACCGATCCAGGATCGACAAGTCCCGGAAACGCAATTGCTCAGAGATGAGGCGTTCGCGGTCGCGCAGGATTATGTGGCTGACCCCGATCGGATGCGGTACTGAATAGAGCAGGCAGGGCCTTGGTCATCGTTGCGGCCAGCGGCGATCGGTCCGGGAGAATAGGCCAGCCCCTGCACGCGCTACCCGCCGAAGGGCCTTGATCATTATTCCGGCCACACGCGCGGGTGGCCGGAGTTATGATCAAGGCCGGCCGAAGGTTACTCGTCCCCAAGCTTCGCTTCATGCCCGGCGGCTAGGGCCCCGATCAGGAACCGCGCCGTCACCGGCCGCCAATCAGTTCGGCGCGAGCCTCGGCCGAATAGAGAAGGCCGGACCACCGCGCCTGTCATTCGCAGGACGTTTGGGGTAAGCTGTCGACGTCAGCGACGCTGTGACTGCCCGCCTCGCAAGGGCGCGGCCACAACCAAATCCCAGTGGAGAAACCGATGGCCCGAGTGTATCTGATCGATGACAACCCGCGCAGCCACCTTTTTTATTCAGTGGAACGTGCGGTGGGTGTCGGCTCGCCGAATCAACGTGACGATGTGTTGCTGGTACAGTTTCTGCTGAGGGTGCGAGCCGAATGCGGAGAAGGCAGTGCCGAATATGTGCCGCCGGGTGAACAACCGCTGGCAATGGACGGGATGTGCGGTCCGCAAACAATCAAGTACATCAAGCAATACCAAAAGATCGCCTCGCAAAAAAACCCTGCTATACCCCTGGTACAAGATGGTGTGGTCAGCCCGGTGGCCGCCGGCACCGGGGGGATCTCCGGACCCGTTACCGGCAGGATGTTATGTATCGCCGGCCTGAACTCACATTACGGTAAGATCAGAGGCAAGCCGGCGACTCTGGATATTACCAAGGATCCGTTGTTTCCGTTAGCGCTACGCCCCTATTTGAAGGTTGCGGCGTCATAGATGACTTCGCACGGGGCGAGCCAGGCTAGCGCAACACCCACCCCGCCTTGATACTCCCCAAGACCGCGTTGACGCCAGCCAAAGCCTCCTCCGAGACCCCGCCCTCCCGGTCCAGGTCCACCGTCATGGACAGGCGCAGGGTGTGGCCGACGGCGGCCTTGATCAGCTCATCCATCGCCTCGGCCAGGTCCACGACCTCATGGGTCTCCAGCGCGGCCACCGCCCGCTTGAGTCCGCCCGGATTGGCGATCTGCGGAGGCAGCGTGACGGACTGCGGGGCCACCCGCAGCCGCACCCCCGGCGCACCGCCCAGATCACAGGGCCAGAGGGCGGAGGCCAGGGTGCGCTCCAGCAGCCCGAGGTTGAATGCCTGGTCGAGTGCCTGACGCACACTCGACCAGGGCAGGGGCCGCCCCAACTCGGCGGACAGTACGCCGCGCAACTGGTCCGCGCTCGCTTCCTCCTGGTGCCAGGCGGCGGGCAGGGCCGCCGGCAGCAGGGCGGCGGCGGGGATGGGCGCGGGGGGCGGGAGCAACTGCGCATGGGGATTCAGGAAGCCGGGCGGGACCTCCTCGGCCAGCAGGCTCACGGTGCCGTTGAGTAGCCAGACGCGGCCGGCCTTGACCGCCCCGGCGACCGCCGCCTTCAGCGCCTCCTCTCCCGCGGCTGGGATCAGTGCGTCCTCGCTGTAGGCGCCCTTGTCGATGCGCACCTGGTGCCGGCCCGAGAAGTAGCCCGTCAGCGTGTCCCAGGTCAGGGGCTGCCCGTCCTCCCAGAGCCCCGGCAGGGCCCCGGGCGCCAGGAGTGCCGGGTCGAGTTCGGTCAGCACCGCGGCCGGCAGCAGCACCACCTCCAGGGTGGGGTCATCGACGGTGCCCGGCTCCGGGCGGTTGCGCCAGAAGGTCCGCTGGGAGCGGTCGCCGCGGGTCACCCGCAGCACGAAGTCCCCGGCCGCGCACCCCTGGAGCAGGGTCTCCAGGATCGCCTCCCGGTTCAGCATCTTGGGCAGGCTCGCGGTGGCCGCGAAGGCGCCGACCAGGTCTTTCACATAGCGGGCGCTGTCCCCCGCGGCCCACAGGTCATAGGGTCCGCCGGGGAGCAGGGCCTGCGCGTTGACCGCGGTGGACTCGATCCGCAGGCGCTTGTCAGTCAGCAGCCGCGGAAACAGTGGCTCATTGTCGACACTGATCCGGTAGGCGCAGACGGCGTTGGACTCGTTCACCGTCACCGCGATGCAATAAGACATCAGGACATGGGAACCGAGTTCCGCCCGCGCCGACTTGAGGTTGGTCGCGAGCCGCGCGGTGGAGGCGGTATCGATGTCGTCGCGTTCCTTGAGCGAGCGTGCGACCTCCTCCCAGCCGAGCAGGTCGCGCGCCTTCTCGCGCGCCGCGTCCAGCCCGTCTTTCGAGGGCACCGCCAGCACCAGCGCGTTACGGTTGCGCGCCCGCGGCTTTTCCGGCCCCGAGGTCTCGTCCAGGAAACGCCGGGCATAGGGGCTCGGCTTGCCGGGCTCCGAGGCCGCCGCCGGACCCAGGACCGCATAGTGGAAGTCGCCGTCGTCCTCGATATCCGCGGGCCGCGCCGGGAGCTTATTGACCCGCACCTGCGCCGCCCGCGCCCCCTCGGTCAGCTTGGCGGCGTCCGCAATCGCCTGCTCCAGCACCGCCTCCACCTGGCCATCGCCCACCCCGGCGCGGGCGGCATGGTGCATCTGCTTGAGGTTGGGCCTGGAGCCCAGGCGCCAGGTCTTGGGCAGCCCGCCCTCGAGTTCCCCGGTCAGGCCGTCGTCCAGGTACCAGGAGGCCTCGGCCCAGGCCCGCAGGCCCCGGTCCAGGTTGATCGGGTCCGGGTGGCCCAGGCCCAGCAGGAGCTTCAGGTCCCGGGTGCGGGCGTGCTGGCCGATGGGCTGGGAGTGCAGGAAGGTGGCCATCACCGCCTGCTCCAGTTCCCGCGCACCGACCCCGGGCAGGCCCTCCTGCGCCTTGACGGCATGGGCCAGTTCCGCCTCCAGGATCGCGGGCCAGTGCTGTTTGCGGCCCTCGTACTGCTCCAACTGGGCGATGTTCGCCAGCTCCCGGGCGGCGCCGCTCAGGCCCTCCCCCGCGGCCAGGAAGACCTGGGCACCCACCAGGGGTTGCCGGTCCCAGGCCGCGGCATCGCGCAGGGCCGTGGCCAGGGTCTTGAGTATCCCCCGGGTCTGCTGGAAGCCTTCGAGCCCGGCCCACTTGCGGTAGAACAGGTCGATCAGGTCCGGGTGGAAGGGATAGGCGGCGAGATAACGCTGCTGCTCGGCCGAGCGGCCCTTGTGGGTCTGCTCGTCCAGGGTGGCCAGGCTGTTGATGGCCGCCATCACCTGGGTCGGCCAGGCCGTGGTGCCTTGGTAGCTCTCCAGGGTAAAGAGTCGGCGGCGCAGGATCTCCGGCACATCATGACTCTCCACCGGCTGGATGCCCTCATCCGCCACCCGCTTGAACTCATCATAGAGCCCCTTGCTGATCTGGCGGCCCAGCTCGTCCATCTTGCGGTTGTCCGAGGCCAGGAGCGAGGCGACCAGACAGCAGCGCGGCACCTTGGCGACTGCTTGAGTCAGGGCGTGCAGAAAGTCCGCCATGCGGTTGGTCCAGCCCGGGTCCAGGTCCACCATGGTACGGACGAACCACAGCACCTCATCGAACAGGATCAGCACCGCCCCGGTGTCGGCCTTGCCGAGTTCCAGCAGGGCCTCCAGCACATTGGTGGCGGGCGGGCTCGGGCGCTCGGTACCGTCGGACTTCAGCAGTGTGAGGCCCGCCGGCCCGGCCAGTTGCCAGGCCAGCAGGCTCCAGGGCATCTTGAGCCACCGCAGGGTCCCGTCCGGCGCCCGCGCCTCCATGCCCTGCTCCGCGTCCAGGTGATCGAAGACCACCGCGGCCACCCGCGCCCGCGGCAGGCCATCCTCCAACCCGCAATGGCTGCGAAACTGCTGCACCGCGGGGCTGTCGGGCAGGTTGGCCGGGTCATTGACCAGATGAACCAGGGTGATCAGCAGATGGGTCTTGCCGCCGCCGAAGGTCTGAAAGAGCTGACGCACCGCCCGCTCGGACACCCCGGCCAGGCGCCGGGTCACGTCGCGGACCAGGTCGCGCATCCGCACCGTCGGATAGGTCAGGGCAAAGAATTCCGCCGGGTCGTGATAGACCCCCGGATTGCGCCCCAGCATCACGTCGTGCAGGTCTGCCGCGAATTGCTTCTGCGACAGGTCGCCGCCCTTGATGTCGGCGCGCAGCTCCAATACCGCGTGCCAGGGTTGTGTGGATTGCTTTCCCATGGGTTCCCGATTCGCTCCGTTGATGCCTTTTTCATTCGCCCGCTGCCGCATACGTCCTCTCGTTCCCACGCTCCGCGTCACTGCCATGCAGTTGGGTGCTTCTGGCTCCCAGGCTCCTGAGTAGGAACGAGAAGAGGCCGTTGGCGCCGCGCAAACCCCGCTGGTGACACCGCTGCGGCGGTGTCACCCATGTGTTGGCCGCTGTGCGGCCCGGGCGGAGCGCCGGCGCCCACCACGATCGCGGTCAAGATCACACCAAGGCGCCAGGAAGCATAAGAATTCTCTCACAAAGGCACAAAGACGCGAAGAAGAAAAGGAATGATCACGCCAAGCTCGCCAAGCTCGCCAAGGAACAAGGGTACCCCGGCGCTATAAGATGTTCCAACATCAATCCCCCAGCGTGAGCGTCGTCTGCGCGGTACTGCCCAGTTGGCGCAGGTGGTTGGCCAGGCGCTCCAGGAGTGAACGCTCCTCGGGGCTGCCGTCGGCGCGGCTCTGTTCGATCAGGGCCTGGATCAGTTGGGCGAAGAGCGGACTCTGGCGCAGGCCGTGGCGGTCCAGGTGGGCGTTGACCTGGGCCACGTCGGCGGCGACCCACAGGTGCATCAGCCGGTGGCAATGGTCGATCAGAGGGATGGGCCGACCGCGGCTGGGCTCATCCGCCAGGCCGCGGTGGGTGCGCGCCTTCCAGGGCTTGAGTTTGAGCTTACCGCCGCCGCCCTCGCCGGGGTCGTGGTCCACGTCCCCCGACTCGTCCGGCTCATCGGGCGCGGCGCCCGCGGCCTTGCCCTTGACCAGGAGTCCGAAGTGGTCCACGAGATCCCGCTCCGAGAGCCCGCAGGAGATGGCATAGAGGATACAGGGGCCGGCCGAGGCCTCCTTGAGACCGAAGTCCGCACGGTGCAGCAGATAGTAGGTGGTCACGTCGTCCAGCGGGTGGTCGCCGGGCAGGTCCGCGTCCTCACCGTGGGTGAGCACCCGCCCGACCACGAAGTCGACCACCATCCGCCGCACCTGGCCCAGGAACTCATCGACCCCCATGAAGGCGCCCTGCTCGGCCGCCTTGCGCACCGCCGGGAAGCGGCTGTAGGACTCCAGGGCCGGCCCGGTGGCCGCCCACACGAAGTCCGGCCCGCGGATGCCCGCGTCCCAGAAGTCGCGCAGGCGCAGCGTGATGCTGGTCTGCATGTCCTTCAAGACCTGGTTGTCCCAGCCCGGCTTGATGCCGGGTTCGCGCTTGCGGCAGACCAGCCAGACGGAGGAGGACAGGGCGGCGGAGGCGAGCGCCCGGGTGCGGTTGCCCATCTCGGTCTGGATGGGCCAACTGGCGTCGACCACGAAGCCGGCGCGGATGACGGCGCCGACCAGAGTCTCCCAGGCGTCCGGGTGCTTGTGGGCGAAGACGATCACCAGCCGGCCGTCCGGTTTCAATGCCTGGTGACACGCCTGGAAGGCGCGGGCCATGCCCGACTCATAGTTGCGCTTCGACGCCTCCTTGTCGCCGCCGAAGCGCGACGAGTCGTCGATCAACTCGCCGTCGTTGGCCTCGTGGTCCCACTTGGGGGCCAGGGGCTCGGAGAAGACGGCGTCGATCTCCGGCGAGAGTCCATGGAGTGTGCGGCGGAGCCAGACATAGAAGAAGTCCATCAGATCGGAATAGGGAATGGCGTCGTAGTATGGAGGATCGGTTAGTATCACATCAAAGCCATTCGCCGAGACCGCAATGGCACTTCCTTGACCAACCAGCGGCGCTGGCGTGCTACCCATTGCGCCAGTAGCATGTTCTGCGTATCTCGCGACCCATTCAATTTGGCCTGGGATCGATCCCGTACTGTTCCCGGTTGGGCTGCCTTCCACAAAGTCCCAACTGATAGGGAGCCGAAAGCCACTGAACGTATTAGCAATCTTCTCGTATCCCATATCCCAGTGGCAAACTGAACTTCCTCTATCAGCGACTCGATTTACCACCAAACTCAGAAAGCCCTGGATAACTTCTACCCAGGAGGCGGAATACCCGGTGGCAATGAGCGAAGGGCGGGCGCTTCGGACTGCGCCCAGCAGCTTCCCGATACATATGAGCTGCCGATTGAGAAATATCTTCCGCCATTGATCGAGCCCATAAAGAGGCGTCGTAAATGGAGACCCACCTCCTTCTCTGCTTGCTCCCAAAGGTATCGGCTCTTCAGGAACACCAAAAGGTATTGATGAGAAAACGTCAGCAACGTTTGAGTCCGATATTACTGAGACATCCAGTTCAAGCTGCATCGACAGCCGATATTCCTTCCCATCCAGCCCGTCGGTTATAACTGCGGTCACTACCGATCCCAAACGCCCACCCAACCCCTCCAGCCGGATGTCCTTCATGGTCATAATGGTATCGCAGCAGGGGCACGTCGCCCCCGCCCGGCTCATGGTCCCGGCCCCGATCCGCTTGTCGTGCTCCCGCCGCTGGGCGGGATTGGCACCGACGACCTTCACGTCGGCATCAATGCCGAACTTGACCCCGGTACCCTCCGCATTCGGCCGCATCGTGAGAATGACCCGCTTGCGGTCCTTCTTCGCCAGCCACCGGGTCTTGAGCAGCGGGATGGTCGCCCGGCACGACTTACAGCGCACGGTCCGCGCCCAGAGATAGGCGACCGTGGGTTTGGCGACCCAGCGGGGGTTGGCGGGGTTGTCCAGATAGCCGGGGTCGAAGCCACTGTTGAGCACCTCGGTCTGGGGCATGCCCGCGTCATTGGTGGGCACCAGGCGCAGGGGCTCGCCGCTGTCGAGCAGGACCCGGCGATAGGGCTTGAGGCTGCAAAACTCGGCGTAGGTGGGGTAGTAGGGCGCCAGCTCCCGGCGCGCCTCACTCAGGACCCAGCGGCCCCAGGCGCGCACGTGCCAGGCCAGATCCGCCTCCAGCAGGGCCGGGGCTAGGGCGGGTTCCATGCCGGCGTCGGCGAAGAGGTCCAGGTTCTCGCCGGGCTCATAGGGGAGCGCGGGCGTCTCGCCCGCGGGCGGGCGGGACGCCCGCGCTCCCAGTTGACGCAAGTGCCGCTTGATCTCGGCAGGCTTGAGCCCCTTGGCCTTGAACCAGTCCGCCATGAACTCGGGGTCGGCCAGGGCGAAGTCCGGGAGCCTGCGGGTCTGGCCGACGAGCCGCTGCGGGTAGTCGAGCGTGCACTTGAGGATGAACCAGGCGACCGGGTTGATGTCCATGGCCGTCACCTCGCACCCCAGTCGCATGGCCTCCAGGGGGATGGCCCCGCCGCCGGCGAAGGGGTCCAGGACCCGCGGGGCGCGCCCGCCGTAGGCCCGGCGGATCTCGGCGCGGAACCAGTCCAGGTCCGGTCCGGACTCGCGGCCCCAGTGCAGGATGCCGCCCTCGGTCTCCAGGGCCTCGATCTCCTCCATCTGGCCGTTGGGCATCTGCTTGCGCTTGGTGGTCTTCCGGAGCGTCCCGCCCAGACGCTTCAGGATGGCGTCGCGCACCGCCTTGTCCCCCGGGTCCGGCAGCAGTGTGGCGATCAGGGCCGCGCGACAGGCGGCCAGGGGCCGGCGCGCCGGCCAGATGTGCAGGGTGGAGATGTGCCCGTGGCGGACGTTCTTCTCGTGCACCGCGTCGATGGAGGTCTCGCGCAACGGAAACGCGACCTCTATTAGACGCTTGGCGATGAGGCGCTTGTCGTTCATAGTGGCTACTTCTTGCCGTAGGTACTGTCGTGGTCCGGGGCAATGGTGAGCAGCCGGATAAAATCGCCGTCGCGGTAGGCGGTGGCGCGGCGGGAGCGCGTAATTCGCAGGGAATACAGTAAGTCGATCCCGGGGGGCGGCTTCAGGCTCGCGATCTTCTCCCATTTGAGGCCGGTATCCCGATAGAGTTGACTCCAGGTCAGGAGGCGCAACTTGCTCAGGGTATCCAGCGCGGCAAGGCGCTCCGGCTTTTCCAAGCCAAACAGTGCGTCTTGGAAGTTCGGGTTGTTGAGGTCGAGCCGAACACGCGCCTCGCTCTTACCCTTTGTCATCCGTGAGCTTCCTCAGCACTTGTTCGGCATCGGCATCGTCCGGCGGATTGGCGGCGGCCCAGGCCAAGGCCCGCTCCAAGTCTGCCGCGGCTTGCGGCTGATGCAGCCAGCGTTCATTGTCCGGTATGACCGTGACGGTGCGTACCAGCCAGACGCCGGGCTCCTGCTCCTCCACCAGCACCTGGCGGCCCGCGTACTGCTTGCCGAGCGAGATCTGGCCCTTGGCACCGACCACTTTGACGGCTGATGAGTGTGATGTTGGAACCATGGCTGTCTCAGGTCTTCGCTATTGACTTCGGCACGTTAGCACCCTGTCCGGCGACGGGCAAGGAGGCGCGCCGACGCTCAGTCGCTTATCGGGCGTGCGCCGGTCGCTCACGCCGGTCCCTCGAGGTTCTTCTTTTTCTGCGCGGATTGCAGTTGCTGCACGCTCTTGTCCGGCGTGGGCAGGTCCTCCGGCATGGTGCCGCCCAGGTCGCGGATGGTCTCGCGGACCTTGCGCCCGACCGCCTGGTGCGTGGCGTTCGCCTGGCCCTTGTCGTGGACCTCGTCGCGGCGCAGCTTGTCCTCGGTCTGGGTGGCCCGGAACAGGTTGGCAGCAAGCTCGGTGCTGCCCATGTGGTCCAGGATCTTCTGGCTCTTCTTCAGGGCCTTGCGCCGATGGATCTCCTTGGCGCCCAGGCCGCCGTAGAGTCCGCGGTAACCATGGTCCTGGAAGATGGCGTAATCGAGGCTGGTCGCGACCCCGGCCTCTTTGGCCGCCGCGGCCAGGTGCTTGTTGTGCTCGGCGAGTTCGTTGCGGATGGCGAGGCGCTTGTCGTCCTCGGTGAGGTCGGCAAAACGCTTCTCGTCCTCCAGTTCCCGGCGTCGGGTCTGGACCGCAAAATAGGTTTGTCCGTGGGCGATCACAGGCTTGGACGGGTCCGCGTTCTGGACCACCAGATAACAGGCGTAGCGTGACAACCGGAAGTCCAGGATGCGCCGCTTGGCCTCTGAGCCGAGACCGACCATTTTGTCGGAGTCGACAAAATGGTCCGCCGCTTCGTGTCCGGAGTTCTCGCAGGCGACCTGTGCCTTGCGGACGACGAGCAAGAAATTTCGCCAATTCTTATAGTCGAGTATGGGTGCCAAATCCCGCGCAAGCCAGTACTCGTTGCCCTCGTCGTCCACCCGCCGGATGCTGTCGAAGGTGGTGCTGGCTTGGTCTAGTAGTCTCGTCGTCATGGCGTTACCTCATGCATTGTCGGCACAGCGAACGATGTCGCCATAGTTGATCAGGACGCCGCCTTGAGCGCGGGCGAGGAGTTGGCCGAAGGGGTCCTGGACGCGAAAGAGCCGCGGGCGGGCGCTGCCGCAGTCGAAGACGGCATAGAGCCAGTAGCGCCCGCGCAGGTTGCAGGCGCGCGCCCACTCGTTGGCGGTCAGCTCGATCGCGTCGGTGCCGACCCGACCCTTGACCTCGATGCCGCGCTCCTCCCCGGGGCGCTCCGACAGGAGGTCGAAACCGGGATAGTCCATGAGTCCGGCGAGGCGCGCCCGCTCGGGGGTGGAGACATCGCGCACCCGGGCGCCGCGCGCGGTCTCGGCCGCGGTGGCGATGTCCAAGGCGATGCGCTCCACCTCCAGGTCGCGGGCCAGGAGGTCGGCCGGGTCCTGGGAGGGCTGGACCAGGCAGGTGGCGATGATCTCGACCCGGCCGGGCGCGATCAGCTCCAGTTCCCGGCTCGCCTGGGTGATGGCCTGGGCGCGGCGCCGCGCCAGACCCGCCTGCCGGTCGCGGATGCGCTCCACCTCGGCCTGCGCCTTGAGGTCGCCGGCGCGTGCCTGCTTGGCGTACTCCTTGCGCGCGCTGGTCAGTTCCCAGGCCTGGTAGTCGTAAGCGAGGCCGAGCAGTTCCTTGGTCTGGGTCAGCCGCTCCCCGGCGGCGAGCCGGCGCAGGTCGGTCAGGCGCGCGAGCAGCACCTGGGCCAGGTGCTCCTGCGCCGCCAGCCGCCAGGTCTCGGCCTGGGCGAGAAAGACCAGGCTGCCCGGCGCCATCCCGCGGCCGGGCCGCAGCAGGAGCAGTTGCTCGACCGGGGCCTCCTCCAGGCGGTCCTGGTACTGCTTGAGGCCGACCAGGCGTTGGTCGATGACCTCCTCAGTGTGGTGGGTGGGCGAGTCGGGGTCCGCCGCGCGGATGACGGACACCCGGGCGACGTGGAAGAGATAGGGGGCGGGGTCGGCGGGGTCGGTGAAGAGGGCGCCGCGGCGGCCGGCGGGCCGGCTCTGGGCGATGGCCAGCGCGGAGAGCCGCTCGAAGAGCGGGTCGCCGGGGTGCAGGAAGATGGCGTCGCGCGGGTCGGCCGGGCGGGAGACGGTGAAGCGCTTGCGGGCGCTCGCGGGGTAGGTCTCCAACAGGGGCAGCAGGGGTTCCAAGAGACCGCGGCGGCGCGGGCGCAGATTGAATGGGCCGTCCACCCCGTCCGTCGGATTCGACGCGATCAGGTCGAGCCCGATCAGGGGCGCGGCCTGGGCCAGGTAGCCGCGCACATAACCGGGCAGGAGCCGGCGCAGTTCCTCCAGGGCCAGGGCCTCGCGCAACCGCGGCAGGTCGGCGGCGACCTCGCCGCCGTTGCCGAAGAGGCTCGCCTCCCGCTCGGCGATGGCCCGCACCTGGTCCGCGCTGAGCCGCCCGGCCAGGGCCAGGGCCTCGCGGTCGGCCAGGTCGGCCGAGTCCACGGCGCGGCGGATGTACTCGGCGAGCGGCAGATCCTCGAAGAGTCGGCCCACCACGTCGAAGACCTTGTCGGAGCCCAGTTGCTTGCGGATCTCCTCCAGCTTGTCGAGCAGGGTCTTGATGACCCGCCCCTCACGGGTGGCCCCGGCCACCAGGTTGATGATGGCGACCCGGTCGCGCCGCTGGCCGTAGCGATGGATGCGGCCCATCCGCTGTTCCAGGCGGGCGGGGTTCCAGGGCACGTCGTAGTTGATGAGAATCCAGCAGAACTGGAGGTTGATGCCCTCGGCGGCGGCATCGGTGCCGATGAGGAAGCGGGCGCCCGCGACCTCGCCGCTGTTTTTCCCGCGGGCCTCGGGCTCGCCCACGCGCGGGTCCGGCCCCTGATGGTCGGCACGGAAGCGTTCGACCGCGGCGTCGCGCTCCACGTACCCCATGCCCCCATGGATGCAGACGACCTGTCCCGCGAAACCCAGGCCCTCCAGGCGGCGGGTCAGGAAGTCCAGGGTGTCGCGGTGCTCGGTATAGATGATCACCTTCTGGCCCCGGTAGTCGTTGGCGGTCAGCAGGGCGCGCATCCGCTCGAACTTGGATTCGTGCCCGGCCGCGTGGACGGCCTCGGCCAGGCGGACCAGGGCCTGGACCTCGTCGCGCTCGGCCAGCAGTTCCGCCAGGTTGGTCGCGAGGAAGGCGCCCAGGGCCTCGTCCTCGTTCGCCTCGTGGGCCTCCTGACCGGCGAGGGTCAGTTCCTCGTCGGCGGTCTGGGACTCCAGCAGGTCGGCGAGTCGGCCCTTCTCGGCCTGGCGCTCCAAGAGGGCCTGACGGGCGCGCCACTCGTCCTCGGGGATGGTCCCGGAGCGGATGGCGTCGATGAAGCCATCGAGCTTGGTCAGCCGCTTGCGCAGGGAGCACAGCAGGGCCCAGGTGCTGCTCGCCAGCCGCCGCTGGAAGATCATCACCGCAAAGCGGGCGGCCTGACGGTTGAGCAGCCGGGCGAGGTTGTAATAGTGGCGGATATAGGCGGTGGTGCGGTCGTAGAGGGCCTGCTCGCTCACCTCGCCCTGGGTCAGCTCAAAGCTCACCGTGTCACAGACGCGGACCGGGAACAGCGGCCGACCGGCCAGGTCGACCATCTCCTCTTTGACCCGGCGGATGAAATAGCGGGCGCGGGCTTCAGGGGGAAAGCGCTCGAAGGCGGTTTCGGTGCTGAAGAGTTCCGGCTCCAGCAGGCGCCACAGGGCGTAGTAGGGATAGGGCTTGCCCATGTGCGGGGTGGCGGTCAGCAGCAGCAGGTGCGTCGCGGACCAGGGCAGGCGCCAGGCTTCCGGCAGGTCGCGCACCCCGGCCAGGGCCTCCGCCAGGCGGTAGCGGTCGGTGTAGGCGAGGGTGCCGTCCGGGTCGCGGCGGGCGCTGAGCTTGTGCGCCTCGTCGAAGACGACGAGATCATAGGGGGCGACGGCCGGATCGCGCAGGCAGTTGAAAAGGCGCGGGGCGCGCAGGCTGTCGATGCTGACGATAACTTGATCCGAATTGGGATCAGAACCGGAATCCGCACCGGGATCGCCGACGAAGGGGTTGCCGGCCCTGGCGTCGGCGCCGGTGACGATGGTGAACGGGAGCTGGAAGAGTGTGCGCAACTCCCGCTGCCAGTTGCCGACCAGGCCCGCGGGGGCGACCACCAGCACACGGCGCAGCGTCCGGCGGCTCAAGGCCTCGCGCACATAGAGCCCGGTCATGATGGTCTTGCCGGCGCCCGCGTCGTCGGCCAGCAGGAAGCGCAGCCGCGCCTGGGGCAGCATCCGGTCATAGACCGCGATGCGCTGGTGCGGCAGCGGATCGATGGCACTGATCTCGGTCGCGAAGGCGGGGTTGAACAGGTGTCCGTAGGACAGGCGCTCTCCCTCCACCAGGACGCGGACCGCCTGCGGGTCGCCGAGGAAGTCGAGGCGTTGCGGATCGATGGTCGTGACGGGGCGGATGTGGGCGACAGCGCCGGGCACGGCGACGGCCGCGTCGCCGGCATCCGCCGCGGCCCACTCGGTCGCGCCCCTGAGCTTGGCGAGCCCCATAGCCGACGGCCTTGCCTGCCCGTTCTCCCAGCGATTCAGGGTGACGAAAGCGATCCCCAGCCGGTCGGCGAACTGCTGTTGGGTGAGATCAAGTGATCGCCGCAGGTCGCGGATGGACTCGGGGGTCAAGTCGATGCGTGCCGGATCGCGTGGTACATCTGGCCTTTATAGCGGACGATATATCGGTCTGCAAGCGGTGCAAACCCGCGGCACCGGCATGGCGCGCGCTGGGATTTTCAGAAAGCACCCGCGAGGGGACTGCGCTGGCCGGAACCGGCGGTTCCGGTCGGCGCCGCGGCGGGCCGGCATCTGGAGGAGTTGATCAAGTACCCGCCAAAGTTCAAGATCGGCATGTTCTCCAACCCCAACCACTGTAAGCAACCAGGAGTGCCACCATGCGTCTGACGCTCGTTCCCGTCCTCGTCGCGGCCGTCTTCACCGGCCAGTCCGCGCTCGCCGCGAGCCCAAGCTTCAACTGTGCCAAGGCCACCCACGAGGCCGAGAAACTCATCTGTAAGGATGCCGAACTGGCCAGCCTGGACCGGAGCCTGAGCCAACTCTATGCCCTGGTGCTCAAGAACACCCCGGCGCGGGACCAGCGCGTGCTCAAGGCCGAGCAGCGGGGCTGGGTCAAGGGACGCGATGACTGCTGGAAGTCCAGCGATGCGCGCGGCTGCATCGTCGGCGCCTATGAGGACCGGATCGCCGAGCTGAAGGACCGCTGAGCCGACCTCATCAGGGGCGCGGCGGGAAGCAGGCAATCAGCGCCTTCCGCGCCCTGCGCAGCGGGCGCCGTCTCCCCGGCGCCGGCCTCAAGCGTCCCCCGGGTTAGGCCGCAACCCATAGGCACCGAACCGGGCGAGCGTGCGTGCCGCCCAGCGGCTGTGGGTGGTCGGCTCGGCCATCTGGCCGTTCAGACGAAACACGCCGACCGCCTCCGGCGCGAGGACCGCGCGCGCCAGCGCGGTCTCTCCCGGCGGCACCGCATAGGCGGCCTCGATCGGGCCGACCTGCGTCGCGTGGATCGCCGTTTTCGCGATCAACCCGTGGACCAGGTCCAATTCCAGCTCACGGGCCAGCACCTGGGGGCGATCCAGGTGCTCGAAGACCGGGGCCGACAGGTCGTAACCGTGCCCGCGGAACTCGATGATCAGGTCATCGATCACCCGCCGCAGGGGCGTGTCGTAAGCGGTCAGGTCCTTGGGCCGCCGGATGCCGAGCAGGTGGAGCAGATCGTTGCCGCCGATGCGCACGCAAACCACGCGCTCCCGGACGGCGTCCAGTCGCACCCGCAGCCGGCGCAGGCGGTCACGGCAGAAGGCGACCTCGGTTTCGACGATCGGCATGATCGCGAGGTGCCCGGCCGGGGTTAGGGCCTCAGATAGTCACCCAGGTT
>Ga0247840_10007467_pt1 | contig 15211 bp, 7 predicted proteins | sample LaCruzMarch2015__FD_192404 | JGI IMG/M metagenome (GOLD analysis project Ga0247840, IMG submission 192404) | Freshwater microbial communities from meromictic Lake La Cruz, Castile-La Mancha, Spain - LaCruzMarch2015_17m | ecosystem: Environmental > Aquatic > Freshwater > Lake | place: Spain...
CGCTGAGCATCGGCTCACCTTTGCGGATGGCGGTTTCGCCCTGCTCTTCCTGATCGAACAGCAACGGCCCTTCGACCAGCACGGCGAATTTTCCGCCTTCGGGCAGATCCACTTCGCCGCCTTTGGCTTCAGACATAAACCAGAGCCACATGAGAAATTCTCGGCCGGGCATACAGTCGGCCCACTGCTCGGCGGCGAAACTCCACGGCGACCACTGGTCGGCGCGGCAGCGCGCTTCGCTCCACGCGGCGGAAACCGGCTCGACCGGTATCAGTTTGACGCCGGTGGTTTTGCCGAAGTTGATCAGAAAGGCGTCGAGCTGTTTTTCAGAAAGCGCGGAGGCGTAGAGGATTTTTTCTTTCGGGTCGTAGCAGAAGTCGATGCCTTTGAGCTGCGGCGGCATTTGCGGCAGGAGCCGCTCCGTCACCTGTTTTTTGATTTCGCTGCGGGTGGCGCGGTTGACATAGTCGCGGTGTTCGGCCTGCATACGGGCCAGCTCTTCCATGCGGCATTCGGCGCGCAGGAGCGAGGCGGGTATTTTTCGCTGTGCCTGTGTCAGCGTCAGGCGCAGGAAGCCGGACGGCCACACCGAACCTTCGTTGATGTCGCGATCGAGCAGGTGGCGCGGGCCGACCCATCCGTGAAGTTCCTCGTCGAGCAGGTAATCGACCGAGCCGAGCACGTCGGCGGCAAACTTTTCGTGAATATCCGACGGCAGTTCGCCGGGCACGTAAAACATCCGGAAACTGATGGAGCCGCTTTCAAAAGACATGAGGAACCTCGGTTATTCGTTATTTGATATTGGTTAAATTTGGGCGCACATCTTTCCGGTTCCGCGCCCTGACCGCCAGCCTTTTTAGAAAACAACTTTGTTTCCCGCGGGCCCTTCTGCTAGAAACTGGCAACGGAGAAACACGTATGAGCATAAAAGTCGTTATTCAGGGCGCGGCGGGCCGCATGGGAAAAACACTGATCCGCTGCATTCAGGAACAGAAGATCGCCGGACTTGAACTGGCCGGAGCCATCGATCTCTGGGACGTTCCGGACATCGGCAAAGATGCCGGACTGGCCGCCGGCACCAGAGAAGCGGGCGTAAAGCTCACCACCGATCTTGCCGCCGTCGCTCCGGGCTCGGACGTCATTATCGATTTTACCTCCCACTTCGGCACGGCGGGCAACGCCGAGCGGATCGCCGGGTGGAAAACCGCCTGGGTAATCGGCACGACCGGTCTCGGCGAAAAAGAACTGGCGGAAGTAAATGCCGCCGCGAAAAAAGTTCCGGTGGTGATGGCCGGCAACATGAGCCTCGGCGTCAACCTGCTCTGCAATCTGGTCAAAGAAGCGGCAAAAGCGCTACACGCCAAAGGCTACGACATCGAAATCATCGAGCGGCACCACAACCAGAAGAAAGACGCTCCGAGCGGCACAGCACTCATGCTTGGCAAAGCCGCCGCCGATGGCGCGGGCCTTGATTTGAAAAAGTCTCAACGCGACGGACGCACCGGACTGCCCGGCGCGCGGACGAAAGATGAAATCGGCTTCCACGCAGTACGTGGCGGCGATATCGTCGGCGATCACATGGTGCTGATGGCCGGAACCGGCGAAATGATTGAGCTTTCGCACCGCGCCACCAGCCGCGAAACATTCGCCATGGGCGCACTCAACGCCGCTGCATGGGTGGTTCAGCAGAAGCCTGGACTCTACGGCATGCAGAACGTGCTGGGGCTTTAATCCACACGCTCCCCTGACGGGGAAGCGTGTCCTACAACAGAACCAGCAACCTGACTTGTAGGACAGGCTTTCCCGAAGGGAGCCTGTGCTTTCCTCATACACACGCTCCCCTGACGGGGAAGCGTGTCCTACAATAGAATAGCGGCCCCCTTGTAGGACAAGCTTCTCCGGTATTCCGGAGAGCTTGTGTCTCAGTACCGGATTGAAACAATCTGCCCAGAATACGGCCATTCATCCGCCGATTGGACCAATCCGGCGCGCACTGGGTTTTGATAAACGTATTCCCATTTTTCTGAATAGCTCGCCGCGCTTCGTACTATGTGATCGAAAAAATTAGGCTGCCAGTGCGGTAATGAGTTCCCGTTTTCTTTGAGAGCAACCGACAGTGTCTTTTTCAAGAACCCGACCGTGGCACCTAATTTGTATTGAGGGGCAAGCCGAATGAAAAAGTGAACATGATCCGGCATGACCACATACTGTCCGATTGAGATTCCGTGACTGGAACGTTCTTTACCAAACGCAACAAACCTCTTATGTGCGGCATCGTTAGCCAGCACGGGCTTGCGGTCAAAGGTTCCAATTGTGATGAAATAAAGCGGCGAACCGTACTTCTGAAATGGAATCAATCGCGGAGGATGTTCAGGTGTCCGATTCATAAACAAACGCTTCACACGCTCCCCTGACGGGGAAGCAGGTCCTACAATCCTTTTCCGTTATCCGCCGTCGCCTTCTAATTCTTCATCGACCGCCATACGGTAGATCGACGAAAGCTCGTCGGAGCTGCGGACACAGACATGCAGATCGCGCAGGAGTCCGTTTTCGAGGCCGTACACCCAGCCGTGTACGGCCAGTTCCTGACCGCGCCGCCAGGCTTCCTGCACAATCGTGGTGTGACAGACGTTGGAAACCTGCTCGATCACATTGAGCTCACACAGTTTATCACTGCGGCGTTTCCGGTCAGCGATGCGATCCAGGGTGAGTTCATACTTCTGGTAAATGTCGCGGATGTGCCGCAGCCAGTTATCCACCAGTCCCTGCGGACGATTATCCATTGCGCCCTCAACACCGCCACAACCGTAGTGTCCGCAAACGATGATGTGCTTCACCTTTAAAATATCGACGGCGTACTGGATGACCGACAGACAGTTCATGTCGGTGTGAATCACCATATTGGCGATGTTGCGGTGCACAAATACTTCGCCCGGCGCCAAGCCGATAATTTCATTGGCGGGAACACGGCTGTCTGAACAGCCGATCCAGAGATATTGTGGCGCCTGCTGGCTCGATAGTTTTTTAAAAAACTCCGGATCTTTTGCGACAATGCTCCGCGCCCAGTTCCGGTTATTTTCAAACAATTCGTTTAATACGCGCATTTTTCAACAAAGCTCCTTATGACAGACCGCATCCGCGGCATGGTTTCTTTCGCTGTACGCAAAACATCCTCGGCTGAGAGTTTGTCCTCGCCAAGCCCAGCCGCCCAGTTGCAGACGCAAGTCAGCCCGGCAACTTTCATTCCAAGCGCATTGGCAAAGATCGCCTCCGGCACGGTGGACATACCGACGGCATCGGCACCGAGCGCACGAAAGGCGCGGATTTCAGCGGGCGTTTCAAAGCCCGGTCCGCCGGTTGCGACATAAACGCCGGAAGCATCGACTCCGGAATCCATCAGTGTCTGTCGCAAATCGCGGTCATAAACCGCCGTCTGATCGGGAAACCGTTCGCCGAATGCCGGATTGTGCGGACCGGCCAGCGGGCTGCCGCCGAGCAGGTTGATGTGGTCTTCAATCGCCATCAGCGTACCGGGCCGCAGGTCTTCGCGAATGCCGCCGGAGGCGTTGGTAAGCAGAACCTTTTGCGCGCCGAACTGTTTCAACAGCCAGACTGGCAGAACGATCGGCGTCCAGTCTCCGCCCTCATAGACGTGGCGGCGGCCCTGAAAAATAAAAAGCTCCGTTCCGCCAAGTTCCGCATGCAGGAGCTTCCCGGCATGCCCCGGAGCGCCGGGCTTTCCGAGGTTCGGAATTTCCCCATACGACAGTTCGTCTTTGACGGCAAACCCGCTGACGGCTTCGCCCCAGCCCGAACCGAGAACAATGCCGAGCCGCGGCTTCACTCGCGGCCACGCCTTTTTTACAGACGTGACCGCCTCGTCGAGAAAGGCCTGACTGATCGCTTGCATGGCTTGATAGTAAAAGGATCAAGCCCCGGCATCAAGCCCTCGGATAAGTCATTTATAAACCCGTTATTCTCCGCCGGCCTCCGGCCGCGCTTTCGTCTTCTTTGTGCTCTTAGTTGCCGCCGCTTCTTTTATTTCGGCCATCGTCATCCGTTTTTCACCGACACTAGTCATCCAGTCGCGGAGCATCTTACGGTGATTCTCTATCACGGCCTTCAATTCAGGATTGCCGATCAGATTGTTCAGCTCGTAGGGATCATTTTTTAGGTCAAAAAATGCTTCCTCATCGGTGTCGGACAGCATGTATTTGTAGCGGTCGGTGCGTACCATGCGATGGCCTACACCGAGCCGGTTTTCCGGGATGCCAACGCATTCGGTGACCACATGATCACGCACCACGGCGGCCGGATTTTTGAGGATAGGAACAAGTGATTTACCCATAAGATGGGCCGGTGCCGGAACGCCAGCCAGATCGAGAATCGTCGGATAAACGTCGAGGGACGAAACCAGCGCATCGCTCTTGGATTTTTTGACCGGCAACAGCGGCGAATGAACAAACATCGGCACGCGCACCGACTCCTCGTGCATGGTGATCTTGTTTCCCAGGCCGTGATTGCCAAGAAAATAACCGTTGTCGGCGAAGTAAATGATGACCGTGTTTTCATAAAGCCCATTGGCCTTGAGCTGCTCAATCAGATGCCCGATCTGTTCGTCGAGACAACTGACGTCGCCGTAATACGCTTTGATGACTTCCTTCATCTGCGTCTCATTGCGCGGCGGGCCGCCGGTACAGCCGGCTGGTGCGTTCGGATAAATCAGATATGTATTGTCCCGGAAGGATATAGGTTCTCCTGCCGGAGCCTGATTGAAGAAACTCTCAATCAGAGGTGACTCACGCCAGTTGGGGTCGAGTTTGATGTCGGCGTCTTTATAGATATCTTTGAAGCGTTGCGGGGCGGTAAGCGGAAGATGCGGATTGCGCGGAGTGAGCCAAAGTAAGAAAGGGCGTCCAGATTTTGATTCACGCGCCAGAAATTTATCCGCCTCGGCAAAAGTTTCATCGTCATTTACATCGCTGATCTCGCGGCCTTCGGTAAAGCCGAACGTGGTCGGTTCACCTAAATGCGATTTTCCGTAGAGCGCGGTGTGGTAGCCGGCTGTTTCAAGGACGGCCGGTAGCGTGGCAAAATGTTTTTCTTTAACCACATTCTTCAAGAATCCCGGCCTGGACAGCCCCACACTGCCGTGCTGTTGCGGAAACATACCGCTATAAATGCTGGCCCGGCTGGCGGCGCAGATCGGCGATGCCGTGAAAGCGCGATCAAAGCGGAATCCTTCCGATGCCAACCGGTCCATATTGGGTGTCTTTACTTCCGGATTACGATAACCGATGGCGCGGTAAGCATGATCGTCACTTAAAATGACGACAAAGTTCGGGGCTTTGTCGGCAAGAAGCGATGTGCTCAGTCCTAAAAGACTGAGCGAAGTGATAGTGAGCTGTTTTTTCATTGGTCTCCCTTTCAGTGTGCAGCATTAATTGCCGGCATCGTACTCAAAGTCACAGGGCCGAGCAATCCGGACGTCAACAACGGTTCGGTTCCGCCATAAAATCTCCAAAGCAGGAACGTCGTGCGTCCGACTGGACTTACTCCGCCCTCTTTAACCCACTTCGGGATGGTCTTCAGCGGACCGCCAGCCGACCAGGGCGGACATTGCTTGCTGTAATCAAGAGTCGGATCAGGATGTAATTTTTCATCACCAATCAAACGGTTGGGCCAGAGGTTGGTCACCTTGATCTCCAGTTGGTTTTTACCCGGCTTCAGTACGCCGGTAGCATCCACTTGATACGGCGGCTTCCAAAGCGTGCCGAGCGACCGTCCGTTCAGCGCGACCTCGGCAACATTCTTTACCGCTCCAAGGTTTAAGACCGTTTCCCCGGCTTCAGGTTTCCAATCGAACTCCGTTCGATAAGTGGCGGTGCCGGAAAAATATTTCACGCCCTCATCGGAACAATCAGTCCACGAAATAAGTTCCGGCAGCTCGATGCTGTCCGGAGCCTGTTTTCCGGGCGGAAAGAAAACCGTCCACGGCCCGGCGATTTCAACGCCGGAAGGAACGGTTTCGCCCTTCGGTGCAGTTCGCTGCATAAGCGCGCTCACCGCCGCCGCATCGAGAATTTCCGATGTTTGGAAAAGTCCGGCAGTTTGCCCGCTGAACGCAAGCTTACCGCGACGGTGTTCGACGCCGATCGACGGATGCAGAGGACGGCCCGGCGCCGGTGAGGTCTGCAGCGCCTCGCCGTTCACATAGAGTGTGAGTGCTCCGTTCTTCGCCGCAACGGCGACATGCGTCCATTCGCCCAGCTTCCCGGACCAGGTAAGCATCGGCATAAAGTAACGGGCACCGTGGCCAAGTACCATCAGCCCATTGACTCCGGCAGAAATACCAATTCCAACGTCTTGTTCCCGCCAGACTTCATGGCCGGGCGCGGGGTAGACGGCATAGTTCTGTCCGGCGGGTTTAACGCCGCGCACCGTGTCACGCGACAGCTCGAGCTGTACATCGCTCTTCAGCCAAAGCGCCATCGTGAAATTGTCCGTTGCGTTGGTCTCGATCACAGACTGTTCGGATCCGCCCAGCGTGAACAATCCGGCGTCCAATCCGGCAGGCGACTGCGCCGCTTCACGGAAGACCACAAACCACGATCCGGCCGGATCGAAATGAATCGGCAGTTCGGTAATACCGTTCACGGTGCGCCAGATATTTACTTTTTTGATTTTTCCGGTAGAGGCATCCCACAGTTCAGGGGCCTTACCGGTTACACGGAAGCGGACCATCGCGTCGAGAGCACTTTCGCTGTTATCACTGGCGACAAAGTAAAAGTCGGCTTTATCGGTTTTGCGGTGAATGTAGCGCAAGGTGGAATCTTTTTGGTCGGTTGAATAATCGAAATCAGCCGGAGCGATTCCCGCCAGTACCGTTTCCAGCGAAGGGCCGTAAATCATACGCCCTTTGCCGTAGCGGTTTTCCGTTACCGCTTTCCCGTCGATCTTGCCCCAGACTCGGCCGGTGATTTCGCGCAGAGCCGCATCGTTTTTCACCGCATCCTTCAGGCCCGGTGTGCACAGCGGTTTCGGGCCGATCGCTGTCGCACCGTCCTTGACCAGCTGTTCGACTTTTTGAAGTGCTTCCAGCGTCATGTGGTCGCGGTTCGGCAGCAGCAGAACCCGGTAGCTCATGCCGTGCGGCAAAACAAGGTTGCCGTTCTTACCGACAGAAAGCTGTTTGAGAATTTCCAGATTGCATCCGTCAAAGTCATAACCTGCCGGAACCGGATTCCACGCATCTTCGCGGTGACCAAGGGAATTCGGCGCGTCATCGCCGATGTAGTGAATCACGTCGGCAGCAAACAGGCCGGATTGCAGCAGCGATTGACAGCGGGTGACATATTCAACCCACGCCTTGCCGCCGTTTTCCCACCACGTCTGGGTGCGCTCAAAGTTGATGCCGAATGGACCGAACGTCAGTCCCGGTTCGACGCTGTTGAACGGCTGCATACAGTAGCGGTGGATGATGTAGCGGTTGATACCGGTGCAGAAAGCGCGGTCTCCCAGCACTTTCAGTGCGAACGGGTCATCCTCAAATCCGCCCTGCCCGTCCGTGAATGATTCTGCGGCGGCAATCGGCTTGTTGTAAATATGCGCGACCGAAGCGGCCACTTTACAATCGAAACGAACCGCATTCGGCATCCAGAACTCGCCGACCGGAATATCGGCCCGGCTCTTATAGTTGATCGGATCATACATGAACATCTGGCGTCCGGCGGCTTCACTCTGGAACAGCACGCCGCTTTCGTGACATTTTTCCCGCATCGCGCCGTAAAAATTATCGCGGATCAGATCGGCCATCGTGCGGCGCACATCCCAGAGGAAGCGTTCGGATTCTTCCGCACTGCCGATTACCAGCCCGGAAGTCAGCACGGGTAGCCACTTCGTCATGGAATAGCCGCGCCGTTTTTCAAACTCCTGCCGGAAGCTGGTGCTCCAGGTGTGGATATTCGACTCCCAGCTGTCGGTGTGAACCGAGTAGATTGGATTGCCGCCGGCAACATTGTTATCGGCAATCATCCCTTTGGAGAACGAATCAAAATGAAAGCGGATCGCCTCGCCGCTCATCTTGTCCACTTCGAGCCCTTCACCCGCGTGGGTGCGAGGTGCCACATGCTTGGCGGTACTGGTCATCCCAGCGCGCACAATCAGCCAGCGCCCGGCTGGCGGGACCCAATCCAGCGTGCCGTCCGCAGAAATTTTACCACTCAGATCGATAATCTTGTTCGGATCAATACCGGCCATATTCAAAGGTGCCGGAGCATCGTCCAACCATTTGGTCTCGGCTCCATGCTCCCGTTTACGGGCCCAGCCGGATTTCACTTCCCACAAATTAACACGTGGTTCAGCCAGCACTTCGATTTCACCGACTTCAGACGCCGGAGGCTTATTAATCAGAATACGAACAGCCCTCGCCGTTTCAGGTGCAAATGAAACCGTCATCGACTCCTGATCTCTTCCCTCAAGGCTGGCTCCAAGATCAATCATTGCTACCTGCCGGAACGATTCGCCATCCGCTGAAACCTGGATGGTTGCGGGCGTATTCGCGCCCATGCCGTGCTTATAATTCGGCAGTTGGAACATCAGCGTACTGACGGTGCGCGGAGCATCAAAACGCAGCTCGGTCTGTTTGCCGATCTTCTGCCCCTTATCATAGTTCCCATCCGTCAGAGCCGGTGCAGGAGTTCCGTCCACCGTCGCAACCGGAGCGGTCATGGCCGCTTTGGGAGCCAGCGGCACGGCCAGCACCGAAACCTCTTCATAGAAATTTAATTTGGTCAGCGGCTGTTCGAGTTTGATCGGCCCGGATACGGCTCCGTCAATTTCTTTAGTCGACCAGACCAGCATCTTTATCGACCGCTCCGGCGTAATCCACGGTCCGCCTGCTGTGGCCCATCCGTCGCACTGATGAAGCGACAACTTCATGCCCAGCCGAACACATTCTTTAGCCGCGTGGGAATACATTTCGTGATAAAGGGGCGAATTAAAATCCACATTGCCCGGCGGCGTTGCCAGACCGACACCCATCATCAGTGCGCCGCCGATTCCGATGCGGTTCATTGCTTCCAGGTCGGCCGTAATGCCCTCCTTGGTGACATTACCATCCATCCAGAACCAGTAAACCCACGGCTTCGCCTCCGCCGACGGGTGCGCAAAAAGCTGTTCTAAGTTCGGTGAAACGTCTTTGGGCATCTGTGCATTGGCTAGAAATCCAAAACACAGCATGATCATCATCCACATATACTTCTTCATCGTCAGGTTCTCCTTTGGTTTAAAACTCTCTATCTAATTTCCACCGTTTGTAAAGTCACCGGGCCGATCAGGCCGGAGGGACACTTGTCCAGATCGGTCGCGGGAATCTGATTGCGCACAATGGTGTTGGCGACCGGGTTTTCCTTCGGGAACTGGTCGTCACCGATAAGCCGGTTCACCCAGGTATTTACCACAGCAATCTCGAGACGGTTTTCTCCGGCCCGGACAGCCGATGTGATATCAACACGGAACGGCGGCTTCCAGAGCGTACCGAAATCCTGTCCGTTGACTTTAACGCGCGCGACGTCGCCGACCTGCCCGAGGTCGAGCACTACGCGATGACTGTCGGAAATCATGGCGGCGGGAATATTGACCGTCTTCGTGTAGGTGCCATAGCCCGAGAAATATTTAATGCCGGGGCGCTTATTAGCAGTCCATGATGTCAGCTCAGTGAAGACGGCTCGTTCCGGCGCGCCGCGATTTTTTTCAAAGGCAACTTCCCACGAACCCTGAACAACGACGGTCTCGTCAGCTTTCCCTTCATGTATTTGTGGCTTGCTGCCGGTTGCAGGTTTCCCATTCTGCTCCGGATCGAAAACGACAAACGTCGATCCCCAAGGCGCGAGCGTCACGTTCACTTTGCTCCGTCCGTTTTCTTCGGCGACGTCTTTCAACCGGATAATTTCTCCTGAGTCGGGCTGCCAAAAATAAGGATGCTTACCCGAAGAGCTGAACAGAATTCCGGAACTGAACAGTTCGTCGCTTTGGTTAGACAGAAAATACATGTCGCGTCCATCCCGTGTGCGGCGGTGAAGATGCTTGATGTCAGCCCCATTGGCACCGCAAACTTCAATTTGCGGCGGCACGCCGTGCGCAGCAAAAAGGTCAGCCAGCGCGGTTCCCCAGTGAACAGTTCCTTTGCCGGTCTGTTTCGATCCGGACTTGCCGGGGTTTTCACCCCATAGCTCATTGGCCATCTTACTTACATTCCGGTCGGCTTCCGGCTGTCCGCTCAAACTGGGCGAACGCAACGGTTTCGGACCGACGACCACAGCGCCGTCTTTGACCAGCCGGTAAACCGCTTCGAGTGTCTCCGGCGTCATCGTGTCGATAGGCGGCAGCATCAGTGCGCGATACGTTGCGCCGTGCGGCAGTGTGAGTTTTCCGTCTTTCACCGTCATCAGCTCACGGATCGCGCGGCTGTCAGTCGCGTCATAGTCGCGGCCGGCGGGTAGTTCAAGCCACAGCTCGTCGCGCTTCGGCGCGATGTTCGGCATGCCGTCGCCGTAAAAATAAAGTATGTCTTTATCGACCACACCCGTTTGCAGCAAATACTGGCAGCGGCTCATGTAGTCGAAAAACGCCCGGCCATCGGGCATCCAGGTGATGCTCGGGCCGACATGAATACCGGCGCTCCAGTTCATGCCGGGCGGAACGTTGTCAACCACCGGATCGAGCCACATGCCATGGATGAACATCCGGCTGACACCTTCGGTAAAAGCGTAGTCGCCCAGTTTTTTCAGATCGTACGGCGCGGGCCACCAATTCGGAAACTTGCCGGAGGTAAACGATTCGAACAGCCCATAAGCCTTGCCATAAACGTTGACGGTAGAGGCGGCGTCCTTAACCGAATTGCGGACATCGGACATGCGGCTGCCCCGCCCGGAATACCAGAATTCGCCAGCCGGATAATCCACCTGAGCCAGCGATCCGATGGCATCCATATTCGCCTGAAAGCCGTGGCCGGATTCCGCGCAGAGCTTGACTCCGTCGTTGCGGCACAAGTCGGCAAGCGTCGTGAAATGGTTGTCGATGTTGAGGTCGCCGATGGTGCGGCGGTAGTCCCACAGCACGCGGTCGGCGGTAGCGCCATCGCCGACGATTCGGCCCTCGAATACCGGCAGATACGGCGTGAGGTCGTAGCCGCGGCGTTTCTTGAACTCTTCGAGGAATCCGGCGGTCCACAAATTCTCTTCGCCTTCCCAACTGTCTACTTCGAAATAGCTGAGGCCTTTTCGCCCCTCCGGTGAGAGATGGTCAAAGATCGCACCCGCCATGCTCTTATAATGGAGCCGGGTTGCATCAGCGCTCATTTTATCGGATTCGAGCGCGTCCTCATTACCTTTGCGCCCCTCGGCGTTGTAGGTATGAGAGTGAGTCGGCACCATGCCGAATCGCATGATGGTCCAGTTGCCTTCCGGAACATTCCAGTTGAGTCGGCCGTCTTTACCAAGCTTGTCAGTAAGGGTTAGGACAGACGCCGGGGAAAGTAAGGGTATCGATCCGTTGTCGGGTGTAGGTATCAAGTGGTCGTCCGGCAGCGTTTGTTCGCCCGGTTTTTTACCTAACGCCGTAACCGTGGCGCTCTTTAACGCCCAGTTGCGGATCTCGGGCACACACGAAGCGGTTTTGCCCGGCTCCATCAGCGCCACTTCGTAAAGACGCATATTGCGCTTTTCGGCCAGACGCTGAGCCTCTGTTGCCACCAGCCGGAACGTTGTTGCCGTGACCGGAGCGAATTCCTTTTCGATGGCTGTATTGTTTGTGTCGAACTCCGCCAGTTTCCGGGGAATACCATCCACATCCGCCTCAAGCCGGCCCGCTTTGATTCCGAAGCGAGGATCTTCCTGGATGTAAAGGCGATCAACCGTGACTGACTCGGCAAAGGTGAATTCGATAATGGTCGGAACATTTTTTTTCGGAGAAGGAACCGGAGCGGAGCTTTCCCGGTCGCCGTCGATCATGGTGCGAAGGAGGCGTTGATTCTCCGCTGAGCCGTTAACTTTAATCTCCGGCGGATTTTCAGTCATGAGGTGCGATTCTTTATCCGGCGTCGGCCAGGCCACTACGGCTACGTCAACATAGTCCGGATCAGCCGAAGGAGACGGCAGTACAACAGCTTTTGCTTGCGGACCGGAGACGCGCAGCACAGATGAAGCGGGTATTTGATTGTTGTCCTTCGGCTTGATCCACGGACCGCCGGTATTCCAGCCCGAACAGAGTACAACGCCAAAATCGAGCCCGAGCCGATGGGATTCCTCTGCCGCGAAGTTGACCAGATCGAGCCATTCGTTACTCATAAAATCTACCGGACCGTTAGTCGGACAGGCGTTATAGCCGTGAAGCGGCGGCACATCAAACAGCAGTCCGCCGCCAAGCCCGACCCGCTTCATATGTTCGAGGTCACGGGTGATTGCCGCCCGATTGACGTTGCCGCAGATCCAATCCCAATAAACCATCGGACGCGCCTGTACCGGCGGATTAAGGAAACTGGCTGCCAAGTCCGGCGAACCGCCTTTCGGTACCTGCGCATTGGCCAGCCATCCAAAACACAGCACGATCATCATCCAGATATACTTCTTCATAGTCGGACTCCTTCTTGAGTTTAAATTTCGCTATCGAATTTCCGTCGCCTGTAAAGTCACCGGGCCGAGCAGTCCGGATGGAGCGGGAGGTAAACTGAGGCCTTTCTTTTCCCATGCGTGTTTACCGGCAGTAAACTGATTGGCGAGGCGCCAGTTGTGCCAGGTATTGGTGATGCGGATTTCGACCTTGTTGGTACCAGTTTTCGTTAGGCCGGTAACATCGATCCGGTACGGCGCACACCACAGGACACCGGCAAACTTTCCGTTAATAACAACTTCTGCGCAGAGCGTGTCATAGACATCATCGCGAATGTCGTAACCGCCGCCGCCCGCACCGGTAAGTTCGTAGAGGCCCGGCGATGAACCGAGATCGAGCGTTATGCGACGGCCGGTTTGCGACCAGGCGGCGGGAACTTCTATCTGTGTCTGGTATGATGCCGTTCCGCTGAATGACTGGATGCGTTTATCTTCACTGAGATCCCAGCGGAAGAGGTTATCCGACTGCACATCAAACGCATCCAGACCCTGACGGGCCGGAACGAACGAGATTTTCCAAGGACCGTTCATCTGTACCGGCGGTGAAGCCCCCGGCTCCTTCTTATCAACTTTCGCGGCAGTACCGGCTTTGCGGAAGACGATGAAATACGATTCGTTCGCTGCGAACTCCAGCGGAATAACCGTCTGGTCGCCCTTGCACTCGAAACGGGAAATCGGCGTGACGGTGCCGGCAACCGGATCCCAGCGTTCAGGCTGCTTTCCGGTCACGCGGAACGAGCATTCGGCCTGAACATTCGTACGAAAAGCATTGGCCACAAAATATACTTCAGCCCCGTCCGCATTCCGTTCGAAAAAGAACAAACGGTCCGCCGGATTTTCCGCGCGATAGGAAAAGGCGGGAGCGATTCCGAGCCGATCCATCGCTTCGGCGTGCATACCGGCGTAAAATATTCGCGAGGAAACGCCGGTACCTTGCCGTGCGGCACCCGAACGGTTCGCGCCGGTAAGAACGCGCCCTTTGCCGACAGAATAAACGCCGGGCTTGCTGTCGCCGCCAAGACGTTTTACCAGCGCAAGAATTTCGCTATCCGCATTGGCACCGTCGGAAAAGAATGGCGAGCGTTTCGGCACAGCCTGGAACCAGACGGTTGCGCCCTGCTCCACCAGCTTGGCCGCAGCTTGCAGCGCCGGGAGACTTATCTCTTCATCGGCAAGTACAAGCACCGCGTACGTCTGGCCGTTGGGCAGAGTAATCCGTCCCGATTTATCAACCGACAGTTGAGCCATCAACTGCGCAGGTATTCCGTCGAACTTCCAGAAGCGCTGATCTTTTTCGCGGATCATCTCGTTAGATTTAATCATCTCCTGCAAAGCCGGCCCGTCGAGGTAGAGCAGATCGGTCACCGGCAGTCCGGCGGCCAGCATGGTGTCGCACCGGTTAAAAAACATCGTCAGCGATGGCGCGAAATCCCGCCACCAGGTCACGCCCGGATTGTAGTGTGTACCGGCGAAATAAACATCGCCCGGCGGCGGAGTAGTTACCGGTGAACTGGAAAATGAGTGAATCGTAAGATGGTTGAGCCCCATAGCGTAGACTTCGTTAACCAGCGTCTTGAGCTGGGCCGGTGTTTCCATCCATTGCTGATGCGAAGTGAACGCCTCGCAGCTATTGCGGTTCTGTCCATAGACGTGCGCGGCGAAAACAGCGTTGCGGTTGAAACAAACTGTGAAATCGGTCTCTTTCCCGCGGTGCGTCCAAAACTCGTCCTTAACATAATCGACCGGCGCGCCCTTGGTCACAATACCGCTGCGCGTCTCACCGGATTCGGCAATGAATTTCATGCCGTGTTGATGACAGAATTCGCGGAAGGCCCAGAAATGTTCATCAACGAGGAGATCCTCTATGGTTTTCTCGAAGTCGTTTTCCACGCGGGTGAATTCCGGGCCGCCGGTAAATGATGCTCCCGCCAGTAACGGCAGAAGCGGAATAACGTCATATCCCCGGCGTTTCTGGAATTGCGCGGACATCTCCGGCGTCCAGTCATAAGAGCCAAGCTCCATGCTGTCCTCATACAGGCGGTCAAGGGTCTTACCGATATGCGGTCCGGCAGCGTCGAGCATCGGTACAGCGACTTCCTGCAAAAAACGCTCCATCGCGGCGCGGCTGAGATGGTCGATCTGAAGTCCGCCGTAGCCGGGAGAATCCTGCTTCATCACCACCATATTTGGCACATGACCAAAACGGTAAATCACCCAGCTTCCATCGGGAGCATTCCATTCGAGCTTGCCGTCGGCTTTCATACTTCCACTCAGATCGACCATTGAACCGGCCACCAGTTTTCCGGCGGAATCCTTAAGGAAGGCCAGCGTAGCCACCGGCTTGAGATAGTCGGTCGCTGTACGGGCGATACGGGCACGGGATTTGGCGCGGAACTTGTCGGGTAGCGGAAGTTTTTCAGAAATCTGTGCGGGGCCGTGCACTTCTTTGTCCGACCAGACCAGCATTTGCGCACCCAGTTCTGGTGTCACCCACGGACCTCCCTGATACCAGCCGTTTCCCACATTCGCGGTGATTTTGATAC
>Ga0247840_10007473_pt1 | contig 15202 bp, 9 predicted proteins | sample LaCruzMarch2015__FD_192404 | JGI IMG/M metagenome (GOLD analysis project Ga0247840, IMG submission 192404) | Freshwater microbial communities from meromictic Lake La Cruz, Castile-La Mancha, Spain - LaCruzMarch2015_17m | ecosystem: Environmental > Aquatic > Freshwater > Lake | place: Spain...
CTTTGAAATTTCCGTCGGAGAAATAAAAAATCTTCTGGATTCCGGCTTTCGCCGGAATGACGAATCTAAAGAAAACGAGTTTCAACTTCCGTTTTTAGGTTTAAGGGCTTTTTACGAGAGAATCAATTTTGAGATTCTCAAAAACGTGACCAAGGCCCTTAAAAGCCCGGGCAAATTGATTTTCACCACCTTAAACGGCTTATTCCCGTTGTTTCATTCGGTCGCGGAATTTTATGCGTCTGTAGCAAAAGAAGGGGCCGCTCAGTATAAAGGGTGCTCGTTTGACCTCATGACTTTCCGTGATTACAACACGACCATTATTGAGGATGATTCTGGCAATAAAAGAGAGCTTAAAGTCAACGAACGTTATTACGTCCCCAGCGAGATCACGTGGCTTTTAAAGACGCTCGGGTTCAAAAAGATCGACATCTTTGGCGCAAAGATGGGGATGTATTCACGAAACGACAAATTGACCACAGAAGATTTTGAAATGCTCGCCATCGCCGAAAAATAAAAAAACCAAGGAACGGAGGCAACTAATCAACTAACGAGTCTCTTTAGCCCTCCGACGTGATTTTCCCTCTCCTCTTGGGAGGCCGGTTTCAGAGAAACCGGCACCTGGGGCGACAGAGTCGCTGATGCGAGGGCGGGGTGAGGGATTTTGTTTGCCGACGAGACAATGCCATATCCCTCATTCGCCACTTCGTGGCACCTTCTCCCGAGGGGAGAAGGAACTTTTTTTCGTCCGTCGATAACTTCGGAGGGCTAAAGAGACTCTGGGGATGAAAGCGCCTCTGACGCTGGACGCCATTGCGAAAATGGTGAACCCGATGGTACACGGGTGGATCAACTACTATGGGCGGTATCGCCGGTCTGAATTAAGTCTCGATCCTCTTTTGTTAAAATCTTCCCACGCTCCATCCCTCGCCCCATCACGTAGGTGCATCGCCCCCGGAACATCTAACGACGGCTAAAAAAAACACATGCAACACAAGGTTTGCTATACTTTGCCCAGTTATTTTTATCTTTAAGTGAAGAGGTACAGACATGAAATTTATTAAAAAATGTTGGTTGTTTTTTGTGATGGCATCTCTTGTTTCTCTGAGTTCGTGCAATACGAAAAAAGCAGTGGACAGTTCGGATTATGTTAAAAAAGAGGCACCGGAATCGGTGCTCGAATTGGTTTTTACTTATGGATCTGAGAAAGAAAAGTGGATCAAAGAGGTTACCGCGACCTTTAATCAAGCCGAATACAAAACAAGCACGGGCAAACCCATTTTTGTTACAGAAATTCCGATGGGGTCTGGTGAATGCGTTGATCATTTGTTGGAAGAAAAAACTAAAGCCCATCTCACAAGCCCCGCCTCGGCGGCCTTTATTAAATTGGGGAATGCCAAATCTCGGATAAAAACCGGAAAAGATTTGATAGGAGAAACGGACAATTTGGTTCTCTCTCCCGTTGTTATTGCCATGTGGAAACCGATGGCAGAGGCCTTGGGGTGGGGGAAAAAACAGCTGGGCTGGAAAGATATTCTTGCTATGGCCAACAGTCCACAAGGATGGGGGGCTTACGGTTATCCCCAATGGGGAAAATTCAAGTTTGGGCACACCCACCCGGAATACAGCAACAGCGGTTTGATATCTCTTTTTGCTGAAGTCTATGCTGCGGCAGGGAAAACAGCCGGCTTAACGAAGGAAGATGTTAAGACTAAGGAGACATCACGATTCCTCAAACAGATTGAAAATTCAGTGGTGCATTACGGCAGTTCGACGGGGTTTTTTGGACGAAAAATGTTTGCGAACGGGCCGGGCTATTTGAGTGCGGCCGTCCTCTACGAAAACATGGTTATTGAGTCCTACTCCAACCAAGGACTTCCCTTCCCTGTCGTGGCCATTTATCCAAAAGAAGGAACCTTTTGGAGCGATCATCCTGTTGGAATAGTTGATCGTGAATGGGTGACACCGATCCATCAAGAAGCAGCTAAGATATATGTCAAATACCTGCTGGACAGACAACAGCAAGAAAAGGCCATGAATTACGGTTTCCGCCCCGGACTTCCTGAATTGAAGCTTACCGCTCCTTTGGACACAAACCATGGGGTTGATCCTCAAGAACCCAAAACAACATTAGAAGTGCCTTCCGTTGATGTGATGGATGCCATTTTGGCCTCATGGAAAGTCAACAAGAAACATTCTCAAATCGTTTTGGTCCTTGACACGTCAGGCAGCATGAAGGGCGAAAAGATCAGCAACACGAAAACAGGTGCCAAGAGATTCATTGCGAACCTTTCCGATGAGGATACTCTATCCATTCTGTCTTTTAGCGATAATCCTTTGTGGGTGATGAGATCAACCCCCCTAAGGAAGGGACGTGCGGTTGCCTTGCAAACCATCGATTCCTTTATCGCTGAAGGAAAGACACGTCTTTACGATTCTGTCGATTTGGCGTATCAAGAAATTCTTCAGGAAGACAAAATTACTGGGATCAAAGCCGTTGTTGTTTTGGGAGATGGGAAAGACAATCTCAGCCGACTTTCATTGGATGAATTCCTGAAAAAAAATCAATTCGATAGCGAGAGTCGCACGATTCGTATTTTTACAATTGGCTACGGCGATGAAGCCGACAAAACGGCTCTTGAGTCCATGGCCAACCGCTCGCAGGGGAAATATTTTGACGGAAAACCCGAAAACATTGAGGATGTCTTTAAAGAGATTTCGACGTTCTTTTAGTGGAGGCCCCCATGCCCGATGAAACAAGATTGACCGGTTTAGGAAAATTTTCCATCTTTCTTTTTATCTGCTTGTGCATTGGTGGAACCTATTTCCTGTTTAAGATCAATTCTCAGAAGAGTCTCAGTCAGCCGTCGCAAGACAAAGCATCAAAACCGCTGTGGGGCGATGCTCCTGTAGAAATAGGAATAGCCTATGGGACTGAAAAGGAAAAATGGCTTAAGTGGGCTACCGAGGAATTCAAAAAAACACCTCAGGGGGAGAACATCAAAATCAATTTGATTCCAAAGGGCTCTCTTGAGGGAGCCCAATTGATTTTGGCACAGGACACGCGCGTGACGGTCTGGTCTCCGGCCAGTTCAATTTACAAGGATGTTTTTCTTCAAGAGTGGCGGATAAAGTTTTCAGGAGACCCTTTCTATAGAGAAGAAACTTTGGCCTTAAGTCCTATGGTTTTTGTGTTCTGGAAGGAACGCTACGATGCCTTTGCTAAGAAATTTTCTTCGGTGGATTTCAAATCCATCCAACTCGCCTTAAGCGAGATTACCGGTTGGAAAGGAATTTCCGGTAAACCGGAGTGGGGCCTTTTTAAGTTTGGGCATACACATCCCAATCAATCCAACAGCGGTCTGGTGACATTGGTTCTGGCTGCCTATCACTACCATCAAAAAACACAGAACCTCGAGATGAAAGACATCTTGGATGCAGATTTTCAGAATTGGATAGCCGTGCTTGAACAGGCGGTGAGCAGTCTGTCCAACAGCACGGGCACTCTGATGAGAGAAATGGTCCTCAAGGGGCCGTCTTCTTACGATGCTGTTTTTGTGTACGAAAATGTGGCGATTGATTATTTAAAAAACGCCGAGGGACGGTGGGGGGAATTGCGGATTGTGTATCCGAAGGAAAATATATGGAATGATAATCCGTACTACATTATCAATGCGCCGTGGGTCACGAAAAAACAGCAAGACGCGTCCGTCAAATTCTTGGAATTTCTGATGAGCGAGTCCATTCAAAAAGAAGCCCTTACTCATGGGTTTCGTCCGGGGAACCTATCCGTTCCTATTAAGACGCCAGAAAGCCCCTTTTCGCTTTATACAAAATACGGTATTCAAGTGGACGTGGGGACCGTCTGTGAACCCCCACAAGCAGAGATAACGAATAACCTTTTGGCGAGTTGGCAGAGATATCGAGGCTCAAGATAAAATGAATAAATCACAAAAAGGAGAACGTCCATGTTTCAAAGAATAATCAATCTGTTTAAAGGGTTCTTGGGATTGTTTATAACGGGACTCGAAAAACAGAATCCAGAGGCCCTGCTTGAACTCGAAAAAGAAAATCTGCGCAAACAAATTGCTCAGTACAATCAGGGCTTGGCGCAACACGCTGGGCTTTGCGAAAAGTTAATGGCCCAAGTCAATCGGCAAGAAACGGAAGATCGGGAACTGAGAGCGAAAACTTCAGCGAATTTGAGGGCGGGGAATAGAGAGGCGGCGGCACAATACGCCTATCGTCTTCAAAACGTTCAGAAAGAACTTACGGAAAACAGATCACAACTGGCTGATGCGGAGAAGACCTATAAAGAACTTTTGAAAGCCAGGGATGTTTCTATTAAAGCGGCTCAGGCAAAAATCGAAACATTAAGCGCCAGTCTTTCCGACTTGAAAATTAAAAGGGCTACGGCCGAATTGGCTGAAATGGCTTCCGGCATGATTTCCAAAATCGGGGGCAGTGGAGACACTTTGGACCGGTTGCACCAAATGGTGGAAGGGGAACGGCAATTGGCCTCCGGACGGGCCCGTGTCGCCAAGGACAGCCTCGATATGACAAACATTAACGTTACCGAATCGGAACAAAAAATCCTAGCGGAACAGGCGCTCGCCGATTTTGCCGCTGGAGAAGGCCTCAGTTTGTCTCCAACCGAGAAAACCCCAGAAACCCCAAAAGTTACGGAGCAGCCTGATCGATCCATGGGACCAACATCCACAACCGAATGAACAGGGTGTCACGTGTATTTCTGGAGGATGGCCCTTGCTGAAATATTTAAAAGAAGCCTTCTTTGTACGCCCGAGAGTGAACGGATTGGGAAATATTCCCCTCAACATTCTGTTTTGTTTTGGTTTTTTTATCCTGGGCATCGGGCATCCCGCTTTTTGGTTGCTGGGGATTGGATTGGAAACCGCGTTTTTATTCGGTTTGGCCGGCAATGTGCGATTCCAGAAATGGGTTGATGGAAACCAATTAACCATAATCCATCAAGAAACTTCGGCCAAGAGAGAGGCTCTCCTTAAGTTATTGACACCAGAGGCACGACAGGATTTGTCTGTCCTCGAAAACAAGATCAATAAAATATTGGACATCTACAGGTCCGCCAGAGTCGAGCCCGTGGTATTTGACACAAACAAACAAGCCCTAGAAATGAACGCCTATCTGTACCTTAAAATTCTTGTTTCAAAACATTACCTTCTCAATCTGGACGCAAAAGAAACGGAAACCATCATTGAACGAAAAGTCGATGAGTTAAAGAAAGACTTAAACGATGAAAATCTGGTGGGTTCTCTTAGAACTTCAAAAGAGGCCACACTTAAAATATTCCAGAAAAGACTAGAAAATTCACATCGGCGTGAACGTTCTCTCGAAGAAATCCATAGCGACTTAACACACATTCAAGCGGAAGTGGATTTAGCCCTTGAGAACGCAACCTTGGATCAAAAACCGAACGCATTGCCTCTCCATATGGATCTTTCCAGTCAGCTGTTCGATGGGAGTCTGTTCTCCGATGCGGGATCTCTCGTTAGCGATTTCGACCGATCAATAGCCCCTTCCGCAAAAAAACAAAAGGAAAAGACATGAAACAACCCCCTTGGGCCGAAACCCTTGTTCGATCCTATGAAAGCCACGCCGCCAACCAGTTCATCCTCCACGGAAACATTGCTGACAAATTTTTAATTACCAAAGGGGATAAAACCACCCTAGGGAATCTTAAAGATTTTCTTCTCCATGTGTTTTTGGCCCATTTTCCTGTCGTGCTAAGTTTTGATATGGGTCATGGCCTGTGTGTTGAGAAAGGGAGTCAAATTCTCTCCGATTGGCCGAGCTGGAAGGAAAGAACACCTCTCCCCAAAACGCCCTTGGCTGCTGCAGATTTTCTGACGCATTATTTTCGCTACGCGGCCAATCTGGTTTCGTTGGATCGAAAACCACAACAGATGGCCTGCCTTCTTTTTGATGTCCAATTAATGGCCCCCCGCATGGACGGTGGTTTCAGTTACGATGTCGCCGCCGTGGCCTCCCAAATTAGAAATTGGTCCACGGATAGTGTTTTCACAGACCAGCCGTTGGTCTCCTTCCTCATGGTGGACAACATTAACGATTTAAGTCCCCTCATTGCGAACAATTCAAGGGCCGTCCGCGTTCCCATCCCCCTGCCCTCAGCCGAAGAAATTTCTGATGGGTTATCGGTCTTAAAAAGTCAGCACAAGACGGTTATCACTACCGGTTATTCCGACGAAACGATCGCAACACAACTGACCGGAGCGGAACTTTCTTCCATCGAAAATCTCATTAAAATAAAAGGGTTTCAAAAAGAAATTTTAAAAGATCAGGACCTGATTGCCCTAAAAAAAAGGATGATTGAAAATGACTGCAATGGCCTGATCGAATTCCTGCAATCCAAACGATCTTTTGATGATCTGTTTGGGCTGGAGAAGGTCAAGGAATGGTTAAAACAAGATATTGCCCTTTGGAAACAAAACGATATTAACGCCATCCCCAAGGGCTATTTGCTGTCGGGGCCTGTCGGAACAGGAAAAACATTTCTGGTGGAATGTTTAGCGGGTGAGGCGAGTGTTCCTGTCGTTAAATTTAAAAATTTTCGTGACAAATGGGTGGGAAGCAGTGAAGGGAATCTGGAAAAGATTTTTCGGTTGTTGCGTGCTTTGGGTCGTTGTTATGTGTTTATTGATGAGGCCGATCAGTCTTTGGGTAAAAGAGATAGCGGGAATGGCGATTCCGGACTTTCGGGAAGAATTTATTCGATGATGGCAGAAGAAATGAGCAATTCTGAAAGCCGTGGAAAAATTATCTGGATATTGGCTTCCAGTCGCCCAGATCTTATCGAGGTGGATCTGAAGCGACCGGGACGGGTTGATGTTAAAATTCCGCTCTTTCCAACCACAACAGTTGAAGAAAGTTTTTATTTGCTCAAAAAATTATTTTCTCGGAAAAATATTGATTTTGAAAATTCCGATCTCAAAACATTGGAATCGAAGTTACCTCTCCTGTTAACTCCAGGGGCGGCCGATACGCTGGTCATGAAGGTTTACCGTTTGGTCAAAACCTCTCAAATCAGTCCTTTGGATGCCCTCACAAAATGCTTAGCGGATTATCGAAATCCTGTCCCTCTGGATGTTTTGCAGTTTCAAATAGACTTGGCCATTCGAGAAACGAGTGATTTGGATTTTGTCCCACAAACCCTTTTTAATCAAAAGAAGACTTAGTTCGTATTCCACACAAACTGAACCACTGTTCCACAGCAAACTGAGCCACCCCCTGCTGGCCGGAATGGGATGTCTTTCAGAGCTCGTAACGATGGGTTAAACCTAAAACTTAAAAACGAGACCCACGGCGTGAAGATCGGAGGTTTCCCCCAGAGGGACGTAAGCGTAGTCCAGTCTCGTTCCTTGAAACAGATCAACGCCAACCCCCATGCGAAGGTCCACGATATTGGCTGTTTCTTGATCGGCTGTTTTGCTGTCCCATTGGTACGCTGTTCGCAAAGAAGCACGAGATAAAACCCATTCGCCCCCAATGGAAAATTTATACGTTTTGTTGTTTAGGTTGGCTTGTCCTTCCGCGTTCAAAACAATGTGCGGGAGCACAGCGTGGGAAACCGACACGGCCACCGCGGTGGGAGGCGGGGATGTTTTTCCATCCCCTGGGCCCCCCCCGCCTAAGTAGAGCAGTCCGCCCGCCCATCGGGTTTTGGGGGAATGACAAAAACCGACCGTTACGTCTGACTGTAAAACGTTGGCTTCAAAACGTCCGGCCCTTGAGTTGATTCTCCTCACCGTCAACCCCGTTTGAAAACGCCCCCACCCTTTCGCCAGGGACAAAGAGAGTCCTTCGTCCACGGCATCAAAATCTCCGGTGGCCACACCGTTCTCATCTCTCCCTTCTTGTTGCCCCTTTGTGTAGCGTGCGTAGGACATTCCCCATCCCATTTTTGAAAATAAAATCGGATGGGCGTAATTCATTTGTGTGAATTGAGCCTCGGCGGTTTGTTGTCCATGAGAAAAATAAAAACTCGAGGATTTTGCATCGGCCAAACGGAACGCCGACGTACCCACCGAAGAAGCGTCCCCTTCCCCCAACAACGACATCCCGCCGGAAGTCTTGGTCGCCAAACTTCCCAGCAAGCCGAGAAAAGGGGTCCAGAGTGAGTCCCCCGCATGGGCAACGGAAAGGACTCCTCCCTGAAGTAACACCAGCAGAAGGACTCTTTTTAGCAGATGGATTCCATCAACGTCTATAGGATCTATTTAACAATCGTTAACTTTTTCTGAAGAATTAGTTCCGGAACGCCACTTTTTTGTGCTCGGAGAGAATACACATAAACCCCTCCATCCATAGCCGTTACATCCCAGCGGTATTCAAACACGGCTCGCCCATTCCGCTGTACCGGTGTCATCTCTGTGTCCAAGTCTTTGTGGCCTGTCAGCGACTGAACACACAGTTTCACGGAATCCGCCATGGGACAATCCACGCGAAACGTTGCGGTAGGGCCCGTGACAGGGTTGGGGAAAACGAAGACTTCTCCCCAAGCAAAAGGAGTGTTTTCTTGGTCGGGGGTGAAAGACGCAAGGGAAGACCCCAACGGAGGAGCGTCATAAATAAACAACCGCCCTGTTTGATTCAGACCTTCAATCACAACGTAGATCTCGGTTACGGAGGCCAAGTTTACTTTTCCAACCATGCTGGCCTTGGGCACTTCCCACACGCGTTCCTTATCGTTTAAACCAGACAAATACGTTGTGAATTTAGACCCAAAGCTGTCTATAACTTCTATTTTGGCTTCGAGGGCGGGGCCTCGAAGTCCCAAACGGATTCCAGATCGTGCGGACAAATCAACGGTTTCCACAAGGGGTGTGTCGGAACGATCGAAAGAATACCCAGCCCCGGCCCATCCGGACAAACCCGTTGAAACGTCGGCGAAGAGCCCTCGTTTATCCAAAACCACAACGCTCGACCCGTCGCTTGGGAGCACGGGTCGGGGAGTCCAGCCCGATGGAAATGGAATCAACTGGCTGGACGAGAGCGTGGAGGGCAAAAGATCGTCATCGGGGCGCCAATGAACGGACAATTTGCCTTTTTTATCAGCCGCCCCTTCCACAACAAAAATCATAAACCGAACCTTTGTGATGTCTATGACATTTCTCATGTTGTTCATTGGGATGGACCACACTTTTTCTGTGTCCTTCAAAACCCCTTTCAAAGGAATGACAAACTTAAGCCCCGCCCCGTCTTCCACTTCAACTTTAACCGTGTCTAAGTTCCCCTCGGTTCCATTGAGAATCTGTGCGGACCCTCGAAGACCTAAGGTGATTGAACTTCTATCAGATAAATTGACGGTTTCTAGGACGGGGGTGTTGAAATCATCAAAAGACATCACCGCCCCAACCCATCCCCCGGTCGTTCGATAATCCATCGAAAGTCCCCGTCGGGAAAAATGAACGGTGGAGACGTCGTTGACGGGGGCAAACTTTGTGACCGTGGGCTGTAAAGGCAAAGGATTAATCACCCTGGGCGAAAGCGAGGAGGGCCCCAACGCTAAAGGAGTTTTGGGTTCCGTCCGGATCGTCAAATTTCCGGTGAGGGACGTTCCTTCTACGATGAAATACAGGAACCGAACGCGACTCATGTCCACAACATTCTTCATAACGTCGGTGGGAATGGCCCACACCCGTTCTGTTGCTGATATCCCCTTCGGGTACACCACATGTTTTCGATTGGAGTCATCAATAATCTCGAATTTAATGGTGGAGACTCGAGCTGAAAGTCCGAAAACCAAGGACGAATAATTTGATAAATCAATCGTTTCGATAGGGGCCGTGTTGTAATCATCACTTGTGAACCCTCCCCCCGCCCATCCTCCCTCTTTCGTTTTATAGGAAAAAACGACGGGGTTTCCGCTGGAGATCCGGCTCTTGTTGTTGGCAGGTAAAACAGTCACCACGGGCAACGAACGGGGGAGAGGCCGGATATCCCTCACCGTTAACGTGGAATAGTTTTGTGCCAGAACGGTGGGGATGGAGGGGGCGACCGTCAAGATTTGAGTCAACGCGTCGTACGTATAAGCCATCCCCGATCGAGTGATCAGTAGCAAGTTTGTGTCAGTGACGAAGAGGACTTCACCTAAGAAAGCGCCCTCGGGCAGGGTGCCCGTATGACTCAGACCGGCGTCGTAGAAAAACAATATGTAAAAATTATTGTAACTTGACAAGATGGCCAGTTTATTGGAACACCGAACAATTTGGCTGGAGGGATTCACGGCTTGAGTGGTCGTGACCCCGGTGGGGACGTCATAAATCATCAGTGTTTTGTTGCCGCGTTGGTCGTACAACCATATTTTTTTGGATCCGTCCGGTGTAACCACCTCGTAACCGGGGGGAGGCGGAAAATCCGCAAAAGTTAACGCAGGGGATAAAACCGCCCCGATCAATAGCACCATCCCACCGATTCTTTTAACAGACGAACAAACAGACGAACAAAACCGAAGCATTTCATGGACCCACGTTTTTAAAAACGCCACTGTCATAATAACGCCCCTTTGTCTTTGTTTTTTTGTGCCCTCGCGGGCATAGTTTCTCAAAAAAAAATGTATTTGTCAACTTTTTGTTTTTCAATTTTTTAAAATTTCACCATTTGTAACCCATGCTCCCTTGTGTCGAAAACTGGTCAGTTGATTTGTTCCCTCCGTCCCCTGCTTTTACGGAGTGGGGAACAAGGTTGGACGACGTAGCGATGGCCCGCTGGTAATGCGTTTGACAAACGGCGGATGTCTTTCTCTGTTAGTAAATCCGGTGGGTACGTCGTTCTGAAAAGATGTTCCAGCCCGGACCTCTGGATCAAATTAATGCTTTCTTGCACCGCTTCGATATTTACTTTTACCCCCGCCAACCGGTTGTAGTCCTCAAAAGGGGCTTTCACGTCCATGGCAATGAAGTCGGCCAATCCGTGGGTTATAATATCGGAGAGAACGATTGGGTGTCCGCCGTTGGTGTCCAGTTTCACTGAAAAACCCATCGCTTTCAAGCGGGCTAAGAATTCCGGCAAATCGTGGTGCAACGTCGGCTCTCCTCCTGTCACAACGACACCATCCAAGAGACCTCGGCGACGACTCAAGAAGCCAAGGATTGCCATAACATCCAGAGGTTCCTCAAAGAGTGTCGGATGCACAAGCTCCGGATTGTGGCAATAGGGACACCGGAAGTTGCATCCCTGAGTGAAGACAACCGCTGAACATTTTCCCGGGTAGTCAATCAAGGAAAACTTCTGGAAACCACCGATTCTCACAGATGATAAACCTTCCGTGCCTTGAACTCAGCTCTCTTCCCTGTGTTCCATTGTTTAACGGGTCTTAGATAACCCACGACACGGGAGTAAACTTCGCACTCTCCGCCACAGGAGGGACAGAGGGGTTTTTCTCCCGAGGTGTACCCACAATTCGGGCAAACGCTGAAGGTGGGTGTGATGGAGACATAGGGTAATTTGTATCGGCCCATAATTTTTCTGAGAAATTCGCGGACGGTCACCGGGTCGCCCACCCGTTCGCCCAAGAACAGGTGCTGAACCGTGCCACCCGTGTATTGGGATTGAAGGTCGTCTTGGTGGTCTAGGGTCTCGAAAGGATCCTCGGTGAAGTCCACGGGGAGCTGGGTTGAGTTGGTGTAGAATGTTGGGGTGGAGACTGGGAATCGTTTCCGGTCCAGTTGGGCTAAACGGTGGGACGTGCCTTCGGCGGGCGTGGCTTCTAGATTGTAAAGGTTCCCGGTTTCATCTTGGAACCGGAGCAACGTCTCCCGCATGACGCTCATGACGCGGAGGGCGAAGGACCGGCCCCTCTCTGAGGCGATTCCCTCGGTGAAAAGAGTTTGGCACGCCTCGTTCATCCCAACGACGCCGATGGTGGAGAAGTGATTTTCCCAATAGCGTCCGTGTCGTTGTTTGATGTCGCGGAGGTAGAACTTGATGTAGGGGTATAAATCGTCGTCCGTCAGGCGTTCCAAGACTTTTCGTTTGATCTCAAGGCTGTCCTTGGCGACCGTCATCGCCCGGTCTAAGTTCCTTAAGAAATCAACTTCGTCTTTGGAAACGCGACCAAGGCGCGGGAGGTTCAACGTCACCACGCCAATGGATCCCGTCAAGGGCGATGCCCCGAAGAGTCCACCGCCACGCTTCCGGAGTTCTCGGTTGTCGATGCGGAGGCGACAGCACATGCTTCGTGCGTCGTCGGGGCTCATCTCGGAGTTGACGAAATTAGCGAAATAAGGAACGCCGTATTTCGCCGTGATCTCCCAGAGAGGCCGGAGCTGGGGATTCTCCCAGTCAAAGTCCTTCCCGATGTTGTACGTGGGGATGGGGAAGGTGAAGACTCGCCCCTTGGCGTCTCCGGCCAGCATCACCTCCAACAGCGCCCGATTGAAGACGTCCATTTCTTTTTGAAATTCCTTGTAGGTTTCGGCTTGGGCTTCACCGCCGACGATCACTCTCTGGTCGGCCAAATGCCTGGGGACGTTCAGGTCGAGCGTGATGTTCGTGAAGGGCGTCTGGAACCCCACGCGTGTGGGTACGTTCACGTTGAAAAGGAATTCTTGGAGGGATTGTTTCACTTCGCTGAGGCCGAGATGATCGTTCCGAATGAAAGGAGCCAAGAGTGTGTCAACGTTGGCAAAAGCTTGGGCCCCAGCGGCCTCTCCTTGGAGGGTGTAGAAGAAATTGACCATTTGGCCCAAGGCTGTTCGGAAATGCCGAGCTGGGGCGGCCTCTAGTTTTCCAGAAACCCCTTTGAACCCCTCGCGCAGAAGGTCTTGGAGGTCCCAACCCACGCAGTAAACGCTCAGTGCCCCCAAATCGTGGATATGGAGGTCCCCGCTTAAATGGGCGTTTCGAATGTTCTCGGGGTAAATTTTGTTGAGCCAATACATTTTGCTGATTTCAGAGGAAACGTAATTGTTCAACCCTTGCAGGGAGTAGGCCATGTTGCTGTTCTCGTTCACCTGCCAGTCCGAACGAGAAAGGTATTTGTCCATCAAATCGATGTTGAAGGTCGAGGCGATTTCCCGGGAACGGGCGCGCTGATCTCGATACAGAATGTAGGCTTTCGCTGTTTTCTTGTAAGGGGAAGACAAAAGAACGTCTTCGACGACGTCTTGTAATTCTTCGACCGATGGTGGCCGTGAGGTGACGGATTCGTGGGCGATACAGAGCGTTTTTGTCGTCAAGGAATGGGCGATGTCTTCGCCGAATTCTTGGGTGACCTTCGCGGCTTTTAAAATCGCCGCGGTGATCTTCGCTGGATTAAACGTTTCGGGGTGCCCGTTTCTTTTAAGGATGGTGTCGAACGTTGTGGTGGTCAACATAGAGCGATCTCCTGGGCTCCGGGAGGAGGGGAAATAAAACAACCCCCACCTTCGCACGGAAAGTGGGGGTTGCGCCCTGGTTTTCTTGGCCCCATGAAATTAAAGAAAAACGGTCCACTCCGCGTGGATCGTGTTTCTATGGCTTATTGGCAGGTCTTCTGGCTCCGGGGATCTCCCTACTCGGCACGCCTTCCCGCTCCATTCAAGAGCAGTGGCCAGTCGGTCCTTTCGGACCCGAGCACCTTTCGTCCCCCCGTTACAGCACCGGGAGTGCTTCCGATTTTAACGGAATTTCCTATTAAGCTTTCACAAGCACCGAACAAGCACCGTGCGTTGGCACGATGTCAGGATCATAACTCATTGAATTCATAAAAGTCAAGGGATCGTCGGGAATTTCACAAAACCTCTAAAATTTCATCTGGACACCCACGGTTACTTCTCTCCCGCGGAGGGGGCCCCAGATGTGCACGACGTCGTATTCACCGTTTTCATCGAAAAACAGGGGGCTTTCCTTTTCGGCTTGGTTGTAGTCGAAAAGGTTCATGACGCCCGCCTTGACGGTGAACCGGGGGGTGACGGCTTTCGACACCAGAAAATCCACGGTGGCGTAGGAAGGGGCGTGTGTGGATTTTGGGGCCGAAACGGTCACGCCATCGTAAACGTTGTACCGGTTCCCGTATCCATACGGGGCCAAATCCCGGGCCCCCACCCAAGTCAAGGTCCCATTCAAATCCCAACCGTCTTTTTCCCAGCCGGCCAAGAGTCTCGCTCGCTGTTCGACGGCGGCCACAGGCAACAGACCCTTGTAACGTTCTTGGTGGAAGTACCTCTCGAAACTTCCCCCGATGTTCAGCGAAGGGGTGAGCTGGTATCCGGCGGAAACATCCACCATTTTTACGTTAACGGTCCCGTCATCGTTCACAAGGGTCGGACGGACAAAGTCCTCCGAATTGATGTAGGCCATGTCTTTGACCTCGGTCCAAGCCGCCGAGACGGTGGATGTCCAACGGGGGGTGTCGTAGGAAAGCGAGTAGCCGGCCGAATGGGATCGTTCAATGTTTGAAATAGACACGTCGAACCCGTCGTCCAATATCCCGTGTTCCGACTCAAAAAACGTCAACGGGGCTCGGTACCCTTGGCCGAAAGACATTCGAGACACCCACCCTTCGGTGTGTCCCCATTTTAAGTGAAGGCGGGGGACAATCACGGTTTCGTCAATTTCGTTTTTTTCGATGGTTTGCCCTCGAAAATCAACGCGGACTTGATCGGCCCGGACGGCCGCGGACAACTCCACCCGGGGAATCGGGGTCCAGACGTCTTGAATATAAAAGCCGGTGTTGAATGAATCGAAATCGTCTTTGGAAACACCCAACACATCAAAATAACTGTGAGACGTGGACCGGAGCGTTTCTTTCCGTCCGTCAATCCCGCCCGTGAGGAGATGGTGGGTGCCCAAGGGAACGTTCACCCGCACGTCACCGTACAACGTGTCGTCGTCGTTGGCGTAGTCGTTGTCCTCATAAAAAGAGTCTTGAATCTGTTCCGCCCCGCTCAACGTGGTCACGAGGTTCGGGCCTCCGAAATCGGTGGCCCATCGCGCGATGGCCTCGGTGCGGCGGGTGTTGATCACCTCCAAGGTTGCGGCGGGGTCCCCCGTGTAGGTTTTTCTCACGTCGTTGTCCACGAAGGCAACCCCACCACCGGACGGGGCCAAGGTCTCAAAAAGCCCTTTGTCCATGGGGCCTCCAAAGGTGTCGGATTCCATGTGCGTCACCCGAAACTCCACTTGATGGTCGTCGCCCATATCCCGTGAAAAAGTGACGAACCCCGAC
>Ga0247840_10007477_pt1 | contig 15199 bp, 17 predicted proteins | sample LaCruzMarch2015__FD_192404 | JGI IMG/M metagenome (GOLD analysis project Ga0247840, IMG submission 192404) | Freshwater microbial communities from meromictic Lake La Cruz, Castile-La Mancha, Spain - LaCruzMarch2015_17m | ecosystem: Environmental > Aquatic > Freshwater > Lake | place: Spain...
GTACTACCCAATGGTTTGGCACAGGATTCAATGCTAATGGTCAATTAGGACTAGGAAATAATAGCGCCAGAAATGTATTCACTGCATTAACAGGCAACTGGTCTCAAATGTCATGTGGTGGTTACCATACCATGGCTCTGAGTGCAGGTACCACCAAGTGGTTTAGTACAGGGTATAATGCTGATGGTCAATTGGGACTAGGGGATAATAGCGCCAGAAATGCATTCACTGCATTAACAGGCAATTGGTCACAGATGGTTTGTGGTGGAAGTCATACCATGGCATTGAGCGCCACAACACTCCAGACTGCCGTAACTGCTGGGTACACAACATATGTGGTGTCTCCAACTGCTCTGAGTGTGACTGTGATTCGCTTCACATGTGATGGCAGCAAGTTGTATGGCAAACCAACATTCTATTATTATGAGAGAGACACAATTTGGACGTATTTTGCAGGGCCAGGCTTGATCTTCACACCCAGCCCGGCTGAATTCTATATCAATGATTACTTCATACCCATCAATGGACTCACAGTTGCAGGGGTGGTGGTTCCAGCACAAGGGTATTCTGATGGTGGCGGCATAACTGTAGTAGAAGGGCTTCCATCCTAAATAATAACATATGATGTCATGTAGCGATGTGGAACCGGTAAGTGCGTTTTATAGTACCAATCTTCAATCCAAGATTGAAAGTTACGACAGATTGGGTGCACGCATTTGTCGTGCTCTTGGTGCGCCATTGATCAACATTGAAATTCATGCAGATCAATTGAATGAGTTTATTAGCATTGCTTGTGAGATGTATACAAAGTTTGCAGGATATACGCAAGAATATCTGGTGTTTGATAGCAAGCTGTATGAACCAGGTTCAGGCTTGCGATTGGATGTGCTCTTCAGCTTGACAAAAGATTTTAATTTTAGAGCCAAGTTTGAAAATGTTTCCAATGATATTAAAGCGTTGTATAATGTTGGAAGAATGGTCATTGGTGATCCAACAAACCCATATCTGTACCAAGTGTTCGATCAAAACAAACCCAAGGAAGTGGAGCTATTGAATAGTTATGATTATTTGATTGATAGTTATCGCAAGGTGACTGATGTGTTAGATTTTGAAGAAGGAAGCTCAGATGGCATCAACACTCTCTTCACAATTGAACAATCATTAGCGCAACAAACTTATTTCAGCTACTCTCTTGGCAATTACGGTTTTGACTTGATCAGTTGGTACACATTAAAAAATTGGCTTGATACCCGTGAAAAGGTTTTAGCACTGCGTCGTGATGTGCGCTTTGATCCACGCACACAGTACATGCAGATGTTCCCTGAACCCCGCAACACACATTTCTATGGCATTGTGACTTGCTATGTTGAGAGACCTCTGACAGACATCATCAAAGAGCAGTGGGTATATCAATATGCACTTGCGTTGACCAAAATAGCCATTGGCACAGTTCGCGGCAAGTATCAAGGCACACAATTGTTTGGTGGTGGCATTATTAATGCTGCAATTCTGGAAGATGGTAAAACAGAGAGAACAGAATTGGAGAGAAAATTATACGAAAGTGCACCAGGATTCGGAGATGCAGCACCCCCAGAATTCTTTGTAGGTTAACTTGAAACTCACAGTCAAAAATACCAAGTATGTGCAAGGCATCTTTAAGCCTACCCACATGGAAAAATACAAAGGTCATGATTTGCCAAGATATCTGAGCAGCTGGGAGTTAAAATTGTTTCGCTGGTGTGATATGAACCCTAATGTGTTGGAATGGGGCAGTGAGTCCATTGTCATACCATATGAAAGTCCCATTGATAGAAAAGTGCACAGATACATTGTGGATGCAGTGGTGAAGCTCAAGACTGCCACTGGCATAAAGAAGTATCTCATAGAGGTAAAACCATACAAACAGACCATAAAACCAGAGCAAACTCCTGGAAAACACAAGAAGACGTTGCTTTATGAGCAATTGACCTATATACAGAACCAGGCGAAATGGGAAGCGGCTAAATTTTATGCAAAAAAATATGGCTTCGAATTCACCATTTTAACTGAAAGAGAACTCAGGAAATAAGTGAAATCTGATATAAATAATAATATGGCCTTACGCTTATTAGTTGAGACACCAGCACCTGAAGACCAGTACGAATACGTGGTCGAAGAAAAAAGTGGTAATCAACCCAGCACCATGTATATCAAGGGACCATACATGCAGTGCGAAGAAGTTAACAAGAATAAAAGAGTCTATGATTCTGGTGAAATGGATAAAGAAGTTAACCGTTATATCAATGAGATGGTGAGAACAAACCGCTCCATGGGTGAATTAAACCACCCCACACAAGCTGAAGTTAATCTGGAACGTGCCTGTCATTTGGTAACTGAACTCAATCGCAGTGGCAATGTTTATTATGGTAAGTCCAAAGTACTCACCACACCCATGGGACAAATTGTTAGAAGCTTGATCAATGATGGTGTGCGTGTGGGCATGAGTTCTCGTGCTCTAGGAAAATTAGAAGAGTGTGGCAATGGTGTTAACCGTGTTAAAGACTTTCGTTTGGTTGCAGTTGATTGTGTTGCTGATCCAAGTTTTCCCAAAGCTTTTGTTAATGGCATTCTTGAATCCAAACAATTTGTAGTAACACAAGATGGTCACTACGAAGAATATTATGATTCATTTTCTGACAGACTTCGCAACCTGCCTCGCAGAGATGTTGAAGGTTATCTCAAAGAACAAATTCTAGAGTTTTTTGGTAAGATCAGCAAAGTACTCTAATGAATATCTCTCAGCCATTTACACCTGCTGTTATTTCAGTTGGTTCAACCCAACAAAAGCCTGAATTGACTGCACAACTGGCCATGAAGTCACAGAAGAAGATGAAGCTTGCAGTAGTTGTTGCAAAAGATGAAGAATGTTATGAAGATAAAACAGGTTATGTCAATATGTGCAAAAAATGTCGTAAAGATTCACAGAATTTCGTAGGCGCGCACTATAAATATAACAGTATGCAAGAGAGAGTTAATATTGTCAACTTTTTAAAGTTTTTGAACGAGAAAAATTATGCTGAGGCGCATAAATATTTAAAGAAAGTTATGGAAATGAAATTAGCTAAGCGCATTGCACTAAGTAAAAATGTGAGGTTATTTTAATTTATGACAAAAGACATCAAAGCTATTCTAAAAGAAGCAACACAAGATCTTCTCTCCGAGGAAGTTCTTAAGGAAATCGAAGCAGCATTCAATTCTGCTATTTCCGAAAAAGTTCAACTTCACGTTACAAAAGCTCTTACCGAACAAGATGAAGATTATAGCAAGAAGCTAGAACATCTTTTGGAAACTATCGATGCAGACCATACATCTAAGCTCGAAAAAGTTGTCGAAGCCATTGATGCTAACCATACAGAGAAGTTAAAAGCTCTCGTAGAGAAGTATAGCAACGCTCTCAGCAAAGAAGCCAAAGCTTTCAAGGACAGCACCATTGATAATATCAGCACATATCTCGAAGCGTACATCGACGAGACATTGCCTGCTAATGAAATCAAGGATGCTGTTAAGAATCGCAGAGCCCTGGAGGTTCTCGATCAACTAAGATCAATTTTGGGTGTTGATGCCGCCCTAGCGAAAGAAAGTGTTCGCGAAGCCATCGTAGATGGAAAGCGTCAATTACAAGAAGCTTCTGAGAAGCTTGAAGCCGCTAACAAAGAGTTAGCTCAGGTTAAGGCACAACTCGCTACGCGTAATGCGGAACTTACACTCGAAAAGAAGACTGTAGGTTTATCCGCTCGCAAGAAAGAGTATGTGAACAAGGTGATGAAGACCAAGAGTAGCGAATTCATTACTGAGAACATTGATTATGCCTTGAGCTTATTCGATAAGACAGAAAAAGAGCGGCTTCAAAATATTAAAGAGGAAGCGGTTCATGACGCTGCTACAACACAAGTTGATCGTCCAGTAATGGAAGAAACTGAAGCTGTTGTTGAATCAGTGACGAACCCTTATCTCAAAGAACTTTCTAAGTACTAATTAGTACTAGTAAAGAAGTTAAAGAGGCGCAAGCCTGATTTATATTGTAGATTTTATATATTCTACAGGTCGAAAATAAAGGAGAACTAATAATTATGAAATCAATCAGACCTACACAGTCTTACATTGATGAGTCTCGCGCACAAGCGTTGCTCGAAAAGTGGAAACCAGTTTTGGATTACACTTCGGCCAACGTTAAAGCTATCGAAGATGATCATACTCGCTTGAACACAGCCATGCTCTTGGAAAACCAAGAAGCTTGGTGCGTCAACGAGGCTAATCAATCTGGTGGTGGTGTAGGCGGTACGGGTTCTGTCTTCGGCTCCAACGCCACAGGTAACTACGGGAATCAAATTCCTAATAGCTCACCTCAAGGTGATTGGTATGCTCAAGGCGATGCTCGTTTGCCTAAGATTCTCATTCCAATGATTCGTAGAACGTTCCCCGAGTTAATCACCAATGAAATTGTAGGCGTACAGCCCATGGGTGGACCAGTTGGTCTAGCCTTTGCTTTACGTTACAAGTATTCTCCATATCAGCTTGGCAACGATGGCATCGATGGTTCCGGCACAAATGCTGGCAATCTTCTTGCCAATCCCCAACAAGCATCGCTTAACAAGGAGCTTGGTTACCAATACCTCGACACCCGCTACACTGGCACATCCAGCACCACCCTAACCGGTGGCGCCCCTGGGACAGACGCCGCAAGCCTCTTCCCCTGGATCGCCCAAGATAACGGTGTGGCTCAACTTCTCAGTCAGTTCGAATTGACGGGCAAAATCCCTCAGATCGAAGTGAGCTTTGAAAAGACAGCCGTCGAAGCCGGTACCCGCAGACTCGCTGCTCGCTGGTCGGTAGAACTCGAACAGGATCTTAAGAACATGAACGGTATCGATATCGATACTGAGCTCACAAACGCTATGTCGTATGAGCTACAGGCCGAAATCGACCGTGAAATGATCGCTCGCATGATCCAAGTCTCACTCAACGCTGGTGCTGGCACAGGATACTCCATATGGAGTCCTGCTTCCGCAGACGGCCGTTGGTTGGTAGAGCGCAATCGCGATTTCTATCAGAGACTAATCATCGAGGCTAACAGAATTGCTGTTCGCAATCGTCGTGGTGCTGCCAACTTTATTGTTGCCACACCTCGCGTTTGCGCGATCCTCGAGATGCTTCCTGAGTTTCAATGGGTGCCAGTCCAAGGCAATGTCAACACTCAACCTGTTGGCGTAGCTAAGGTGGGTAACCTTGGTGGCAGATTCAACGTTTACCGTGATACACGTACAGAGGCCCAATATGAGGGTGGCTTACGTGCCGGTTATCGCGTTGAGTACGCTCTACTCGGATACAAAGGTCCGGAGTTTTATGACACTGGTATCATCTATTGCCCTTACATCCCTGTAATGGTACAGAGAACCATTGGTCCTAATGACTTCTCGCCACGCGTTGGCTTGCTAACTCGTTACGGCGTTGTTGACAATATCTTCGGTGCTAATTTATATTATCACACGATTCTATTGTCCGGACTTGGTCAACCGTTCACACCTGCAAGTGCTAATATTTACTTCTAAAGTATATTAAAGTACTCGCTGGTAGCGAATAAGAAAAAATTCCCGGTACGTCCCGGTTTAAAAAGAGGCCTTAAGGCCTCTTTTTTTTGGTCAAATTATTGGTATACAAAGGATTTCTTTACTAGACTACACCGATTTGGTTTTGCCAAGCATTTATTAAAAGAAAAATTGGAAAAATTTGACCCAGAATTGAGTGAGAGAGACAATATGTTTAATAATGGTTTTGCCAGAATATATGACTGTGGCAGCAAGAAGTTTGAATGGTTCTCACCTGCCTTATCAACTAGCTCTGAACAGAGGGATATACAATGTATCTCCGTTCAATGATACAGGAATCCCTGAGGTTGTCTGGACTAATGTAAGACCAGTTACAACTGTGGCTGCAGAATTTGGAAAGTTGTACGTGGTATCAATTAAATTGGTAAAATCATCACCTGTGGGTGTGTCACCTGTAGCAAATGCATTCTTCAAGTCAGTAACAGATATAATAGCCATGTATTATTTATTAGCTCTCAAACGCTTATTAGTAGCAGATCATATGCATTAAGCTAAATTATTATATTGAAATTTAAAGATATATTTACCTTCGAAAAACGGTTGGCAGAGTTTACAGGGGCTCCATTTGCTGTGTCCACATGTTGCTGCACACATGCTCTGGAATTGTGCTTCCGCATTCTCAAGCCTAGTTATGTGGAGTTTTCATGTCGTACTTACATGGGAATTATTATGATGCTCAAAAATTTACATATTCCCTTTCGTTTGATTAATGACCAATGGCAGGGTGAATATAATTTTCGCAATAGCCCCATATGGGACTGTGCCAGGAAGCTTGTACCCAACATGTATATACCAGGATCTTACAAATGCGTTAGTTTTGGTGAGAACAAACCACTTGATCTTGGTCGAGGGGGTGCAATTCTTCTGGATAACGAACAGCATTACAAGCTTTTAACAATGCTAAAATTTGATGGCAAAGATGTAAAATATGAGCCATGGATAGATCAACAATATTTTGATGTGGGGTATCATTATAAAATGAATAATCGTGAATGCATTGTTGGTTTAGACAAACTCAATGAATTTATAGCCAAGGGTGATTTTTCTTATTCCCATACACCATATAGAGACTGTCGTAGAATGATAGTCAAAGGCATGCCTCTGTTTGTATGAGGATAGATTACGTATTTTCGTTCGCTAATCATTTTTATAAAGAACTGTATAAGCAGCACTTTGATTGTATTCTTATTAATCCGCGCAATGCTTATGAATTGCAGTCTGTAGATGTGACAAAGAATATTATATTTTTATTTGGAGATCCATTCACTCTCAATTATATCAATAGAAGCAATCTTTCTGGTAGAAATATAATGTTCTTAAGACGGCATGAGTTCTATGAAAATAATTTTGAATTGCTTCAAAAAAACCGTCTTAAAATTCAGCATTTCTTTACTTTAAATTCTTTCTTTCAAAAGAAATTAAGAGACTTACACGGTATTGAATCCACCATAGAAAAAAATTATCTGGATGAGCAGTTATGGACGTATAAGGAAAGAGGTCATGGCAAAGAGATTGCTTGGGTGGGTGAATTTCAGCAACGCAAATCACCAGATTATCTAAGTGAATTATTGTCTTATCTTCCGGACTATAATATTCATTGCGCCATTTCGCCAGGTCCCTCAAAACAACTGTATATAGATTTTCTACAAAACTATAATTATAAGAATCTATTTCTATATAATGATATTAATACTCAAGAGAAAATGAACAAATGGTTGGACAATAAAAACTACCTGGTGACTACATCTATATCGGAGGGCTTACCTAATAATGTTCTGGAAGCTTTGGCAAAAGGTATTAAGCCTATCGTGAGAGATTACCCGGGAAATATATTCAATAAATTTACATATAAGAATATTTCTCAATTAGAATCACACCTGTCTGGTGAATATGATTCACAAGAATACCGACACATGGTTGAAGAAAATTACGGGTTAAAGCATTTTCTGGACTTTAGAAATAAGATTATTAATCTCTAGTAAAGGACTTCTGTATCTTCATATCAAAGAGGTGAGGGCATGCATCTCTCGGACATATTATGGGTGAATCAAATAGCTTGATTCTTAAATTTGGATCTTCTTGCAAATTACCAAAATACCTCTGGCTACAGCAAGCACCCCAGATGGAGCCGTTCTCCTTGATATTGAGGGCATTTTTTCCTGCGTTACACAAGATTCCTTTGAAGTTATGAAAATTATTGGCCAGTATTTCTTGACCATCAAATGGTGTTCTTCTACCATCAAAATATTCAACCTCTATTCTATCATTTTCAAAGTTATATTTCCTATTGGACGGGTTGTGCTTAATAAAATCTATTTGTCCTTGATTATATAATGGGGTAAAATGTCTTTTATAATTATTAACATCAAGAACTCCCTTATTATTCACAGTAATACCATCCATCTTGAAAAACTCTTTTGATGCTTCTAATGCTAAGTCCCAGTATTCGGGGTCCATCAAAACATGCAATTCAATATGTCTTTTCTTTTTCAGGAAGATGTCGAATACTTTTTTAAAGTGATCAATGTTTGCATATCTTGGATGAAAGCTTGGATATAGTATATCTATCAGATCTACAGCTTTAGACCAAAATTCTAAATTATTACCCAGGTTTGTATTCATTGCCACAAGAAAATTAATAGATCTTAAGAATACCATTACGTCTTCTACACCTTTATAGAAACTAGGTTCACCCCCTGTAAGGGTGATTTTTCTTTGTGGTTTCTCTTGTATACAAGGATTGTCTTTGTTTAAATTATCGAAAAAGTTTATGTATGTTTCAGAAGGAATATGTGGAAACATTCCTTTATGAAGAACAGGGGGACAATAATTACATCTTTGATTGCACAAATTATTAATTACAAAATTTATACCAAATATATCATTTTTTATACTTTTAATTACTCTGTGTTTAATAGGGGGCTGCATGTTCACACCTCCAGCATAATGTATTAGATTTATTGTTAGTCAATGAATTCACGATATGTTTATATGTTTCAGAATTAACAACTTCTTCGTAGGAGCTTTCTATTAGATTACCTAGTTTATGCTCCAGACTCCAATCCATGCAACAAAGATACACATCTCCATTCGGTAATAAAACATGTTGTTTTATTTTATTTGTAGAGCATTTTATAGCCATATTTGAGGTGTTATCTATTTTTTTAAAGCTATCAACATTACCGGCTCTACTATTCCATCTAAAATAATCGGGGGTTAGAAAAGAAATTTTTGCCCGAGTTTTTGATAATAAAGGTTGTATTAAGGGGTGTGGCTCTTTTCCAAAAAAAACTATTGCATCGCTATTCTCTAGACTTTGCAGACATTTTTCAACATTATGAATATAATTATCATCAATTACTAAATTCATTGCATTATCGTTAACTGGTAAATGTAAGATAATGTTATCATACTCTCGGTTCAGAATTGTATTAATATTATCCTGTGACGCTTTGTAGAGAGTTGTAGATATTCTCATGTAATGTCCTCTGTCTCTACAGAGCGCCACCATCTTAAAGCAATCTCTATGAAAAAAAGGTTCAGAGAACCCTGTAAAATGTATCCTTGTAGAGGTTGGCAGCTTGGTTAAAACGTGACTAAAATTTTCTAGAGATAGCTTCTTTATATTAGAATTGTATTTGAACAAAAAAGAATCTTGTGGACAATAGGAGCATTTTATACCGCACCCTGCCACAGTGGTTATCTCTAATGCATCCATATATAATATGATATATGCCCAATATTGTTTTACTAGCAATTAGTTACCGATCTGGTTCTAATTGTCTTAGATCAATATTAGACCAGAATAATGACATATCTGCTAAAGGTGAAATATTTAGGCCTTATTTTAAGTCAAACAATGTTAATTATGACAGTCTTCTGGGTGAGATTGACACGCGTCTAAATAGATTCAGGGAAAGAAGAGACAAGAATAAGGTTTTTTTATATACTAGTGTTGTGGACGAAATATTAAAGCTAGAGGAGTATAGTTTAATCCATAGAATTTTACCTAATAAATCAATCTTTCTGTATCGAGAGGATCTCTTAGAACAGTATTGTTCGGTCAAGGTTGGAGGAGTGGCAGGTGTATATCAAGATACAGAACAATCCAAAAGGAAAAAACAAAACATAAGAATAGAGTTTAATCTTAATGAATATTTGAATTTTGTTGCTAGAATGAATCGTCATAGAGACTTCTTTGTTGCGTTTTATAAGAAATATAAGATAAATTATATTATTGTAGAATACAAAAGCATAATAAAACGGATAGAAGAAATATTTAAATTTTTAGATTTAGAATATAGAGGCGAGCTACCAACTACTATTAAATCTGAAAGTCGTCCATTGCATGAAATTATAATTAATTATTCAGATATTCCTACTAATATGAATCATAAGCTAGTAGTTAATGACGTTATTTCTGCTTAATGTTCTCCTATCAATCGGACAGACCCTACAGATATCATTTTGCTTTCTATCTGCTAGAATTTTAGCAAAAAAATCTTTTGATTTCTCTGAATTGAATATCTCGTCAATAGTTTGTTTGTTTGCGTCGCCTATTATTACTTGTCCCTGATAATCATGACAACACGGATTGCATTCACCATTCCAATTTATAACAAATGAATTGGAGAAAATTGAGCAACTGTTGGGTATTTCTTCGGTAACTTTTTGCTGTGTCTGTTTATTAATTTGTTCTGTTTCAGTATATTCTGTCATATTAAAGTTAGGCAGTTTATAGTATATGTTGTCGTACAACCCTAAGAATTTATTTTTAATATTGACCAGATCTTGCGTATTGTATGAAAATAAAACTGTTTGTATCTTTATTTTGGGTCGAGCAGACACGTTACCATATTTGTCAAAGTAGTATTTTAACCCTTCATAAATCTTATCTAAGTCTACACCCTTTCTATATGTTGCATTTAATTCTTTTGTTGATCCATCAATGCTAACAATACACTCATTCAGCTTGCTCTTGGCTAATAAATCTATATCTTTTTGCTTGTAAAAGACTAATCCATTTGTAGATGTTCTGTGATGAACATTCTCCGGTATCATTTCGTAGAGCTGGGACCACCTGGGGTGCAGAAAGGGCTCCCCGTAATTAAAGGATACTATTTGCACCTTGTGATTTAATTCTCTTACCTCATTCATTATTTTTTGAAATAATTCATTGGAAATAAATCCTTTTTTTCTATCTAGAGAATCAGAACCTGTGGGGCAAAGAGGGCATTTTGCATTACACGTGTTAGTAAGCTCTATCATTATGGAGCTAAGATGTCTATTCATATATGGGATGAACAAATTTATGTTCTTTTAATTTTAGTTTTGCTTCTTTCTCGTCTATAAACTCGTCGTAGAAATAGCGACCTCTGCCCTTCATATAGATTATAGCGTAAAATTCAGGATGATTGTATAGCTTTATATTAAGATCTTGACAAGCTATACCCATGAGTAATTCCGTTGAAAGCATGTATTCACCAGGTAACCCTCTTGCTAGGAAGCTGTTTATTCTGCCCGTTAAAAATTGGTCATCGTCAAAATACTTTGATGTTTTAAATGCCTGTATTACATTGGATCCAATACCAAAGATTCCATTCTGTATGAATTCAGGTCTTATTAGATTTATAGGTACTTCGCCATCGTAAATCCGTCTATCAAGAGTAGATTTGAATAGAGTCCCAAATACAGTATTTTTTAACTCATTGTTTAGTTCTATAGTGCCCTGTACTCTTGAATCTGGATCTGCCTTTATAACAACATCTGTTTTTATATCATCATAAACGGTTATTATATTTCTAAAAAAAGCACCAGGCGTTGCATTGGTGTGTGATCTGTTAAAAAAATAATATTTTAAATTGTTTTTTTCACAATATTCTTTTATGTTTGGATCATCGTTGCCATCACTCATAATAAATATGGGACTATCTGGATAGTGTAATTGTATTTGCGGAACACTTATTTTTAGCAATTCAAAATCCTGGTGCACAGGAACAATAAATCCTATCTTCATATTTCTAATATTTTTTTAAATATGTTATTATTATGAATTCTGCAATTGTTTTGGACAAAAATTAGTTCATCCTTAAGTAGATTATACTTATTTTCATTGTTAAAAATATCCATAAGGTTGCAATCGGTATAATCAATTTGTCTCAGTCCATTATGTTCCAATAATTTTTTATTTGTAATCAAAGGTATTTTGTTGGCTATGCAATGTGTAAATGATTCTGATGTTTTTATAGTTATGTATTCTTTTTTTTCATTATCATAAGGTATCAACAGAAGTTTAAATTTTGAAATCTGTTTATAAAATTCCATGTGACTACAAAAATCTATCGCTTTTATTTTGTCACAATTTATTTGTTTGATAATATCTTTAGATCCTTCACCTATAAGATAGGCATCACAATTATTTTTTTGTAAAAAAGAAATAATATATTCCTTTGATATTTTATTTTGAAAAAAACGAGAAGTTACTCCTACTGTATTTTCTCTGGGTGCATTTAGATTTAAAGGTGTTTCTGTTTGAAAGAAGTAATTTTCACTGAATGGCTTTTCATATATTCCATTTGCTATATTTTTTGATTTGGGGAAATACTTTTTAATCACACTTTCTCCTACACTTAAGGGTCTATGATGAACAAATATAAAATTATTCTTTTGACGAAAGGCCGGATTAATGAAAAATTCTGGAATCTTATTATTGGATTCTAAGGCAGTTATTACAATTGAAATGTCAAAATGTGGTGTTTCAACTAATGGTAATTTATATAAATTACACAGTTCTTTGAAATTATATTTGTCACACGGATTATGATGGTAGAACATGGGCGATAATCCCAAACACTGTAAAGATTTGTATATCGATAGTGCTGTGGCATGGTGGTACTCTGTATTGACAATGATCCCTATTCTCATTTATATTTCTCGTATAAGTTTTTTAATGTAAATGTTATCTCATTTGGATCTTCCCCCGCTTTCGATAGCAAAGAGAATACAAATGAACTAAAACATTTTTTTGATTCAGAATACATCCACGGTTTACTATTACCGTGAAAATGTAGTATAGCTATATCTTTTATTGTATCTTTTGTCACTTGGCTTGTTACTGTGTTATATTTTTGAGGTAGAAGGGTCACAATATCGCGAAAATATAGATTAAATGGGGACTGATCATTATACCATCTTCTTTTTTTAGCTAGATTTATCAAATTGTCTTTATGTTTTTTATCTATTATCTTTCGAGATAAGATCATGAGACCACAATTAAAGAAATTCTTTTCAAGATAATTTAAATCCAGAAGCATGTCGGGGTATTTTCTACAAGCTGCAAAATCACCAGAAAAAAGTAATAGATCTTTTATATCTTGTAATACAAGCATGTCTGAATCTATCATAACGATTTTGTCGTAGTTAAGATGCGCCAACTCGAAAACATCAAATCTATAATACAGATTGTAATTGTATTCTTCTTGTATGTCCTTGCATTGGTTATAATCTTCTTTTTTAACATGAATTATTTTAATTCTACTATATATTTTAGATAGTTCAGAAATAGATTCATCTGATAGATTTCCATCAGAAAGAATTAGATAATCCAGGTCAAACCATGGATTATTAGTCAGCAAGCTATTGAGCAAAGCTCTCATTGCAGGCATGAAATCATCATTTAAAGCAGTAAAAAAAGCTGTCATATGCTATCCTTATAATGCAAGAATTGCTCAATATCACTCTTTAGCTGCTTGTATTCCTGTTTTATTTGTATAATCCCGTTGTCTCGTTTCAACATTAACAAGGGATCAAAACGATTATTTTCATATATTTTATATCTGTTTATATAATTGCGTTTCTCAAGTTCTCCATGATAATTGTGATAAACTACTCCTTGTAAATATCCTGTTTTTAAATTTTTACATTTATTATAATATTCTTGGATGGTGTGGTAATGATTTTCTGAATAAGGGTAGTACGCAAATTTTTCCTTAGCAAAGCAGCTTTGGGGATAAGGTATCATTTTTTCTTGAATAAAAGACCGGGCCATGATCGCATCACCAGTGCCTGCTATATTCATATCATACAATCCTCCAAGATGCAGAAATACACTTTTTTTCATGGCCCAAGCAAATCCACAATGGCCGTGTCGGTTATTCACTTGCTTGGCGTAAACAAAACCGGCTACAGGATTTAATGGTTTGTTGTCTTTATCTAAGTGATAACAGGAGTCAAACAATTGAAGCACATCATACCCCTCTTCAAATTTTTCCAAAGCTTTTGAATACCAATCAAGATCCTCAAAACAAACATCATTATCTATCCAAAAAACATGTTCTGTATCATGAATATGATTCAGGATGGCCAGATTTAATAAATTTTCTTTTAAAAAGATTTTATCCTGGCTTTTGAATGTGTGATCAAAAGATATGCCATTCTCCTGTATACCTGAGACAATTGAAACAGGGTATTTGTTCTTAAAAGTTTCTATCAACTCCTTCCTATTTTTATTATTGAAGAAGTTGAAGTAGCTTGTAAAAATCATTATCCTTGGGCTTCTGTCCAAGTAACCTTGCACAAAGCTTGGTTAGTTGGAGAGGCCAATACAGGGCGAGCAAAAACTGTTAGAATATCTGGACCATCAGGATAAACCAAATTGCCGCCAAGAATTGAATTGCCTAGATTTCTTATTAGATTAATAGAATAATCTGTAACTTGGTTTCTGCCTGAATCTTGTTCCCCTGCTAAAAAGCCACCAATAGTTACACCAGCGCTCACAGGAGTGTTTCTGACACTTGCACCAGTATGATCCAGATATTGCGATAGGCTACCGTTACCTGCATTAATCCAATTGCCAGACACAGCCCATAGACTGGATTCACAATTAAGTCTTATAGTTACATTTAATGCTTGACGGGTGACTATTTGTACGTCGTTTAATACTAATATGGAGCGATTGATAAGATTGCGCACCCCAACAAAGCTTCCTATGCCATAATCTACTGCTGGTGCAAGGCGAACAGATATGAGCGGAATGTCTCTATCTAAAGTTGGGAGTGCAGCACCTGAAGTACCTGCAGTAAACAAATAGGACTTATCAGGGGTGAATCCACCATCCATAATGACTGAGGTTCCCCAATGTGAAAGGGTGGGTGAGCAATTTTGATTGAATGAAAACACATTGTTGTATGGAAAGAATCGAGGGGTGGGTATTGTTGAAACTCCATCAGAATTGGTTAGATTGCCTACATTTCTACGGTCTATTTTTAACACCTGTTCTCCTGCGGAATTAGTTCTTAGCTTACTATAACGCATGTATTCATAGTCATACAATAGAGTGCCACTGTTAGGAAGCATGAAAGTGGCACTGGGTGAAACAGTTATGCACGATGTAGAAACAAGCATTGTCTGCACGGTTGCTATTTCTCTTTGGGTTGTAAAATCATATCCTTTGTAATATACTTTCTGGTTCTCAGGATCTGATACAATATTAAAACTAGCTGTTGTAGCTTGTCCACTTTCAGTCAATGGTTCTGTGGGCGGTATAAAATTGCCAA
>Ga0247840_10007481_pt1 | contig 15194 bp, 9 predicted proteins | sample LaCruzMarch2015__FD_192404 | JGI IMG/M metagenome (GOLD analysis project Ga0247840, IMG submission 192404) | Freshwater microbial communities from meromictic Lake La Cruz, Castile-La Mancha, Spain - LaCruzMarch2015_17m | ecosystem: Environmental > Aquatic > Freshwater > Lake | place: Spain...
GTAATTTCCGAATACATGTAGAGCAGGAATCCCAATACGACCAGGGTAAAGGTGTTGTCCACAATGCGGCGGGAGATTTCCAGCAATAGAAGGATCGCGGCGATGCCGAAGAAGAGATCCAGTGGTTCCGGAAGCGTGGAGCGGCGGATGAACTGGTCCATGTCCATGAAGGTGTAGGCGATGGTGGCCACGCCCAGAATGGCCAGGAGCAGGTCCAGCCACCGTGTCCAACCACCTGCGTTCGGCCGGACCGGATAAACCAGAAAGCCAAGGGCGAAAATGAAGGCCATGTGGATCATCCGGAAGAGATAGGTTTCTACCGGGAATATAGCGCCGTAAACCGACCAGCCGACAAAACCAATATAGAGCACGCCGAGCGCCATGGCCGCTTTTCCCTGTGTTTTGCTCATCTCCCGAAGCCTCCGTTTTCGATTTTTAACAGCGTCCCTCTATTCGCGCCCAGGTGTCCCGCAGGGTTACGGTCCGGTTGAAGATTGGCGCCTTTTCTGAGGAATCCTCCGAATCCACGCAGAAGTACCCCAGCCTCTCGAACTGGAACCGCTGCCCGGGCGCCGCGGCCACGAGGCTTGGCTCCAGGCGGCAGGCTTTCAGGGTCTCCAGTGATTTCGGATTCAGATGGGTCTTGAAATCGCCCTCTTCCGACAGCGCGTCCGGAACGAGAAAGAGGCGGTCATAGAGCCGGACCTCGGCCGAAATCGCATGAGCCGCCGAGACCCAGTGGATCGTCCCGTCAACCTTCCGGCCGTCCGGGGCGAAGCCGCTGCGCGTCTCCGGGTCGTAGGTGCAGTGGACTTCAACAATCTCGCCGGTGGCCGGATCTTTCACGACATCGACGCAGCGGATGAAGTAGCCATAGCGGAGACGCACCTCCCGGCCGGGGGCAAGGCGGAAGAACTTCTTCGGCGGAACTTCCATGAAATCTTCCTGCTCGATGAAAAGCTCGCGGGAAAAAGGGACTTTCCGGGAACCCATCTCGGCATTCTTCGGGTGGTAGGGGCAGTCAAACATCTCGACCTGGCCCTCCGGATAGTTGTCGATCACGACGCGGAGCGGCCGAAGCACCGCCATCACGCGGAGCGCCTTCTCGTTCAGGTCGTCGCGGACGCAGTTTTCAAGAAGCGCCATGTCGATCAGGCTGTCGTTTTTCGAGACGCCGATCCTTTCGCAGAATTTGCGGATCGCCTCCGGGGTGAATCCCCTGCGGCGCATTCCCGAAAGCGTCGGCATCTGCGGGTCCTCCCAGCCGGAAACCACCTTGTTTTCCACCAGCTCCAGCAGCTTGCGCTTGCTCATCACCGTGTAGCTCAGGTTCAGGCGGGCAAATTCAAACTGCCGTGGACGCGGCCCCTCGACCAGTTTGTCCAGGAACCAGTCGTAGAGCGGCCGGTTGTTCTCGAACTCCAGCGTGCAGATCGAATGGGTAACCCCTTCGATAAAGTCGGAGAGGCCGTGGGCAAAGTCGTACATCGGATAGATGCACCACGCGTCGCCGGTCCGGTAGTGGCTCACCTTCTTGATTCGGTAGATGATCGGGTCGCGCAGCGTGATGTTGGGGGAGGCCATGTCAATCTTCGCCCGCAGTACACAGGTTCCTTCTGGAAACTCCCCGGCCCGCATCCGTTCGAAGAGGTCCAGATTCTCTTCGATGGAACGGTTGCGGTAAGGGCTCTCCTTGCCCGATTCGGTCAAGGTGCCCCGGTACTCCCGCATCTCGTCCGCGTTCAGGTCGCAGACATAGGCGAGACCTTTGCGGATGAGCTGAATGGCGTACTCATAGATCTTTTCATAGTAGCCGGAGGCGTAGTAAAGGCGATCCCCCCAGTCGAAACCAAGCCATTTCACGTCCCGGATGATCGACTCGACATACTCCATACTCTCCCCGCTCGGGTCGGTGTCATCCAGCCGCAGGTTGCAGGTTCCGCCGTACTGGGCGGCGATCCCGAAATTGAGGCAGACCGATTTCGCGTGTCCGATGTGGGGGTAGCCGTTCGGCTCGGGCGGAAAGCGCGTGGCCACAGACCCCCGGAGCTTGCCGGTCTTCATGTCGTCGTCGATAATGTCCCGGATGAAATCAGAGGGAAGGGAAGGGGGAACCTGTGTCATGATTCTAATTTCCTTACTGAAGGTTGATCGGTGATTCCGATTCTTTTGTCATTTTTTCAGGTTAAATACCATCAACGATTGCCTGCCTTTTTTCTCATATTGCTTCGTATCGGGTCATACATTCATTTTCGGTATTTGTCCATCCCGGAAAAAGGATGGTCCCCGGGCAAGACTCTGTTGCGAAAAATTCCGCGTGAAGCGGCAACCGAAACGTGTTATAGGCGGCTGCGTGATGTTTAACGAATAACCATCATGGTTGCCGCATGCGCAACGAAGGATGAAAATAATCAGGGACTGTATCTATTTTCATATAAATTTAACCAGGTTGATTTGAAAGGAGAAAAGAGGATGGGTGAACCAAAGCGATTGAAATACTGTGTGAACAATGAATGGCGTGAGTCGAAGACGATGAAATACATGCCGGTAACGGACTCGAGCACCGGTGAGGTGATGGCGGAGGCGCCCTGCTGTACGGTGGAGGAGGTAAACAGCGCCGTAACGGCGGCAGCAGCGGTTTTTCCCAAATGGTCTTCCACCCCGATCCAGGACCGGATGGGCGTGATGTTCCGCTTTCGGGGCCTTCTGGAATCCCACATGGACGAGTTGACGCTCATTGTGGCAAAAGAGTTGGGGAAGAATCTGGAGGAGGCCCGGGGGGATGTTATCAAGTCAATGGAGGTGGTTGAAATGGCTTGCGGCGCCCCTATCCTGATGCAGGGCGACGCGCTGATGAACATCTCGACCGGCCATGATACCGTGATGTACCGGGAGCCCCTGGGGGTGTTTGCCGGGATTGTCCCGTTCAACTTTCCGGCCATGATTCCCTTCGGCTGGATGATCCCGTTGTGCATCACGCTGGGCAATACCTTTGTGTTGAAGGCGTCAAGTCTGACGCCACAGACGGCCATGCGGGTTCTGGAGCTTCTCATTGAGGCGGGGTTGCCCAAAGGGGTCGTGAACCTTCTCACATGCAGCCGCGTTGAGGCGGAATTGCTGTTGAAACATCCCGACATCCGGGGGATCTCCTATGTGGGCTCCACCTCGGTCGGTCTTCATATTTACGCAACGGCCGCGGCCCACGGAAAGCGCGTCCAGGCGCTCTGCGAGGCGAAGAACCATGGTCTGGTCCTGCGCGACGCCGCCCTGGAACGGGCCGCCCTGGGAATCATCAACTCGACGTTCGGCTGCGCGGGGATGCGCTGCATGGCGCTGCCGTCGCTCTGTGTCGAAGAGGCCTGCGCCGACGAGTTCATTTCCTACCTGCTCAAGTTTGCCAAAGCGAGGAAGGTGGGCTGCGCCTACGATCCGGAGACGGATCTGGGGCCCGTTGTCTCGGCAGAGCACAGGGAATCCGTGATCAAATGGATCGACTGGGGTGTCGAGGAGGGGGCCGAGCTGATTCTGGACGGTCGGCACGTCGTCGTGCCCGGTTTTGAAAACGGTCACTTCGTCGGTCCGACGATCTTCGATCATGTGAAGCCCGGGATGTCCGTCGGGGACACGGAGATCTTTGGCCCCGTGACCTGTATCAAGCGGGTGAAAGATTTTGAGGAGGGGATGACCATCATGAATGGCAGCCGGTTTGCCAATGGCTCCTGCATCTTTACGCAGAACGGCTATTATGCCCGGGAGTTCGTGCGGCGGACCCATGGCGGGATGGTGGGGGTGAACGTGGGTATTCCCGTGCCTGTTTCCTACTTCCCATTCGCAGGCCACAAAGACTCCTTCTTCGGTGATCTCCATGTGATGGGACGGGACGGAGTCGCCTTTTACACGGAATCGAAGTGTGTGACCAGCCGCTGGTTCAGTGAAGAGGACAAGAAGGAGAAGAAGATCGGCACCTGGGAAGGAACCATCACGCGGTAGTAGCTTGGCGGAGATGGTATTACGGGTAAGCATTGGGGTGGATTATGCTTTGCTAATCCACCCCATATTATTTTGCACCGGTAAATATGATGTTCTCGTCAAAAGTCGAAAATTCCCAGCAACCGTCATTCCGGCGAAAGCCGGAATCCAGACATTTCGAGGTGTTACGAAAACACTGGATACCGGTTTTCACCGGTATGATGACTTTTGACGAGGTCGTCAAATATGAGGACACCTTGCGGCAGATCTCCCCATATTTACCTTTCGGCTGCATTTTTGTTCAGCAGGTCGAAAGCCTCCTGGAGGCGGTAGTGGTTGACCAGGCGGTTTAGTTCTGCAAGAAGGGTCGCCTGCTCTTCGGGCCAACTTTTTTGCAGCAACAGCGCCATAATTTCCTTGCAGGGTATGGGTTCACCGTTATCCAAGGGCTTTTTCAACTTCTCCAGCAACTGTTGCAGTTCGGCCAAATCTCCCGGCGGATGTTCCGGCCTGGGCAGAGTCGCGGGAGCCACGGGATTTATGGGGACAGATTTCAAATCACTCCTCGCAAAGCCTTGTGCAATCGGGAAGGTAACCAGGACCGTGAAGAGACTTCCCTTGCCGAAGACGCTCTCCACCTGGAGCGCTCCTCCCATGAGCTCGACAAGATTCCGGCTGATCGTAAGCCCCAGGCCGGTCCCTCCGAAGCGCCTTGCCGTGGTCGTATCACCCTGGGTGAATCCCGTGAAGATTCGTGAAAGTTCCTCTTCCGTCATGCCGATCCCCGTATCCTGCACTGAAATCGCCAGTTCCATCTCCGTCTCGCTCCGCCGCAGGATTTTCACTGTAACCCGGATATCCCCCGCTTTTGTGAACTTGACGGCGTTGCCTACCAAGTTGCTGACCACCTGGGTCAGGCGATGGACGTCGCCCCGCACGGCGGGAAGTTCCGGGTCGATTATGGTGTGGAGCCCGATCTTTTCTTCCGCTGCCGAGGGTCCAAAGAGATTAACCACGTTGGCGATCACCGATTCCACAAGAAAGGGAGCGATTTCGAGAGACATATTCCCAGCCGAGATCTTTGAAAAATCGAGAATATCACTGACAACGCCCAGCAGCGCCTTACCGCTTTTTTTGATTGTCTCCGCATAGTCGCGCTGTTTGTCCGTGACAGGCGTGTTTAAGAGCGCCTCCGTCATGCCGAGCACCCCGCTTAGGGGCGTCCGCAGCTCATGGCTCATGTTGCCGATAAAGAGGCTCTTGGCCCGGCTGGCCGCCTCCGCCTGGACGGTGAGTTCCTCGGCCCGGACGGCGAGTTCCTCGGCATGGACGAGTGATTCATGCAACTCATTTGTTCGTTCCACCACCCGCAGTTCCAGATGGTCATGGGCCTCTTGCAGAGCCTGCTCCGCCAATTTGCGGTTGGTGATGTCAATAAGAAGACCGAGGAAAGCGGGGCTTCCATGGTACCGGATCGCGGCAACTTTTACGATAACCGGTCTCCGGCGGCCGTCCTTTGCAACGATATCGGTTTCATAGGCAGGGACTTCATGCCCTTCCAGGCGAACTTTCATATTTGGTATTACTTTATCGTGGTACTCCTTCGGGATATGTGAGAGCACAGATGTGCCGACCACCTCCTTCTCATTATACCCCAATGCCATCTCCGTTGCCGGGTTCACATAGAGGATCTTCCCGTTCGTTCCATATACGATGATGTAATCGGGCAGGTTCTCCACAAGACCCCGGTTGAATAACTCGCTCTCCTGCAGCGCCTCATAGGCCTCCTGCTTTTCAGCAGTCAATCGCTGATTGAGCATGATGATAAAACCGTATGTCCATAAAAGGCTGACGATCAGCGCATCCATAATGGGGAGATAGTTATACAGCGTTGGCCTGAAAAAATCGTCAACGGGCGCGCCGGAAAGGATCATCACGGTGCGATATGTAAAAACAGCGCCATGGACAAGAAAAACCGCAGAATTAAAGTGTGCGGATGAAATAATAGATGGCATCTTGTGAACAAAGAGAACGTATGCGGTCCATAACGAAGCCCCTGCTATGGCTGCATTGAAAATCGCGCTCCGCATAAAAGCGCTATTATCAACATAGACAAAATAAACGATTACGATGATGAATAAAATCGAGACGGAAAAAATGATTTTCGAATTTACTTCCTTGCCAAGGAATCGCATCACGCCGATATAAATGAAAACCGTCCCCAGAAAGATACAGGAGTTCTGGATGATCAGTGTAAGCAAATAAATGGAAGGAATGCCCCGCAGGAGTATCGCTGCAAACCCTGCAATCTCCGCAATACTCCACATCAACCACCATCCAACTCCCTGATAGTGTTTGCTTATCTTGTATTGCTGATAGAGTACGATAACCTGGATCATGTGTGTGATGCCCAGGACAAGGACCAGTGTGCGAATGTCAAGGTTCATGAGTTTTCCTTTTCATCTCCTTTTACTCGCTGCGAGCCAGCGCCTGAGCAATTGCATCGACGCTAGCCCGATTGATTATGTGACATAACCGCAATATAAGATGGTTACAAGACCAAATCATTACCAGCAATATACCAGGCAAAAGCTGGTAGTGATTGTCGGTGCGTTAGGCACCGCGCCGTACGCTATGTTCTCTTGATCGGCAACTTGATGGTAAAGGTGGTGCCTTGCCCCGGTTCGCTCTCCAGCGTGATCTCTCCGCCATGTTTCTTGATGATGTCGTAGGCGATGCTGAGACCCAGGCCGGTTCCCTGACCGATATCCTTGGTGGTGAAAAACGGTTCGAAGATCCGCTTGCGAACCTCCTCCGTCATGCCGCGGCCGGTATCGCGGATCGCCAGGATGACCTCTTCACCCTCCTGTCGCGTAGTGACGGTAATGGCGCCATGCTCGTCCATGGCCTGGCTCGCATTGACCAGCAGGTTGGCGATCACCTGATTGATCTGCTGGGGATTGCAGACAACCATAGGGATCTCGTTCAGTTGCAGGTCAAGGTCGGCAACGTATTTGATTTCATTGCGAACGATGTTTGCAGTGCTCCTTACACACTGGTTCAGATCGGTTTCCCTCAGTTTTCCCTCATCGATGTGGGCAAAATCCTTCAAGTCGAGCACAATCCGCTTGACCCGCTCGGCCCCTTCCAGGGATTCGGAGATCAGGGGAGGGATATCCTTCAGGATGAAAGGCAAATCAAGACCCTGGCGCAGCGCTTGAATCTCTTTGCGCCGTTCCTCGGGACAGCAGCCTTCCAGTGTACTTTCGAGGGTGTCCAGGTACTTCTGTTCCACATCGTTGTATTTTTTGAGCGTCGCCAGATTGCTCATGATGAAGCCCATGGGGTTGTTGATCTCATGGGCTACCCCGGCGGCCAGTTGGCCTATGGCGGCCAGCTTGTCCTGATGGAGCAATATGCTATCTTTTTCCCGGTTTTTGCGCACCTCATCGTTGACACGATGTTCAAGTTCCGAATTTAGTTCCGCAAGCTGCTGATGAGATTTTCGCAGTTCCTCGTCAAATTTTTTCTGGAGACGCTGATTGTCAAGCAATTGCAGTGACATGATGTTAAAGCTGCGCGATGTGGCGGAAAGTTCATCGTTGCCGCTTTCCTTGACCTGGTAGCCGAGTTCGCCCTGTGCCAGCCGCTGTGAACCTTCTTTCAGATGGGCCAACTGCCGGGTCAGGTAGGTACCCAGCATAAAGGAAAACAGAGCCACCAAGGCCATTTCTACGGCGGCGATCGTCAGGCTCCATTTTCTGGCCTGGCCGAAGATTTCCTGAAGATAAGAAACATCGATGCCGATTTCAACATGGCCAAATACGGCCCCGCCGACCTGAATTTCGGCCTGAACATCGTAGATGCCGTCCTGCACCGTTTCCAGGCTCTTGTCCGGACGGAACGTACGGGTAAGGAAATTGGCCGCCCCGGCAGCGGCCAGAATATGATTCTCGGCGTTGCGTATACGAGCGTAGCGTACACCAGGGTTACGTGCCAGTTGATTGGTAAAAGACTGCAGGCGGGCCAGATCCATCCCCAATAAACTATCCTTGACCATGGATGCGAATGTTGACGCCGTGGAGAGGGTATAACGCTGCAACAGGGCCTCGTTGGAATTATGCAGGAAACCCATAACGCTAACGATCAGCGTGGTCAAAAGGACCGCCTCGATCAGCGCGATGCCCAGTATCGTTTTAAGTCTGAAGGACATTGGGTTCCCATTACTCGACCCGGCTGTCGAGCTCGGTGATGTTCAGTTGGCGGATATCATCCCAGTCGGTGTCACGGGCGATTTCGATTCCCGAGAATCCGATCAGTTTGAGCATTTTTTGTCCTGCCGGGTTGTCAGCCATGCCTGCAAGGGTATCCTGCAATTTCTTGACAACGGTCTTTGGCAGTTTGGGATGGCTGGCAATGGCATGCGGCGTGTAGGCGGGGGTGGTCCAAAGCACACGCAACTGGTTACGCGTAGCCTCATCCAGCATTTCAAAAGTGCGGATGATGCCGCCGCCTGCAGGATACAGGCCCTGCGTGACGTTGAGATAAACGGAATCATGGGAAGAGACGAATTTCGTGGTAAAAGTGACGCCGGACTTTTGCAGCGCCGCACGGGGCAGAATGCTGGCCGCAAAGGCTGCAGGCGACGGGAACACCAGTGTAGAACCATTCAAGCCCTTGATATCCTTGATCGCGCTATCCTTGCGAACGACGAGAATCCCTTTAAGTTTGCGATCCCTTTCCTTGGCCAGCGCTTCGTATCCGGATTTCTTGTGAAATACCGTGTAGTGGAGAGGGTTCATGTAGGCGAGGTCATATTCTCCCTTGGCCAGCCTTGCTTCAAAGGCGGGAATATCCGGGGCGGTGACAAAGCGCAGCCCCACGCCACTGTTGGAAGAGAGCCAGGCCAGAAACGGCACCCAGGTTTCAGCCATTTCGGAAGCCGCCTGCTGGGGTACGACGGCGAAGGTATAGACTTTTTCGGCCGCCAGGGCTGATTGCGACAGCATCAACAGCGCTGCCAGGATGAACGCTTTGAGAGTTTTCATGGTAATCGGGTATCTCCTTCATTCGGTTGTGCAAAAGCTATTTTACGGAAAGTTCAGCCGTTTCGAGGATGATCCGGCAATCCGCAACGGTCGCCCCTTTTCCCTCCTCATGGACCAGCAGCGGATTGATATCCATCTCGATGATTTCCGGGTGGTTGACAACCATCCGGGCGAGCCGCACCAGATTTTCCTCCAGGCTGATGACATCTCCCTTCGGTCGCCCCCGGAACCCAGTGAAGAGCCGGTAGCCCTTGATCTCGCGGACCATCCTGTAAGCCTCGTCCCGGTCGAAGGGGGCCAGGCGGAAGACGACGTCCTGGAAGAGCTCGACAAAGATGCCGCCCAGACCGAACATGATCAGGGGACCCACCGCATAGCGGTTCATCCCGAGAATCACCTCATCCCCCGGCGCCGACATCTTCTGCACGAGGACTCCTTCCAGAAGGGCCTTGGGGTCGTAGTTCTTTGCGCTCGTGATGATCCGGGTGAAGGCGCTCTCCGCCTCCTCCGTCGTTTTGATCCCGATGACAACGCCGCCCGCATCCGATTTGTGGAGGATCTGCGGGGAGACGATCTTCATGGCGACCGGAAGCCCGATCTCCTCTGCGATCTTCGCCGCCTCCGCCCCGTTCTTCGCAAGCCGCGTCGGCAGTGTGTTGAAACCGTAGCAGTTGAGAAGCTCAAGACCGTCCAACTCGCCCAGGTGCGTTTTTCCGGCGGCGATACACTCCCGGACAATCTCATCCGCCCTTGTACGGTCACTTTCAAGTTGGAACGGCGGCAGTTCCCCCCGGGTCAGCCAGTGGGAATACTGGTAGAGCGCCCCGAGGGCCTTGGCCGCATTTTCGGGGAATTTGTATACCGGATAGCCGTGTTCCTGAAGGTATTTGACACCGGCTGAGACGTCGACCACCCCCATGAAGCAGCTCAGGATCGGCTTGGGAGAGCGGCGGGCGACGCGGACGACCGCTTCGGCCGTTCCCAGTGCGTTTGTCATGGATTGCGGGGTGAGGATGACCAGCACACCGTCCACCCCCTCGTCCCTGACGACCGCGGAGAGGGCTTTTTCGTAACGGTCGGAAGGGGCGTCACCGATGATGTCAACCGGATTGTGGATGTTTGCCGTAGCGGGGAGATGACAGGCCAGTTCGTCAATTGTCTCCTGTGTGAACTTCGCGAGTTCGAGATGCGAGGAGACGGTCATGTCGGTCGCCAGGATTCCCGGACCGCCCGCATTCGTCACGATGGCGACCCGTCTTCCGCTGGGAATCTTGCGTGTCGCCTTGCCGAGAATGCTTTCATGCTTGTACGCAAAGGCCGTTGCGAAATCGAAGAGTTCGGCGATGGACTCTGCCCGGATGATCCCCGCCTGCTTGAAGATGGCGTCGTACACGGCTTCCGTGCCGGCCAGCGCGCCGGTGTGGGAGGCGGCGGCCTGGGCGCCTGCCCTGGTCCGGCCTGATTTGATGATCAGCACCGGTGTGGGCCGATGGCCGGAGGTAATCTCCTTGACCGCCTCGATGAACTCCTGGCCCTTGCGGAGCTCCTCAAGGTAGAGGATGATGACCGACGTGCCGAGGTCGTTGTGGAAGTAGCGGAGCAGATCCAGCTCATCCACGTCCGCTTTGTTTCCGATCGAGATGAATTTTGAAAAACCGATATTCCGGTCCGCTGCAAAATCGAGGACGGCGGTGCAGAGCGCCCCGCTCTGGGAAATAAACGAAATGTTGCCGCTGACGGGCATTCTCCTGGAAAAGCTCGCATTCATGCTGACATCCGAAACGGGGTTGATCACACCCAGGCAGTTGGGACCGATGAGCCGGACGTTCGCTTCCTTGCAGCGATCCAGAATCTGGTTTTCGATCTCCAATCCCTCGCCGCCGACCTCGCGGAACCCGGCGGAGACGATCACAATCCCCCCGACCCCTTTTTCGATCGCCTCTTCGACCGCGTTGAGGCAGGCCCGTGGCGGGAGGATGATGATGGCGAGATCGACGTCATCGGTAATCGCATTGATCGTTGGAAACGTTTTCACACTCAGGATGGACTTGGCTTTTGGATTGACCGGATAAAGGGTCCCCTGGAAACCGCCATGGAGGATGTTGGCAAAGATATCATGCCCCACTTTGCCCGGGGTGTTGGAGGCGCCAATAATGGCGACGGATTCTGGAGAAAAAATAGCGTCAAGACCTTTCATGATTTTCCTCTCTTCTGTCTTTCAAAATGAGCATGATTCCTCAAACATCCATGATTCCAACGGATGGCGGATTCAGCGGGGGGGATTATTGACCAATGCTGACGGGGTGTCAAGGAAATACGCAGGAAACGGTTTCTGTTAGAGATCCTTAATGAGCTCCTCCAGGCCCAACTTCTTTAAGGTTTCCGGAAGTGGTTTGCCTGTCTTGGGGTCCCAGCCCATAAGGGTATAGTAATTCTCCAACATCCAGCCCCATTTCTCCATGATATTCTTGCCTTTTCCAGGACCATCGACGGGGATGGAGCCGTATCTCTGAGAAGGTTGTTCATCTTCCATTTTCATTCCGTGGCGGAAGTTGAACATCCTCAATTGATTCACGACCCGCCGTCCGACCTGAAAAGCATCTTCCAGAGACAAATTCCAACCGGTAACCGCATTCAGGCAGTCCAATACCAATTTGGGATCGGTCGAGGCAAATCGGCAAATCCCCAGACAGTCATCAAATTGCCTGATTCCATTGAACTTGGCATTGAGGGTGGACATCTCTTCGTGAGAATAAGGATTAATTACCGCGGGGAGATCTACCAATTGAGGATGAATTCCGGCCCAGGTTGATTCTATCGTGCTCGTGTTGCTCAAGCAGGTATCAAAAAGCTCTGCCCACCTTCCCCCGCGGTGGTCATGATTCCTGGGTGTGCATCCTTTTTTGGTATGAATGGCCCATTCGATCGCTTCCCCCCCGACTTTTTGAGAAGCCCGCATAACCCCTTCCGCCAAAAGGTCTCCAACTCCCTCTCTTTTGGCAATTTTACCGAGCAGGGTCTTGACAGCCTCAACATTTCCCCAGCTCATATCCAAGCCATCCAGATCTTTCCTGGAAAGAACCCCTTTTTCGTAACACTCCATCACCCATCCGATGGTCCAGGAGGCCTCGTTACAGTCCATCCCCAAACGATCCACCTCCCGGGTAAGCATGACCACCGCGCCCAGGTCGGTATTGCCAATCTGTGGCCCCCAGGCCGCGAGTTGCTCATATTCCGGCTCCTCTCCCACAAATCCCTTATAAGAACCTTCTGTGACGGTGACCTCTTTTACGTGAGCGATCCTGCACATATAGCAGGGCATGGGGCGGATTTCAAAGTGGGATCGCATGTACTGCCCGTTCATCTGCTCATGTTCGGGAAAGATGTTCGTAGCGTAGTTTTTGACCGGAAGACACCCGAGCCCATAAATCGCCGATAACCCGCCGCCGGATCCCCATTTATAAATGGCGCCAAACCCTTTGGCGTGCTCGAACAGGGCATTTTTCTTTGCCTTCAGAAGCTGGGGATCTTTGATCTCAAAGTTCCGCTTCCCCCGGTAGGCGACCACCGCCTTGAGGTTCTTCGAACCCATGACCGCCCCCAGGCCATTATGCGCCGCCAAATGCCCTCTGTCGCCAACGATGGCTGCGTAAAGAACTTTGGCTTCGCCGGCAGGGCCGATCCCATAAACGCTAACCTCTTTTTCCTTAACCCCCAACTCTTTTCTCAGCACATCTTCGGTTTCCCAGATATCTTTGCCCGCCAGATGCTCTGCGTCATGAATTTCGGCCTTTCCATCTTTGATGGTTACGTAAGACAACTTCGCGGCCTTCCCCTGGAAGATAATTCCATCAAAACCCGAAAATTTCAGATAGGCTCCAAAAAATCCATTTGCCTGGGAAGCGCCGGCCAAGTTGGTAAGGGGGCCTTTGGAAGTCACGTTAAAAGTCGCTGCTCCGTCTAACCCGCTGCCTGCCAGAGGACCGGTCGTCCAGATTAATCGGTTGTCCGGATCAGACCATTGGACGCCTGCGGGCACCTCCTGGTAAAGATACGCGGCTCCCCATCCTACACCACCCACCCATTTCTTAATGAAAGACGGGTCCATTTCTTCCGTAGAGATTTTACCATTGGAAAGATCAATCCGCAGCAATCTTCCGATATAGCCACCTATATTCATATTGGTCCCTTCGCTCTCTTTGAGATTGTGTAACTACCCAAGGCTACGCCGACATTACTCACACCCACACTCCGATTTGTCAATAATATTTTGGCTCAAGAGCTAAAAAAGTATTGCCGCGTTCCCGAAAAACCGGTAAAACACTCCTCACGATGGCACTATTCTGGAGGCCGATGGAAATTCTGACCGCGAGGGGCGGCGGCACGCCCCATGCGGCGGTTACGATCCTTCAACTTTCTGTATCCGGAGGTGATAGAAATGAAGAAAATTGCAGTGATCTTCCTATTATTGGTGGGTATCTGCCCTGCAACTCCTGCCCTTGCGGGCGATATGATGAGCATGATCTGCCGAAATCAGGTGGTTTCTGTGGGAGACAGAAAAGGAGAGGTGTCGATGAAATGCGGTCCGCCCTTGTCTCAATCGAAGGATGTGGCCAAGTCCAGGGTATCGCAAACCACGATCAAAAAGAAATCTGACAAAAAGCAGGCGGATGACAAGGATGACAATAAAGCCGTGACCACGAAGAAAAAAACGGTGAACGAGCGTTCCGACACGTGGACGTACAACATCGACGGCGCCTATCGATTCCTCATTTTCAAGGAGGGCAAGCTGGCCGCAATCGAGGCGGGTGGGACCGCCAATTAGAAGTCCATCACATCGAAGGGATGATCGTGCCATGGAGAAGTCACTAAAATCATTCTTCAATTGATTTTTTCGCGGCGGAAAATTCTCCCTTTTGCACCTTTTCCAGAAGTTTCTCCGCCCGGGCAGGATTGAAGACACCGCATTCACAGCACTTGGCCAGGATTCGGGCCGCCTTTTTGGGGGTCAGACGCCGGAGTTTCACGTATTCGACCATTTTTCGGATCAGGTTGAAGGAGATCATGCCATGGCCGCACAAGGTGTTGATTTCCAGAGTCTCCCTTTCGGGCAGGCGCTCCCTGGCCCCCCAAAAGCCCAAGGAATGCTCGGCGCTGTGGCGGGTGATACCGGCCTTCCGACAGCATTCCCGAACTTCATCGAGAAGGCCGCTGATGTTGATGGAAATGCCCAGATCAGCCTGGATCAACTCTTCGACCACCTTCTGCACCGTATCGAGGTCGGTAAAGACCGCCATGGAACCGGCGCCTTCCCCCAGCTTGGCGATAAACTCCTGAACATCGACGCCGTCCTTGTAGATGTTCCCCAGCTTTACGTTTCCCATGTTGATGGGATGATATTTATGACAGATTCGCATGAACTTCTGGATTTCGGGCGCCGATCCCTCCCGATTGATTCCTGTGGCGGTCGTCATGAAAACGACGAAATCTTTCTTCAGGTTTTCGGCTTTCCCTTGGCGGTGCAGGGTGTTGGTCATGATTCCGTCTCCTTGAATAGCGGCCGGCCAAGGCCAAGATTGGTTTTCCCGTTGAGAGAAAGGGTATAGCCAGCCTTCCTGACCCACTCCTCATGAGGAAGGGATCCATCGGGAAGGCATCGGGAGGCCACACCCATGCTGATTACGGTATCAACCTCTTTCTGGACTTTTGCCAGAGCTTCGAGGAAGTCCGGGATTCTTTCCAATTTGACTTTGATTTCAATGATTGCGGAGAGAACCTTTTCGTTCAGGACCTCATCTTTTATTTTCCCCGTCCTGGTATCCACCATCAACTGGGTTACCGGATTTTTGGTCTCGAATTCGGGATTAAGCCGGGCGAGCGCCATAGCCACCTTTTCGATATCCCAAAAAAAAGCCCCGATTCCGGGTCGCCCCATTTCCACGACCAGGCCAGCTTCTCCTTTACGGAGCCTGCCGGTTACATCATTGCTTTTAATCTCCTCGGTTCCCCGGCCATAGACACCCGTTCCCGGGTGGACGATGGTCGGATCGCTGAACATTCCCCGGAGACTCCGAGGCCATTCCAGGACTGGAGGTGTCAAGGCGCCTGTGGGACACACGTCCACGTCGGCCAGATAGCCCAAGCGGAAGAGAGACAAGACCCGGCGAATCGCCTTGA
>Ga0247840_10007482_pt1 | contig 15193 bp, 12 predicted proteins | sample LaCruzMarch2015__FD_192404 | JGI IMG/M metagenome (GOLD analysis project Ga0247840, IMG submission 192404) | Freshwater microbial communities from meromictic Lake La Cruz, Castile-La Mancha, Spain - LaCruzMarch2015_17m | ecosystem: Environmental > Aquatic > Freshwater > Lake | place: Spain...
CGAAATCGGGCCAGAGCTTTGGCGAAACGTGAATTTCGGTGTAGCTGAGCTGCCAGAGGAGAAAATTCGAGACCCTCATTTCCCCCGAAGTGCGGATCAGGAGGTCGGGGTCGGGAATGCCTGCGGTGTCCAGCCGCGAAGCAAGCAGATCGGGATTGATTGCATCCTCGCTCAGCCGCCCGGCGGCCACATCCCGGGCGACAGAACGCACGGCGTCCACGATTTCCTGGCGTCCGCTGTAACTCAGAGCGAGGACCACCGAGAGGCGCGAATTGTGGGCGGTCTCTGCCTTTGCCGCACTCAACTTCCGCTGGCAGGCTGAGGGAAGGTCGCCAATGTGACCAATGGTGAGGAGGCGGACACCCTCTTCGCGCATTTCGGCGATCTTTTCATCGAGAAAGCGTTCGAGCAGGAGCATGAGTCCCTGGACCTCGGCGGCAGGGCGTTTCCAGTTCTCTGCGGAGAACGCATAGAGTGTCAGAAATTCGATCCCGGCCTCGATAGCGGCTTCCACGCAGGCGCGAATGGAGTTTGCCCCCTGTTCGTGGCCTGCAAGGCGGGGCAGGCCCCGTTTCTGAGCCCAGCGGCCGTTGCCGTCCATAATGACAGCCACGTGCCGGGGCGTCACGGATGGCGGGGGGGGAGGCACGCTCAGGGCACCACCATGGTTTGCTCGCGCGAGGCACCGACGCTGGCGAGGGCCAGGCGCGCTCCGGTGAGAGTGGAGATTTTTTTGAGATAGGTGCGGGCCTTGGCCGGCAACTCTCCGAAAGAGCGTGCCTGGGAAGTATCCTTCTGCCAGCCCGGGAGCGTGATATATACGGGCTTGCAGCGGGTGAGGTCGCGGATGTCGGAGGGAGGCACTTCCAGCGTGCGGCGATCGAGACGGTAGGCGATACAAACAGGAATTTCCTTGAGTGCATCGAGGCCGTCGAGGTTGGTGACAGCCAACTCATCGATCCCGTTGATCATCGTGGCGTAGCGGGATGCAACCGCATCAAACCACCCGCAGCGCCGGGCTCGGCCGGTCGTCGAGCCAAACTCCCGGCCCATAGCGTGCAACTGATCCGAAAGTTCTGCGGCCTCCGTGGGAAACGGGCCTTCTCCCACCCGCGTGGTGTAGGCCTTCATGACTCCGAGAACCCGGTCAATACGGTGTGGTGGCACACCGGTCCCGGTGCAGGCTCCCCCCGCGGTCGTGTTGGAGGAGGTCACGTAGGGATACGTGCCGTGATCCAAATCCAGAAACGTGCCCTGTGCGCCTTCGAACAGGATGCTTTTGCGGGCCTTGATGGCCTCATGAAGAAAAACCACCGTATTGGTGATGAAGGGCCTGAGTTTTTTGGAGGCCGTGAGGTAACTCTCCAAAACCTCCTCGTAGTTGACCGGTTTGCCGCCCATGGCCTTGATCACCCGGTTATTATCTCTCACACGCAGGCGGAGGCACCCGGCAAAATACTTTGCATCCAGCAAATCCCCCATCCGGAGCCCCGTGCGTTCGACCTTGTCGCCATAACAGGGACCGATTCCACGCTTGGTCGTCCCGATCCGGCGTTTCTTTCCCTTGGCGAGCTCTCGCTGCGTGTCCAGAACACGGTGAAAAGGAAACACCACATGCGCCGCGTCACTGATCACCAAATTCCCTCCAACACGGATCCCCCGCCCGCGGAGCCCCTCGATCTCGCCAACCAGATCAACGGGATCGATCACGACACCATTGCCGATCACGCAAACTTTGTCCCCGCGGAGAATGCCGGAAGGCAGCAGGTGGAGCACATACTTTTGATCTCCCACAATGACCGTGTGGCCGGCATTGTTCCCTCCCTGGCTGCGCGCAACAATGTCCGCGCGATCGGTGAGGTAATCGATGATCTTTCCCTTTCCTTCATCTCCCCATTGGGCTCCAACAAGTATCGTGTTCGGCATATCAGGCAAAACGGAGACTATGTGCATCCTCAAATCCCGGCCACAAGCGAAATTGCGAAATTTGCTGCGTGAACTGCCGTTGGACTCTCAGATTTTTCGGGCGTTTTTCATCACTTCCAGCTAGCGAGGCCCTGCAGCAGTGCCTCGCTGAAGACTTTTCGATGCGAAAAGTCCATGGGATTCCTCGAGGGAACTGAGATCAAGCGGGAAGCAAAACTTGACTCAAACGCGCTGAATTCTGATTCTCATGGATTCAGTCATCAAAAAATGCCCCCCTCCTCCAGCCGCTCCGAACATCACGTCAACCTGGCCCAAGTCATTGTCATCTCCGCAGTCGCCGCCATCGGTGGATTTCTCTTCGGGTTTGACAGCGGGGTCATCAACGGAACCGTGGACGCTCTCCAGGTCGCGTTCAAGTCCTCCGCCGTCGGCTCCGGGTTCAATGTTGCGTCGATGCTTCTCGGGTGCGCAGCGGGTGCTCTGCTGGCAGGCTCTCTTGCCGACAGGTTCGGACGGCGCGCGGTCCTGGTCATCACAGCGATCCTCTTCACTTTGAGCGCATGGGGGTCGGGAATTGCGACGGATTCCTTCCAATTTGTTATCGCGCGTGTGCTCGGCGGATTTGCGGTTGGAGCAGCGAGCATCCTGTGCCCGGCTTACATCAGCGAAGTCGCACCCGCGGCCATGCGCGGGCGCCTTGCCTCCCTGCAACAACTTGCCATCGTGCTCGGCCTCTTTACCGCCTTCCTGAGCAACTTTGCGATTGCGGAAGCCGCGGGCGGGGCCTCTTCGAAATTCTGGTTTGGCTATGAGGGCTGGCAGTGGATGTTCTGGGCGGAGTTGGTGCCTTCGGTCTTTTTTCTCGTGGCCCTGTTTTTAATTCCCGAATCGCCCCGCTTTCTTGTCGCCGTGGGAAGGCTTGAGCACGCGGACGGGGTTTTCCGCAGACTGGGCTGCCTGGCGAGCGAGGCAGCCGCGCAGGTAAAAGAGGTCCAGGCAACACTGGACAGCGGACATAAACCACGGCTGAGCGACCTCATCGACAGCAAGTCGGGGCGGGTCGCTCCGATCCTTTGGGTCGGAATCGGGCTTGCGACCTTTCAGCAACTCGTGGGAATCAACGTGGTGTTCTATTACGGGGCGGTCCTTTGGCAGGCCGCAGGATTCTCCGAAGGGGATGCCCTCTTGATCAACGTGATCACCGGCGCGGTGAACATCGGGTCCACGCTGGTGGCGATTGCGCTTGTTGACAAAATCGGGCGCAAACCGCTTTTGATGATCGGCTCAATCGGCATGGCACTGGCCCTGGGCACGATGGCCACCGTTTTTGCGACCTCGGGCACGCTTCCCGGTGAAGCGCTGAAGCTGGAAGGAGTCCATGGCATCGTGGCCCTTGTTGCGGCCAACGTCTACGTGGTCTTCTTTGGTGTCTCGTGGGGACCAGTCATGTGGGTTATGCTGGGTGAAATGTTCAAAAACCAGATCCGCGGAGCGGCGCTCTCGATCAGCGGCTTCTCCCAGTGGATGGCCAACTTTGCCATCACGATGACATTCCCCATTCTTCTGGCCCGGTTCGGCCTCGGTGGCGCCTACGGGCTTTACACTCTCTGCGCAGCCATCTCGATTGTGTTCGTCTGGATCCTCGTCAAGGAGACCAAGGGCAAAACGCTCGAGGAGATGTAAGGAGACTTTTCGCGGCGAAAAGTCTGTTAAGTCCAGCTGGAATTCTGAATGGCAGGGTCTTTGAACGCCCTCGTGCTGAGGACCACCCGGAACCCGATATTGTTGCGGGTTTGGGATGGCGGGAACCGCTCACGGTAGGAGGATCTGAGCCGGTCTTCTCCATCGTTGAAGCAGGAAGCACCCCGAAGCACCCGCCAGTCGTCTTCCACTTCAAAAGTGTCCATGCACCATTCCCAAACATTGCCGCCGAGATCATAGATCCCATAGCGATTGGGTGCGAAGGATGCGACCGGGGAGGTTTCTTTGAAATCGTCCACGCCGAGGCGGGGATGGTAATTCCCTGCTCCCGGAGGAGGCGGAAATTGGGACCCCCATGGGTAGCCCGCCGCCTTTCCATTCCGGGATTTGGGGGTGGATTCGGGCTCCTCACGCAGGCCGACTGCAGCGCTCCACTCGGGATCGGTGGGGAGCCGGTAAGCAAGACCCGGGTCGATCAGGCCCCGGTTCCTCTCCCGCTCGGTCATCCAGTCGCAAAACCGCTTTGCCTCCTCCCACGTCACCCCGGCAACCGGATGGTCGGGTCCCTGGGGATAGTCGCAGTCGGGCATGGCCCTCAGTTTTTTGTCGCAGAAGGATTCAAAGTCACAAACGCGCACCGGGCAGACACTGAAGAGGGTCTTGAACCGGCGAACCGGCACAAAGAGCATGCCGAAACAATTCACGAACGGCTTGTCTTTGGTTGCCTTTGCGGGGTCGGTGGTTGTTTTCCATGAATCGCCGCTGCCTCCCACCATTCCCTCTTCAGTCGCCCTCGCAGCGGCCAGCAACCGGGCTCGGTCCCCGGGTTTCTCGATGCCCAGGGCGAGGAGTTCGTCATCTTTCAGCTTGAGGATCGCAGGCAGGTCGAGGCCGCGGGATTCAATCAACGGAGCAAGGTGCTCCAACCCGATGGCGGTCAAAAATGAGCCGGGGGTTGAATCCATACCACACTCTCCCAACCGGAATGGCCGGGGTCAACCGGGGATTTTATCAAAAATGTATGGAGAGTGCTTCTTGTCATGGACGCTGCTCTCCACGACTTTGTGAATCCGGGATGATTGAGGACCAACAAATATTCAGCGCACTGGGGTGGATGGTGGCAGCCGCCGCGGGATGTGCGGTGCTCGGGCGGATGCTGAAACTTCCGACGATCGTGTCCTTTCTTGCAGCCGGGTTGCTCCTCGGGCCTGCGTCCGGTCTGGTTGACCCGTCCCACGCGATTGAAACGATCTCGGAGATCGGCATTGTTCTGCTCCTTTTTCTTGTGGGTCTTGAGCTGAGCTTCGAAAAGATCCGGGATGTTGGTTTCGTGGCGGTGGTGGCGGGTGTCGGGCAGTTGGTTTTAACCGCGGTTGGAGGGATGCTCCTCTGCACGCTGTTGGGGTTTCGCCCCATGGAGGCCCTTTTTCTGGCCGTCGCGCTGACCTTCAGCAGCACGGTGGTGGTGGTGAAGGTGCTGGGAGACAAAAACGAACTCGACTCACTGTACGGACGCATAGCCGTCGGCATTTTTCTCGTTCAGGACGTGGCGGTCGTGATTGCGCTCACGATGCTGGCCGGCCTGCGTCAGGCCGACGGATCGGGCGGATCCGCGATGTGGGAAATCGCGCGGGCATTCGGAGGCATGGGCCTTCTGGTGGCAGTGTTGCTTGCAGCATCCCGATACATTTTGCCCCGGCCCTTCGCCTGGGCGGCGGGGTCTCCGGGCACGCTCTTCATCTGGAGTCTCGGCTGGTGTTTTGCCTGTGTGAGTCTGGCCAGGGCGCTCGGACTGCCCATCGAGATCGGGGCCTTTCTCGCGGGCTTGAGCCTCGCCCAGCTCCCTTACAACCGCGACCTGCAGCACCGCATCAAGCCACTGATGAATTTTTTCGTCGCGATTTTCTTCGTGTCGCTCGGGCTGGGGATGCAGCCTGGAGCTGCCGCCTCGGATTGGGTGCCCGTGGCGGTGCTTTCACTGTTTGTTCTGATCGGAAAAACGCTGATCCTGTTTCCTATCATCGCAAGATTCGGCTATGGAGAACGCACCTCGTTCCTTGCAGGAATTACCGTCGCCCAAATCAGCGAGTTTTCTTTCATTTTCGTGGCCATGGGTGCAGCCGTCGGCCTTGTGGGAAACCGCATCCTCGCCATCACAGCCATGGTCGGAGTGGTGACCATCGCCGTCTCTGCCTACTTGATCCTTTATAATGCCGAAATTTACAGGTGGCTGAAGTCTGCGGGCTGGCTCAAACCATTCCGCACAAAACCGGCAACCCGTCCGGAGGACGACGCGGCAGCCCTCACCGGGCATGTGATTGTCGTTGGGATGAACAGCCTTGGGCGAACCATTGCGTCCAAACTGCATGCGGGCGGCGAGGTTGTCCTCGCCATCGATACCGACCCCCGCAAACTGAGAGGACTGCCTTGTAAAACGATGCTGGGCAGCACCGAATATGCAGACGTGCTGGCCGATGCCGGCCTGCCTTCCGCAAAACTGCTTGTGAGTGCGCTGCGGATCGAGGAAGCCAACGAATTACTGGCCTACCGGTGCCGGCAGTTCGGTATCCCCTGCAGTATCCATGCCATTGACCTTTCGATGGTCGATGGCCTTCTGGAACTCGGTGCCATTTACCTGATGCTCTCGAAAGTTGATGGAGTGAAGCACCAGACCCGACATTTGCGGCAAACGGGGGTCCTTCCGACATGAATGAAGTTGCCGTGTTTCTCGGCATAGCGGCCGCGGCCTATGCGCTGGCCTACCGCGTCCGGCTTCCGGCCCTGCCGGTCCTTATTCTTTGCGGATTTGGTCTCTCGCTCAGCCCCTTCGCTCCCTCGCGGGAGGTCGCGGGCACCATCGTGGAGTTCGGGCTGGCCTTCCTTGTCTTCGGAGCCGGGATCGAGCTGACACCGCGCCGGTTTGCACACCAGACACTGGCCGTTCTCTGGGTGGCCGCGGTGCAATTCCTTGTTGTCGGATTTGCCGGGATCTTTGTCGCGAGGGCGCTTGGTTACGGCGAGATGGCATCGGTCTTCCTCGGATTTGCAATCTCCGCCAGCTCCACCCTCGTCGTCATCCGGCATCTTCGCACCCAGCAGCAAATGTTCCAGCCGTTCGGGCGTCTGGTTACCGGTGTGCTCCTGGTGCAGGATATTGCCATTGTATTGTTGATCGTTGCGCTTGCTGCGGACGGTGAATGGAGAAATGCGGCCTCATCCCTCGCTGCATTCGGACTTCTGGCATCAGCCGCGACGGCCTGCCATCTGTGGTTTGTTCCGGCGTTGACCCGTCGCCTGCGGTCTGATGACGAGACACTGCTCCTGGTTTGCATCGCCGCCCTGTTCGCGTTCGCAGGAGGAGCTGTTTTGCTGGGGCTCCCGGTGATCGCGGGGGCCTTCCTGGCCGGTTTTGCTCTGGCAGCCAGCCCGGGCAACGGCCTTTTGCGTGGCCTGATTGGCTCGCTCACAGATTTTTTTCAGGCTCTTTTCTTCACTGCCCTCGGTTCGTTGCTGGTCATCGGGGGGCCTGCGATTCTTCTCCATGCACTGTTGTTTGCGCTGCTGGTTTTTGTCATCACCCCGCCGGTCGTGGCGGCGGTTGCCGAGTGGCGGGGTCAGACTGCGCGGTCCGGTGTCGAAAGCGGTCTCCTGCTCGCCCAGACGAGCGAGTTGGGAATTGTTCTTGCGATGGCCGGCATGCAACTCGGCTACCTTGGCGGCGGGGAATTCACCCTTATCGCGCTGGTCGCAGCGATCACGATGACGGTCACACCGTTTATCGCGACCGATTCCATGACATGGAAGCTTCTGCACTGGCATCCTTCCAGCCAGCGACAAATCGCCTCCCTCGCACTGCGCGACCACGTGCTTGTTCTGGGCTTCGGCAGCGCGGGCATGTGGGCCGTGAAGCCTTTGATCGAAGCAGGCTATCCGGTGCTTGTCGTGGATGACGACCCGAGTGTTTTGGACGGGTTGTCCCGTGCAGGAATTTCGTGGTGGAGAGGCGATGGCAGCGATGAGCGCACTCTGGAAGCCACACGGGCCCGCGATTCAAAGCTGATTCTGGCATCACTCCCGCGGGTGCAGGATTTGCTCAAAGTGGTCCGCTATGCGGGCGAAGTGCCGGTAGTTGCCAGAGTCTTCGAGGAGCATGAGGCCCGTTCAGTCGAGAGAGCCGGAGGGGTTGCCATTCTCAACTCCGAGGCCGCCGCGGAGCAATTCCTGGCGTGGTTCGAGAATTGGCGGCCTAATCCGGCGGGGGCGGTTCCGGAGAATGATTTGCGGGCAAGGTGATCCGGGAGGAAATGGCCTCCATCGCCGCCGGATTAGAAAATTTTGCTTCGCAAAATGGGGATTGGAGGGATCGTTTTATGCGATCCGGGTCATCCAGGCCGGATTGGCATATTTGGCTGCTGCCAACTGACTCACTGCCGCCTCCAGGCGGGGAGGAACATTAAATTCAAAGATCCGCCTGGCTGAGGCGGCGGCAAACACCGGAAGAAAGTCCAAGGTGAGATTCACATTCTGAATGCTGCCTTGGTGGAGGAGGCCGTCGCGGCTCCGGCGCTGGGCCCCACCACAAATTTTCCTTCCGGCAGGATCCACGAGGTCGTGGAGAACAGGAGATGAAAAACACACCGGACCGGAAAGCGATCCGCATTCCGGCACCGGGCTCACATCAATCCCTGCCTCCCGGAGGGCCCTTGCGACGCAACTGTGAATTGCTGCATAGGAATCCCTCGGACGCCCACCGGCCAACACTTCCCCACGCGGAATGAGCAGCGAAAAGGTCCAGTCCGAGTCGTGCCGGACCAAACCTCCCCCGGTCCACCGCCGCACCAGCTGAAAGCCGGGCGCATGCGCACTGGATGCAGCGTGGGACTGCGAGACGCCGAAACTGGCAGCCCGGCCGAGCCAACGGTAGTGCCGCAGGAGCGGGCGGCTGAGACCGTTGGTGAGAAGAACTTCGTCCACCGCCATTTGCGATGCCGGCTCACGGGGGCCCGAATCCAACCAGAGGTCAATCCCGGCAAACACGGAGCCTTCCTACTTAGTGGGGGTCAATTGCTTGATGACCGTCGTTAGATACACAGGCTCGGGGTGCTTGTCGCGCCACTTGGTGAGCTCGCGGCGGTCAAGAACCCGGAACCCATACCTCTCGAGCACCTTCGCACCACGCCGCGATTCAAAGGTAACCATCTGGCCGAAAACAGCGGTCTCTCCATGACTCTCGAGGTAGGCGAAATACGAGTTCATGAGGCTGCGGGTACCGGCAACCCCCTGGGCCTCGGGAAGAACATTGAAATGAAAATGGGCGGTCTTCCTTGGTGCTGCAGGCACTTCTTTCCAGGAGTTGCGGAGGATCCACCCGATAAATTCGCGGGTCGCGGCGTTGTACCTCCGGTAGCGGAGGGCGGCCCGGACGAAGAGCCCCACGTTGAGCAGGAGGCTGTGAAGTTGCTGGCGGAGAGGTCTGCGTGATCCCAAAAGGTAGCCTTTCACAATGCCCGCCTGCTCCAGCACGAAACAGGACTCGGGCTCGATGTCGGTGTAGTACGTCGTAAGGTAATCCGCAAAGAGTTCGCGATCCTCGAACACCGGATCGATCGGTTTGCCAAGAAAACCGGTCTCGCAACAAAGCCTTCGCACCGCCTCGCGATCGCGGGGGGCATAGGGACGCACAGTAAATTCTCCGGACACTCCGCAAGTCTGAATCCCTCCCGGCACCGGGACGCAAGAAGAAACGGAGGTTGATCGGTGGTTGCGGGCAGTGGGGATTGGCAGGTAGCGTCGGGATATGCGAATCGTTGTGACGGGACTTATCGGCCAATACGCCTTCGGAGGTGTAACGTGGGATTATATCCAATATGCGCTCGGATTCCGTGCGCTCGGGCATGATGTCTGGTACCTCGAGGACACCGGAAGCTGGGCCTACGATCCGGTGAAGCAGGAACCCTCGGCCGACTGCTCCGCCAACACGGCCTATCTGGCACGGTCGATGGAGGCCTTTGAAATGGGGGACCGCTGGATCTATCGCAACGGGGCGGACGGCACCTACCACGGCGTGCGGGATGAGGCCGAGGCCGGGCGCATATTTGCCGATGCCGATGTTTTGGTCAACGTGTCGGGGGCTTGCTGGCTGCGGCCTGAAACGGCCCGGATTCCCAACAAGCTTTTTCTTGATGGCGACCCGATGTTCACTCACATCGGCCTTGTCTCCGACAAACGCTGCGGAGACCACATCCGCGCCCACGACGGACATTTCACTTTCGGCCTCAACGTCGGACAATCCGGCTGCCTGCTGCCCACCGGAGGATTGCACTGGCAACCCACGGTGCAGCCGATCGCAATGGAATACTGGCAACCGCGCGATGTTCAACCTGCCGGGGCAGCCTGGACAACGGTCATGAACTGGTCCAGCTATGGAGCGAAGGAATTCGAGGGCGGGCTCTATGGGCAGAAAAGCGAGGAGTTCATGCGCTTTGCCCGCCTGCCCGGGATCACCGGGGAGCGCTTCATGCTTGCGATGGGGCAGGGCGTCGGGAGGACCCGTCCGACCGCCGAACTTGAGGGCCTCGGGTGGACGATCCTGGAGCCCGACGAACACCTGCCCGACTTTGTTTCCTACCGCGATTTTCTCCGCAGTTCCAAAGCGGAATGGAGCGTGGCCAAACATGGATACGTCAAATCGCGGAGCGGGTGGTTCAGCTGCCGCAGTGCCTGCTATCTTGCGCTGGGCATTCCCGTCGTCGTGCAGGACACCGGTTGGTCGGAGCATCTGCCTTCCGGCAACGGTGCGCTTGCTTTCTCGACGGAGGAGGAGGCGGCAGCAGCCATTCTTGCCGTGCGCGACAATTACCGGCATCACTGCGAGGCGGCACGTGCGTATGCCGGAGAACACTTCGAAGCAAAGATGGTATGCAACGCACTTCTAAACAGCAGGGGACTTTGAACGGAAGCGGCGGAATTTTTGCCCGGTCGGCGCTCCTCATCGTCGGCCATGGCTCGACGGTAAACCCCGACTCCAGCACTCCCACGCTCGAACATGCGGCAAGGATCCGTCGCCGCGGCCTGTTTGCGGAAGTGGCCTGCTGCTTCTGGAAGGAACAACCCTCCATGCGCGATGCCCTGCGCTCGCTTGAGAGCAACGACATTTTCGTCGTGCCGAATTTTATCAGTGAAGGCTATTTTACTGAAAGCGTGATTCCCCGGGAGCTGGGCCTGAGCGGTCCGACCACGGTGGTCGCTGGCAAAACAATCAGATATTGCGACCCGGTCGGCAACCATCCGGGAATGACCGGGGCCCTTCTGCGCCGGGCTTCGCTGGTTGCGCCGGAAGTGCCCGCGGACTCCACCTCTCTCGTCATCGTGGGACATGGCACGGGCTTGAACGAAAATTCCGCCAAAGCAGCAAAGCAGCAAGTGGAGACCATCCGCAGGATGGGCATTTATTCCCAGGTGGAGCCAGCCTACATGGAAGAGGCACCACTCATTGCCGAATGGGATCGCATCGCTACCTGCCCGAGCGTGGTTGTGGTCCCCTTCTTTATCGCCGACGGACTGCACAGCTATCAGGACATCCCCGTGCTGCTCGGCATCCGGGAAGAGATCGGACCTGCCGCCAGCAAGGCGGAAGCTTTCTCGAACAATCCCCATCACCTCCGCGGCAAAACCCTTTACTACGCCAGTTCCATCGGCACCGAGCCGTCCATGGCAGATGTCATCGTCGACCAGGCAGCCGCTGCTCTCAACTCTCCACCATTGCCTCCGGGGCTTCAACCTGCTTGATTTCCAAAGTGGTTAGCGAGTTACGGGTGGAAAGCGCGACGATCGATGATTTGCCGGAACTGGCAGATCTCCTCGATGACTTGTTTTCGAAGGAGGCCGATTTCGTGCCCAACCGGGAAAAGCAGCTTCGCGGTCTGCGCTTGATTCTCGAACAGCCGGCCCGAGGCAGAATTTTTGTGCTTCGCGGGCCGACCGGCATCTTCGGTATGATCAACCTGCTCATAACGATCAGCACCGCAGAGGGCGGGTTTGTGCTGCTTCTCGAAGATTTGGTGATTCAACGGGATCACCGCAGCCAGGGCTACGGCACGATGCTGCTCAACCACGCCATCGAATTTGCGAAGAATAAGAACTTCCTGCGAATCACTCTGCTCACCGACCGGCCCGATGAGGGTGTGAAACGCTTCTATATCCGGCACGGCTTCGTTGAAAGCGGCATGGTGCCGATGCGCATGTATTTTCACCAGCACGCTCATTGTGAGACAGCCCGCTAAGAGCCGTAAACCCCTCGGTTACGCCGTCCCGGACATCGGGCGTGAAAAACGATGTGGCAGGGCGGAGGTGATTTTCGGCGAGGGCAAACTCCCGGCGGAAGTCGCCGGGATTGCCATGGAACTCCAGAGAGCCGGGCAACCGGTTCTTGCGACCCGTGTCGGAGCCGCTCACTACGAGGCAGTACGTGCCGCCCTGCCAACGGCCGTCTTCCACGAACGTGCACGGTGTATTGCCGTGGGCTCCTCTCCCCAGGCCCTTTCCAACCAGTGCGTGGGCGTTCTTTGTGCCGGGACCTCTGACCTTCCCGTCGCCGAGGAGACGGTCGTTTCCTTGAAATTTTTCGGCAGGCGCACACGCCTGCTTGCCGACCTGGGAGTCGCGGGCCTCCACCGGCTCCTCTCGCAGCTGGATTCCATACGCCAGCTTTCCCTGTTGATCGTGGTTGCCGGAATGGAGGGGGCGCTTCCGAGCGTTGTTGCCGGCCTCGTCCGGGCACCGGTGATTGCTGTCCCCACAAGCGTCGGCTACGGGGCGGGCGCTGGGGGCATTGCCGCCCTTTTGGGCATGCTCTCGAGCTGTGCAAGCGGCCTCACCGTGGTCAACATCGACAATGGCTTTGGAGCGGCGGCGGCTGCGGACAGGATTCTGGCCCTCAGCGAACCCAAATCACCAAGGAAACGCCAACCGCGCGATTTGGATTTTCTTCATCTCACAACTTGAGTTAGGCTGACCAAATGCCCTGTTCCCTGAAGTTTCTCGCTCTTTCCGTGTTGGTCGGAGGAATGTCCTCGGCCGGCCTCCTCGCGCAGACTCCGGCACCGAAGCCTGCCACTCCTCCGGCACCCAAACCGGCCACGCCGGCAGGACCCAAAAATCTCGTTGGCAACGGCGGGATGGAAACCTCCTTCAGGCGGGAAAACCTGTGGGATGGGGTCGATGCGGCGGGCTACCTCTCCGGAGAACGGGGCGCATTGCCGGTGCTGACCACCTCGGGCAGCATCGCGGAGACCTCGATGCCTCTTTCGGTGAGCACTGCCGACATGAATAACGATGGCCGGCTCGATATCGTTACGATGGATGTGCTCGGGTATCTGCGGATTTTCTTTAATGCAGGAACCCCGAAGGAGCCCAAATTCGAACTCGGAGACCTCGCAGGGGTTTTTCTGAGCCGTGTTGCTGCCAACGACCCGATTGCTACCGATGTTCCGACAAGAGAACTCATCCGCCGCGGCGGGCGTCTGCACGCAACGACCATGTTCCAGACCGGCAAGGTCGATCTGCTGATTGGCAACTATAGTGGAGAAGTTCTCTCCCTCTTCAATGCGGGCAGCATTCAGACTCCGGATTTCAAGCAGCCGGCGGATGTGTCAAAACTTGTCATCCCCACTGCCAAAGACCCGACACGCAAGTGGGGCAATCTGTTTTCGCCAGCGGTTTGGGATTGGAACACGGACGGGCGCGAAGACTTGCTTCTCGGAGAGGGCTCCTTCTCCGCCAACAATATTCACCTCCTCCTGAACACGGGCGGAGGAGTCCGGCCGGTGTTCGACGAAACCAACCGGCATGTTCTCGCCTTTGGAGACGGGCTGGAACAATTGTCGCCAACAGTCGTGGACTACAATGGGGACGGGAAGCCGGATCTGCTTGTTTCGGAGCGAACGGGAAAAGTTGCCGTTTATCTCAACAAGGGTGCAGCTTGGAAAACAGGAGAAAAGGTGCCCGAGATCCCCTTTGCCTCATTTATCAGCTCCGCCTCGGGATCTCCTCTCACGTTCGGAGGCATCTGCACTGTCGCGACAGCCGATCTCAACGGCGACGGGCTTTTCGATCTTGTCGTAGGCAAAACGAACGGCCGCATTGCCCTCGCGATGAATGCGGGCTCAAAGACGGAACCCAAGTTCCAGGCACCCACCGAAATCAAAGGCACCGTGGGCACGGCTCCCATGAACATGCCCTCCGGCTGGGAGGTCGACTATGGTCTGCTCCGCGGCAATTTTCTTGCCTACGCCACGGTGATCAAAGTTGCGGATGACCCCAACCTCCAACCAGCCGAAGGCAAGGCCGCCCTCAAGTTCGGGTATTCGCCGTCGCATAACAAATTCCTCCCCCAGCCGACCACCTATCTGCCAGCCATTGGCAATTTCAACCCGGAAAACTTCACCACGACCGCCGATGCCCCCGCCCGTTTTTTCACAATGGTACAGACCGGAAGGTTCCGGTTCAAAGTAGGTTCGACGTATTCGTTTTCCATGAAGGTGCGCGGGAAAGTCGCTGATGGCATCGTAGCCATTGAATATGTGGGCGACCGGGAGTCCGGCCCGGCTAGAATCACGAGGGGGGACCGGGACAGCGTGACAAAGCAGGTTAACCGCGCACGCGAACAGAAACGCGAAATCGTGAAATTTTCTCCGGGTCCGAATTGGACATCGGTTTCCAAGGACTTGCGTATCGCCTTTACCGACAAAGATCTTGCTGACCTTAAGGAAACTACAAGCGCCAGCATATCCATCTCGTTCAGCATCCCTCCAGGAGGGGACCTGTTTATCGACGACGTGCAGCTCATCGAGAAGTGAAAGCCTTCGTGCCGGGCGCCGGCCTTGGCACCCGCCTCCGCCCCCTCACCGACGAGCGTCCGAAACCGCTTGTTCCGATCTTCGGAAAACCGCTCATCACCTTCGCTTTTGACCACCTCATTGCCCACGGGGTAACCGCTCTTGTTGTCAACACCCATCACCGGCCGGAGGCCTACGATTCGATCCTCGGGGCCTCCGGAGCCTCGGCTGATTATCGCGGATATCCCGTCACCCTCCGGAACGAGCCCCTGCTTCTTGACACGGCGGGCGGCATCAAGAACGCCGGGGATTTATTGAACGACGGTCCCTTTCTCATTCACAACGGCGACGTGCTCGCCGATCTGGATCTCCACACCCTCATCGAGCGCCACCGCGCTGAGGATAATATTGCGACTCTCGCCCTGCGCTCGGGAGGGGGACCTCTCCACATCGCCGTTGACCCTTCGACCGGCCTCGTGGTGGATATCCGCCGCACGCTGAACACCCATCCCGCATTTCAGGAATACCTCTTTACCGGCATTTACCTCCTGTCCCCTGAAGCCCTGGATTGGATCGAGCCAGGAGTTCCCCGGCACATTGTTCCTGTCCTCCTGGAAATGATCCGGCGGGGGCGGCGGGTTGCAGGGGTCGTCCTCGATGAAGGCTCCTGGTCCGATTTGGGAGATCCCCGGGCGTACGTGGATGCCCACTGGGAGCTGATCGAAGGCAGG
>Ga0247840_10007483_pt1 | contig 15188 bp, 10 predicted proteins | sample LaCruzMarch2015__FD_192404 | JGI IMG/M metagenome (GOLD analysis project Ga0247840, IMG submission 192404) | Freshwater microbial communities from meromictic Lake La Cruz, Castile-La Mancha, Spain - LaCruzMarch2015_17m | ecosystem: Environmental > Aquatic > Freshwater > Lake | place: Spain...
AGCCGAGCTTATCAGGCCCTTCCGGGTTTTCCGGGTGTTTCTTCATTGGCCTATATGCACAGATACTCTGACGGGGCGGTTAAGTCGGGCGGTTAAGTGTATCCAAGTCAGTGACGCAGTTAAGTGTGCGACGAAGTGTACGCTTACGTGTGAGCTTGGCACCCGTCCCTACACTTCCTCGGACACTTAAGCGCACCCTTAACCGCTACCTTGACTCGGATTCCCTTAACCGAACGGCTTACGCGATCCATCCCGACGTCTTCGCACAGCGCCATTCATAATGAAAAATCCCCTCACAAACCCAGAAGCGCCATCTTTTGACATATTTTGACGTTTGGCTTTGGTATAGTAAGTGGAAAGTATGAGGAGAGGTGACGGATGGCTAATGATGATGAGCAAACCGATGGGGAATGTTTAACGGCATTTCTGGACCGACACGATGAGACCGCTTTCGCCTCGCTGGTGGAGCGTCACGCTCGACTGGTTATGAATGTGTGTCGTCGTCTACTGGGGCCAGGGCCCGATGCCGAGGATGCGGCGCAGGCGGTCTTTCTCACGTTGTCCAAAAAGGCGGGATCCCTCCGCCGCACAGGATCGATTGCCCCTTGGCTACACCATGTGGCGTACCAAATAGCGGTGAATGCCATCCGGGCCAAACAGGCCAGGAGCGAACGAGAAAGAAAAATAGCGGAAACCAGCAGGCCGACCATGCCCCACGAACCGACAGATGCAAGCGAAATACAGGCAACGCTGATGGCCGCTCTCGATGCGTTGCCCACGAAATATCGGCAGGCTCTGATTCTATTCCATATGGAATCCCGATCCATGGATCAGGTGGCAGCGGCGGTCGGTTGTTCGCTGAATGCTGTGGGCCTCCGCCTTTCACGGGGCCGCGCGCTGCTGCGCCAACGCCTGATTCGCTGCGGCGTGGCGCTCTCGATCCCCACGTTGGTCACCCTGCTTTCCACAGACTCGGGAGCCGTCATTCTCCCGGTGGGCTACGCAACCGCGATCGCCAAGGCCGCCACACTGTTTGCAGCCGGCCAGACCGTCGCCACAGGACTCGCGTCAACCCAGGCTATTGCCCTGACAAAAGGAGCGCTCAAGATCATGGCTTACTCTCAACTCAAAACCGTTGCTGCCATCGCGCTAATTGGGATTGGAGCCGCCACCTTCGGATCCTTGGCTCTTATGTCCGCTACGCAGAACAAAACGAGCGGAACATCGTCCACAGGCGTCCACACGACACCGGATACGATTCCGAGCCATGCGGCAGGCAAACGCCACTCCCAGTTACCGTCTGTGACCTTGACGGAATCCGTCCACCCCCGACCGGGGCCGTTGCCCCCAAACACGCCTACCGTTTCTACCGATACGAACCGTTATTGCCGAATACACGGCAAGGTCGTGAATGCCTTCGACGACTCGCCCATTGCGGGCGCGCATGTCAGGCTACGCGGCCCACTCTTGACGACGTGGACCCACCCCCCCATGCTATCGGCGCAAACTCAAAGCGACGGTTCATTTGCTTTCGACCGGGTGGCGATGGCCCGTTTCGACTACCTGGATGCCTGGGCGGATGGATTCGGGTCTAAATTTTTACCGATAGGCGGATCGCAGTTTAGCCCTCATGAGGGTGACAACGAGTGGTTGATCGCACTGGCGCCCGCCTGGGGCAACATTCAGGGACGAGTCCTGGATCGGGTCACCGGTCAACCGGTGCCACAGGCCACGATCTCCTGCCTACCGTTTATGGCCCCAAATTTGGAATCGTATCGATCCTACATCTCAGCGCAATCCGACGGCACGTTCAGCCTGCCCTTCGCGTTCGATCATGACGAAATGCAGGACGAATCACAAGTCCCCTTCCTTCTCATGGCCAAGGCACCGGGCTACAAAACGAGCCTGCTGGGTGAAGATGGGACGCTGACCATGATGCGTCGGCAAGCAATCAACGATCTGTGTATCGCCCTGACCCCCGAGGACCGGACCCCTCCGGACACAGTCCAAACCGAGGGTTACCTTCACGGGCTTGTACAATACGAGGATGGTGCCCCGGCCACAAACTTGTCTGTCTCCATTCTCACTCCCAACCCGCACAACGCGACTTGGCTGGACTCGACCAACCTCGACCCGACCGGGACGTTTCAATTCCAATTAACGAACGGCGTCTACAAGCTCAAAGTGAACCCCGTCTTCAGCTTCACTTATAAAATCGAGAACGCGACAAGTCTAAACTCGCCCCATTCTGAACGACTTTTTCCTCTGTGTGAGATTAAAGGCATGGAAAGCCTGGTCACGGTCAAGGCCGGCGAAATCACGCCCATACTGCTGACAGTGTCTCGGCCCGCCAGTCTACACATTTCTTTCGTGGATACGATCGGCCAACCTTATCTAGCGGGCGGCAAGATTGCACTGGTGAACAAAACGCGAAACGGCAGCAAACAGACTACCATGACATTAGAAGAAGGACTATCCACGTTCGATTTGATCGACCTGAAGTCCGACACCTATTTTCTTCATATGGCCGGCAATGACGGCTGCAGTGCCGACCCCTGTCAAGTGGATCTCGTCAGCGGAACTTATCAGGAGGTCATCATCACCTTAAAATCAAGCCCTATTGTCATCCGGGGGAAAATCACGGATAGCCAAACAGGGATGCCTGTCAGCAATGCCGTCATTCGCTTCACCCATCGAGGAAACGATAGACAAGTCATGTATTTTCATCCTGAAAAAACAGATGCCACAGGCGAATTCAGTCAATCCTTACCGGACAGAGACGAGTACTCTCTGAATTATTCTGTGGAACAGCCTTATTATGTTTCCGAGCAAGGATGTTTAGCCGTCAAATCGGGCATTCCGCTATCGCCGCTGAACATTCGAATGGAAAAAGGCGCACGCCTGGAAATCCAATTGGTTGGACTGGAGCGTTTACCGAACGAATCGGATGTCATCATCGGTCTCGCGATTGGCTATCGCGGCCAAACCGTTCACCTTCACACTGTAAAAATGGCAAGATCCGGATGGATCAAACAGCAGGGGCTGCAGAAATACGAGCAAGGGTTCAAAGCAGGCCGTGTGGAGGTGGAAGTACGGAGTTATCCGGACTTTGACGTCACGGCGGGCATATTGATCGGTAAGCAATCCATCGATTTGCGTGCGGGTGAAATCCGGCGGATAGAAATCCCCGTATCGGATCCGCCTTGAGTCTAGCTAGGATTTGGGCGTATGTCTGGCAATGGGGGGGTGTTATTTTCTCTTTTTTACAACGGTTTACGCAGTTAAATGACTAGTTAAGAATGTCGGACAGCCGTCACCTGTCGGAACCGTTCATCCATGAGCGTAAAATCGTCTGGCGCCGTGGACAGCGGCAGCTCATCGGGCGCTTGCCAGCACCCATCGACACGGCGGATCACGGCAACACCGGTGCCGCGCTCGCGGCGTTCTTTCCGATGAAACGCCAGCTCAGCTCCACCGGGGAATGGCGCCGGATCCTCCACCAGCAGCTGGCCGAGCTGTTGCTCCGTTAGGCTGAACGCGATGTTTGGACGGTGGGGCGACGCTTCCGGCGGAGCCGTCCCTCAGCGGCCCTGAAAGCCCCAACAGCAACCCTTACCCTCGCTGACGCGCGAATTTAGGAAACAGATCCCGGCTTGACCGTTCAGGATGTGAATGATATTGATTCAGCGTTGTAGGGGCAACCAGTCGCGAGGTTGCGCCCCGAGTGCCACATGGGCCTGACTCTCTATGCCGGAGCTGAGGAATGACGCCTGTCGAACGCACTCGAAATGGTTCCTTTAACCCGCCGTCTGCCGGTGCCGCCGAAGGCATAAACGGTTGCCGTTTGTTCTGACACGAAACCCGCCGCCACCGGCATGCCGATTAAGGAAAAATCGAATGACCCTGCCCGCTGTCCGATCTGAACTTCGCCGGCACGCCAGTGCGGCGCAAGCCAAAATTCTCCAGGGCTTTTTCAAGACCGGGCCCGGTCAATATGGGGAAGGCGACATCTTTATCGGCGTTAAGGTTCCGGCGACGCGAAAAGTGGCCGCCATCTTCCAGGACCTCTCCGTCTCGGCAACCCTATCCCTGCTCAAATCCCCGATTCACGAAGAACGATTGCTGGCCCTGCTGATCCTGATCCGGAAATATGAGCAGGGTGATGCGTCCGGCCAGCAGCGGATCGTGGACCTGTACCTGGCGCATACCCGGTATATCAACAACTGGGATCTGGTCGATCTGTCGGCCGCCAAAATTATCGGCCACTTCCTGATCGACAAAGAGCGCGGACTGCTGGACCGGTTAGCCCGGTCAAAAAATCTTTGGGAACGCCGAATCTCGATCATCGCGACCTATGCCTTTATCCGGGAACAGGATTTGGGCGACACGTTTCGCATCGCCGACCGGCTACTCGCCGACCCGGAAGATCTGATGCACAAGGCTGTGGGCTGGATGCTGCGGGAAGCCGGCAAGCGCGATGTCCGGGCTCTTGAAGATTTTCTCAAGCCCCGTTACCTGCGCCTACCCCGCACCCTGCTCCGTTATGCCATTGAGCGGTTTCCAGAAGCCCATCGAAAGCGGTATTTAAAGGGCCTCGTGTAAGGCGGCACCCTGCAAGCCACTGCGGCCCAAATCGGCAGCACTTATTGCCCCGCAGCGAGGCGGACTTCTTGGAGCCGGGACGCCCCCGTCCCGCTCGTTTCCCTAACTTTTCCGGACCTGACCGGGGTGAGGGTACCCCTATAAAATCTGCGGGGCGCTTGCCGTTTTCTGGTGTTGTCGCATCACCGCCCTTCCAGAGCGGCGGCGAGCATGGCAAAGTAATTTTCAGGCGGCACATATTCGGGCACGCTGTTGCCGGTGCCCAGGGCAAAGCCGCCCCGCCCCTCCGCCCGCTCCAGCATGGCCCTGGACCGATGATACACGGCGTCGGGGGTGGACCGGACCATGAAGTCCATATCCATTCCGCCCATGAGCGCGATTCGGCCCTGGTACTGCTCAAAGGCCTCTTCAACCGGCTGAATGATATCTTCAAAGGAGTGCTTGCCGTCGTAGCGGATGTCATCGATGATATCATTCATGACCGATGTCAAACATCCGCAGGAATGCAGGATGGCCGGCTTGCCGGCCTGATGCGCGGCGGCCACGATGCGGCGGTGCCACGGAATAACGAAACGGCGCATGTCCGCAGGCGCGATCATGGGCTGGGTCTTGAAGCCCCAGTCGTCATTCCCAATGATGGCGCCGACCGCGTCGAACTGCACCGCCAGCTCATAATGACGCAGGAGCCGCGAGCCAATGGCGTCGGCAATCTCCTGCACCAGGTCAGGATCGTCGGCCAGCAGATAGCAGAGCGTGTCGAATCCGACCAGGCTGACGAGATTTTCCAGCACCCCGCACGGCCCGCAAATCACCGCTTTCATCCCCCGGGGCAGGCGTGCGGCCAAAGCCATAAAATATCGCTCATAGTCGGACTCCTGGATGACGGGCCACGCATAGCGTTCAAAGCTGGCGCGATCCGTAATGATCGCGCCGGCATTCAGGGAAACCGTCTGCTGATGCGCCACCGCGTTCGTCGGAAACCGCCAGCCCGGCCCGCCCAAGGTCACATAATCATAGCCAGCGGCGCGGAATGCCGCGATCCTTAGAAGCGAGCCCTCATCCAATACCGGATCCGACCCCAGCGCCGCCCCGGACCCTACCAGAGTCCGGTACAAAGGCTCATTCATATAAAACTCAAACAGCGTCGGCCGGCCCGGCTTTTGCCGCCGCAGGACCGCGAGTAACTGGCTGAAATCAGGCTCCGCCTTGACCGGCCCTGACCATCCTCTCGACAAACTCATGGGACATCCTCCTGTATGGGTTGTAATCTTTGACGGCACCCTATCGCCGGAACATCCGGCTCATTAAAATACGCAATCAACACAAAACCATTAAATTTGTTGATATTCTAGGCACAATGGTGAATAATGTACATGTCTGGATCGACGAAGTTTTGTCCGAATCGCCGGAATTTGCTCCCAAAGGAGATCGAAGCAAAATGAAATCCAAGCTCAGGAGCATCCGACACCGCCCCGCTGCGTTGCCCATGCCCGGAATCGAACCGGGCATTGAGTTGTTGGAGCTGATTCATCCCTATGTCCGGCATTGTGGCGATGCGCGCCGGCCCGCCTGGAAAATAGGGCCCCGCAAGCTCCTGGATTACCTGGTGGTTTATATCGAGGAAGGGATCGGTCAATTCGAGGTGGACGGAACTCAATACCCGGCAGGGCCGGGCGATTTATTTTGGATTCCGCCCGGCACGCTTCACGTCATGGAAGGATTTACGCCGAGCATGAGCTGTCCGTACGCGCACGTGGACCTGGTCTATCGCCCTGCGATCAGCCATTGGGACTTCTCCATCCCCGGGGGCATGGTCGATTTGGCGGATGTGGAATCATTGATGCACCCGCCGGTCACCCATCCGCTGATCGCCGGGTTGAAAGGCAAAATCGTGTCGCACACGAATGTGCTGGTGGGGGAATTGCTACATACCATCTGTGTGGAAGCCATGCAGGGGCACCGCTTCGCGACGCTCAGAATGTCCGGGCTCATGCTGGAAATCCTGGCCATCATTCTGCGGGGCACCCGTCAGGCAACGGACCGGCGCTGGTCCCGGCTGGGGCTGTTGGAGCAAACGGCCCTTTGGATGGCCCGGCATTATGCGGAGCCGATCCTTATGGCAGACCTGGCGGCGCGCTGCTCGCTGTCGCCGAGTCATTTTCGAGAAATGTTCGGACAGGTCTTTGGCTGTTCGCCACGCACCTATCTCAGGCGCATGCGGCTGCGCGCTGCCCGCAGCCTGATGATCTCTTCCGGCTTATCCATTTCCGAGATCGCCGACCAGGTGGGATTTGAAACCGTGTACAGTTTTTCCAAGGCCTTCCGAGCGGTTGAAGGCCTGTCCCCCAGCGCCTTCCGCCGCTGCGGCTACAGCCCTATTCATGTCGAAGGCCGGAGCGCGCCATACGCGCGGTAAGCCTGACACGGGACACCCGGCGCCTGCGATGCACGTTGAATCCGGAATGTGCCCCGCCGCGTAGCATTCTGGCGCGTTCCGCCTTGTCCCCAAACTCTACCGAGGATCCGCACCACCGTGGCGTCAGGGTCGGCGCCATTCCCTGGGTCTCGGGGTTCCTTATTCGGATTACTGAATTCTGGCTCCTGAGCCGGTGTGGAATGTTTATAGTTTATCCTATTGTTTTTTTCCGTCCATGTTGTATGCTGCAATCGTTATGTCCAAATCGGCACTTCGCAAAAAAATCGAGGCGCTTTTATCAGTCCTTTTTCGGGAGTGGGTGTGGAATTTTTCCCCCTCGGTGTAAGCCCCGATCTTTCCGGCCTGGTTTTGCATGAAAACGGTTATCTCGCCGCCATGGTGTTTAGAGAAGCAACGCAAGGCCTATCAACGGAAGGGCGAGTTGGAATATCATAAATCCGGTTCGGTTTTTGATGATATGAAAAAGTGGAATTCGCCGAAACACACGGGACATGCGGCGGCAGTGCTAAAACCCGATGCGATATATTGCGGCACGGAACATATTCATTTATGAACAATAGTCTTTGGCGGTTTGTGCGCCGTGAATTCCGGCATGCTTTCCATGCATTGCATCCTGAATCCCGGCGCAAAGTGGCGCAGTGGAATGGGGCTGATGGTCCTGCTTTTTTGCGCGAAATTGGCATTCAACCCGGTCATGTAGTAATGGATTTCGGTTGCGGGCCGGGGTTTTTTTGTGTGCCGGCGGCGCAGATTGTGGGAGCGAGTGGCATGGTTTTTGCCGTGGATCAAAGCCCGCGCGCGTTGCGTACGGTGCGACGTCGCGCGGCGGCGCTCGCTTTGCGCAATGTATGTGTGGGCTCGTCCCTTCTGGAAGTCCTGACGAATCTCAATGGGCGGCCTTGCGATTTTATTCTGTTGTATGACATGCTGCATTTTCTGGATTTACGGGAACGACGCGAACTGTATTCCGGATTGCACAATGTGCTGGCCGCCAACGGTCGGCTTTCCGTGCATTTGACGCATGTGAAGGACAATGATCCGGACGGGCATTTCGCGAAGATGACCGTCGATGATGGGGTGCGTGAAATTGAAATGGCCGGGTTTTGCCGGGTCGGGAAAATTCCGGCGCGGGTATGGCATTCGTATGGCGCCGTTGACAGCCTGATCTGGAGCTTCGTGAAACGATCCTATTTTTGATGCCGCATCGGCTTATAGATCCGCCGCTACACAGAAGGGGTTCCTGCGCCCCGATTCGCGCGTCAGCCACTCGAGCTTTCGCTTGACCTCGTACAACCGTCCTTAGGCACGGCTCGGCAGGGACGCCTCGCCCCACCCCGGTTCAATCCAGCATCACGTGAGGTTTGGACGGTGGGGCGATGCCTCCGGCCGAGCCGTCCCTCAGTGGCCCTGAAAGTCCCAACGGCGATTCTCACCCTCGCTGACGCGCGAATGAGGGCTGCGGATAACGGCTTGACAACGGCCTTTTCTCCTACTATAAGCTCTCCCCATGTCAACGATATGGCGTATTATTGGTTTTTGCATGGTGGGCATGGTGGGCGTGATGATGTCCGGCTGCCGGCTGGTGAAAGCGCCGGCCAGTCCTTATGAGGCGTGGATTCCCCCTTCGAACGATAAAACTCAACAGACTGTGGATCCGTCCTGGACAGAAATCCGGCAGCAGCGCACGGAAACCAACCTGGCTCTGGCGCTCATGGATTTGGCGGATATCGCCCTGCGGAACAGTCCCTCCACCCGTGAAGCATGGGAAAATGCCCGGTCTTCCCAGGCGTCCGTGGATCAGGCGGCGAGTGCGGTGTATCCGCAGTTGACCGCCACGGGGACCGGAACCCGGCAAAAGACCACTGCCAACGTGAGTTCGGACGAATCCGATTATCTGACGTACGGGCCTGGTTTGCAATTGAGCTGGCTGGTGTATAATTTTGGCGGTCGCGCGGCGGCGATCGAGGGCGCCAACCAGCTGATGTTCAAGTCGAATTATCTGTTTAACAAGGCGATTCAAGATTTATTGCTGGCTGTAGCCAAGAACTATTACAATTTACACAGCGCCCAGGAAACTCTGGATGCTGCGCAGAAGACGGTGGACGATGCCCGGGCGTCTCTGGACGCGGTCAAGCACAAGTTCGAAGCGGGGCTGGCGGCCCGGCCGGACGTGTTGCAGGCCCAGGCGACTTACGATTCCTCGATCTATACGTTGGAAAGCGCGCGGGGCAATATTGAAAGTGCCCGGGCGATGCTGGCTCAATCCCTGGGGCTTTCCTCGGATACGCCGTTCACGATCGCCCCGCCCACGGATGTGTTTCCTACCGATTTCACGCGCGACCAGGTCAGCGTTCTGATTGAAACGGCGCTGAAGCGCAGGCCGGACGTTGCGTCTATGCGGGCGAATGTGCACGCCCGGGAAGCGTATATCCAGGTTCAGAGCGCCGCCTTGTGGCCGTCCTTGAATGTGAGCGGCAGCGCCAACCGGAATGGGTTTCAGTATTATGACGACGCCCACACGCAGGACATGAACAACAACGTCTATATGGCGACGCTCACGGCGAGCTGGACGTTGTTTGACGGTTACAGTAATTTGAGCAAGAAACGGCAGGCCGAGGCGGATGCCCGCGCAGCCCGCGAGCAGTTGCGGTCCACGGAAATCAACGCCAGCGCCGACGTGTGGACCAGGTATTATGCATATCAGACGGCCATTCGCAAGCTGAATTCGAGCCAAACCTATCTGGACAGCTCCCAGGCGTCCTATGATGTAACATTTGCAGGGTATCAGTCGGGACTGAAAGGGGTGCTGGATTTATTGCAGGCGCAGAGCACGGTGTCTGACGCGCGCAGCAAGTGGATCTCCTCGAAAGCCGCCCTGTTTAATGCGTTGGCTGATTTGTCGTACTCGACGGGAAACCTTCAGGTCAAAGATTTGCGTGGGACGAAATAGGAGAGTTGGATTATGGGGTGTCGAACGAAAAGCTTGAAGCGCATGGTATCTGCCGCAGGGCTGGGGATTCTGATGGGCGGCGTGGCGCTGATGGCCGGGTGCAAGCCGAAACAGGCGACGTCATTCACCATGCCGCCCCGCCCGGTCGGCATGGCCAAGGCGGTGGCCCAGGACGTGCCGATCATTATCGAAGCGTTTGGCACGCTGAACCCGCTCAATAATGTCAATGTCAAGCCTCAGGTGTCGGGCGAGCTCAAGGATGTGTGTTTTAACGAAGGCGACCTGGTCAAGAGCAACGCCCTGCTGTGTGTGATTGATCCGCGGCCGTATCAGGCGGCCCTGGAAAAGAGCGAAGCGGCTCTGGCCAGCGACGAGGTGAATCTCCGGCTGAAGAAGGACACGCTGGAGCGAAACAAGGGGCTGTTGGAGAAGAATTTTATTTCCAAGCAGGACTATGAAAAGCTGGATGTCGACGTGGCGTCCACAGAAGCGGCGATTTTACAGGACAAGGCCGGCATTACCACGGCGAAAATCAACTTGGAATATTGTTACATCCGGGCGCCGGTGGATGGCATTACCGGCAAGCGCAAGGTGGATCGGGGCAACGTGGTGGGGCCCAGCGACCTGTTGGTTAACGTGAAAACCATGGATCCGCTGTACGTGGATTTCACCGTGCCTGAGCGGCATTTGGCGTCCATCCGGCAGGCCATGGCGGCAGGGGTGCTTGCGGTGATGGCGGTTATTCCTGGCGATACAAACAGCTATGCCGGCCCGGTCTCATTTTTGGACAACGGGGTGGACAACACCACCGGCACTGTGGCCCTGCGCGGTGTGATTCCTAATGCGAGCCGGGCCTTGTGGGCCGGCCAGTTTGTGCAAGTGCGCCTGGTGCTGAGCGTCAAGAAAAATGCGGTGGTTGTGCCGTATCTGTCGGTACAACTGGGTCAGCAGGGCGCCTATGTTTTTGTGGTCACGGCCAACAGCACGGTTGACTTAAAATTGGTGACCGTCGGTCAGAAGACGGACGATGAAATCGTGGTTGAAAAAGGTTTGGCTGCGGGGGACATCGTGGTGACCACCGGTCAGATGGGGTTAAGTCCGGGCGCGCCGGTCATGGATCTCCTGGTGTTGCAACAGCAGATGGCGGCCCAGGCGGCGGCCGGTGCCGGCGCTCCTCATGGCGCGGCAGGAGCGCCGGGCACCGCCCCGGACGCGAGCGGCGGGGCGCCGGCCACAAAGCCTGAGGCCAAGGTCTCCCACCCTGCGGATGCGAAGCCCTAATGAATATTTCCGAACCCTTTATTCGCCGTCCCATTATGACCGTGCTGGTCACGATCTGCGTGGCCATTTTCGGTGTGTCCACCTATAACCGGCTACCGGTCAGCGATTTGCCGACCGTCGATTATCCGGTCATGACCATTTCTGTCGGGTATCCGGGCGCCAGCCCCTCCACGATGGCCTCCGCCATTGCGTCGCCGCTGGAAAACCAGTGCATGCAGATTCCGGGCGTGCAGTCCATTATTTCCGCCAACACGGAGGGCGGAACTCAAATCACCTTGTCGTTTGAACTGGACCGCAATGTAGATCTGGCGGCGCCGGACGTGCAGGCCGCCATTTCGGCGGCCATGGGCGATCTGCCTTCCGATCTGCCGTCACCGCCGACGTACTCGAAGAACAACCCGACCGATCAGCCCATCATGTACATTACGGTGTACTCGCCGACTCTGACCCTGGCGCAGATGTACGATTTCGCCAACCGCATGATTGCCCGGCGGCTGAGCATGATTTCCGGCGTCTCCCGTGTGCAAGTGTACGGGGCCAAGGGCGCGGTGCGCGTCCAGGTTGACCCGACCAAGCTGGCGGCTTATAGCCTCACCTTGACGGATATATCGTCGGTTATCCAGAACGGAACCGTCACCATTCCCGGCGGCAGCTTGAACGGCGCCACCCGGACGTTTGCGCTCGAGCCGCAGGGGCAGCTGCTGCAGGCCAGCGATTACAAGAAGCTGATTGTCACGTACAGCAAAGGCAACCCGATCCGTTTGGAAGACGTGGCGATTTGTGTGGACGGGGTGGAGAACGATCTGGTCAATGTGATGATTGGCACTACGGCGGACCAGGTGCTGCTGACCGGACCGGTGGTGATTCCGGTCTATCGCCGGGCTGGCGCCAACACGGTGGCGCTCGCGGATCGCATTAAAAATACGGTGGACGAGTTGCGGAAAACCCTTCCGGAATCGGTTAAGATCAAGGTGTTTTATGACAAATCGGAGCAGATTGTCGATTCCATTAATGACGTGAAGTTTACAATTATCCTGGCTCTGGCCCTGGTGGTGTTGGTGATCTTCCTGTTCCTGGGCCGCATTAAAGACACCGTGATTCCCAGCGTGGCCCTGCCGCTGTCCTTGTTGGCCACGTTTATCGCCATGTATGCGCTGGGCTTCAGCCTGGACAATTTGTCCATGATGGGGTTGACGCTGGCCATCGGATTCGTGGTGGACGACGCCATTGTGGTGCTGGAAAACACAGTGCGACTGGTGGAGATGGGCAAAAAACCGTTTGCGGCGGCCATTGAAAGCGCAAAGGAAATTTCCGGCACCGTGGTTTCCATGACCCTGGCGCTGGTCACTGTGTTTGTGCCGCTGGTCTTCATGACGGGCGCGGTGGGCCGGACATTCCGGGAATTTGCCATTACCGTGGTGGCGGCCGTGCTCTGTTCCGGGGTGGTCTCGTTGACGCTGACTCCGATGATGTGCGCCCGAATGATTGCGGAACATAAGGGCGATCACGAATCGAAAAATTTTTTCCAAAGCTTAGTGGATTGGATCCTCAACCGGGTTAACACCTTGTATGGGCGGTCTCTGATGGTGATCCTGAAGCATCGGTGGCTGGCCGTAGTGATTTGGCTGGCCTGTTTGGGTGGCACGGGCGCGTTTTTCATGGTGCTGCCCAAGACGTTCATGCCCGAGGGCGACAGCGGCTCCGTTCAGGGCGCCATGCTGTTGCCGCAAGGCGCTTCCACGGAAGTGGTCCGGAGTTTTCAAAATCAGGTGAACGCCGTATTCATGAGCGATCCCAACGTGGACCGCATCGTGACGCTGTCGGGCTTGCAACCGGGCGCAGACCAGAGCATGAACCCCTTCTTTGTGATGCTCAAGCCGCACAACAAGCGCCAGCCCATTGATACTGTCGTGCAAGAGCTGCGCATGAAGCTGATGATGGTCAGTCAGTTGGGCTATGCGTTTGTCATGGCCATGCCCTCGCTCAAAGTCAGCGCTGGTGCCGAGGATACGGCCTCCGGCAGCCGCTACTCGTATGCCGTCAGCGGCGCTGACCAGGACGAGGTGTACAAGGCGGCCCAAGATTTGGAAAAACGCATGCGGGATATGAAGACCGTCTTTACCGATATTCAAACCAGCGTCAAGTTGAACATGCCCCAGCTGAGCTTCACCATCCTGAGGGATCGCGCCTCTACTTTGGGAGTGACGGCCAAGGATATCGAATATGCCCTGGCTTTGGCCTTTGCGTGGGGTCGTGTGACCACCTATAAGACGGATATTGACCAGTACAAAGTCATTGTCGAGTTGGATCGGAAATACCAGCGCGATCCGGAAAATGTGTCGCGTATTTATTTGCGGTCTTCGACCACGGGCGACCTGGTTCCCCTCGGCGCTGTGGCGACGTGGGAGGAAACGGTGGGCCCGCAGAACGTGCCGCACTGGAACCAGCAGAATTCGGCCACGATTTCATTCAACCTGCTGGCCAGCGTGGCGATCGGCGATGCGACCCAAACGCTGGAGACGATTGCCCGCGAAACGCTCCCGCCCAGCATCAGCGGCCGACTCCAGGGTGAAGCCCAGGAATTTCAAGAAGCGGTGGCCAACCTGTCCGTGCTCATCGTCATTGCCGTGTTTTTGATGTATGTCATTCTGGGTATTCTGTACGAGAGCTATATTCATCCCTTCACCGTGCTGACGACCCTGCCTGTGGCCGCCTTTGGCGGCTTGATGACCTTGTTGCTGTTCCGCGCGGAATTGTCCATGTATGCTTACATCGGGTTGTTCATGTTGATGGGCATTGTGGCCAAGAACGGCATCATGATGGTGGACTTTGCCGAGCAGAATCTGGCTCAGGGCAAGAATGCGCTCGATTCCATTTATGACGCCTGCCGGGTGCGGTTCCGTCCAATTCTGATGACCGGCATGGCGGCCATCATGGGCGCGGTGCCGATTGCCATGGGGATTGGTGCCGACGGCGCCTCGCGCCGGCCCCTGGGGTTAATCGTGGTTGGCGGTCTGATTTTTTCCCAGGTGTTCACGCTGTACGTGACGCCCGGTATTTTTCTCTACATGCAGCAGTTCCAGGACCGGGTGCTGAACCGCTTCGAGCTGACTCGCGCCGGCGCCTCGCGCCATGGCGAACAGGCGGCCTGATTGCAGGTGTCTCCGCCTCGCTGCGTTTATCTAATAGGAATATTGAGAAACCGTCTTTGAAGCCGGGGCGTTTTCGACCCGGTCTGATAAGGAATGGTGCCCTCGCGCGCTATCGAGTGTCAAACAGGGTGCCAGACGGCGCCGCTTCATAACAGCCGATATCGACGATGCCGCTATATCGATCCAGTCGGGCATGCCGATCCAAATCCAGCGCCCCCACCATCCAGCCCTGCTGGATTCCCGCATTGATGCACGGCGACGAGCGCGATAGACGGTAATTGCCTGCGGAAAAATCCACAAAAGTCGGCATGTTCGTCAAAAAATTATTGCCCTGCAAATGGTCGGTTACGTTCGTATATATATTGCAATTCGTAAAAACAGTTTCCCGGGCACTAGCATATGAACAATTCCTGTGAAATGCCCCGGAAAAATTGGAATAACAGATTGTATTGACTACGATGCATGCGCCGGTATCACCCGTATTATTACCGCCGATCCCTGCGGAGGAGCCGCTGGTACGATTGGAAACAATCGTGCAGTTTTGCACCAGTCCTGACACGCCTGCAGCGAATTTAATAAAAATTCCTGCACCCAATGTGGCTGAATAGTTGTAGGCAATCAGGCAGTTGCGCAGGGTGACTCCCTGAAAATAGATTCCTGAATTACCGTTACTGACACTCAGGCAGTCCACCACAAGTTGATTGGTGCTACGTCCCGCATTATTTGACCCGCGCTGTCTTGGATTAATTGGTTGAAATGGTGAGAA
>Ga0247840_10007487_pt1 | contig 15181 bp, 10 predicted proteins | sample LaCruzMarch2015__FD_192404 | JGI IMG/M metagenome (GOLD analysis project Ga0247840, IMG submission 192404) | Freshwater microbial communities from meromictic Lake La Cruz, Castile-La Mancha, Spain - LaCruzMarch2015_17m | ecosystem: Environmental > Aquatic > Freshwater > Lake | place: Spain...
GCCTCGACGCGGCCCTGGAAGCGGAAGGCATGGGGCCCGCGGCCCTCATCGACGCCGAAAAATCGGTGGGCTTGGAGGTCACGGTCGACACCATCTTCCAGATCCTGAGCGAGTACCAACCCCTGGATGAGCTGGTCGCTCGCCGCATCCCCAGTGACGCCGACCCCCTGCGCGACCTGGTGTTCATCGTGCGCGCCGGTGCCCTCTTCCCCATGTACCGCACCTCTGCGCTGCTGGAACAGCTCAAGGGCAAGGTCCAGGTCCCCGCCGTCCTGTTCTACCCGGGCGAACTGGACGGCGCCGCGGGCCTGCGGTTCATGGGTGTGTTGGATGCCGAGCACAACTACCGGCCCAAGATCTTCTAAAGGACCCGTGTTATGACCGTCGAGAGCATCAAGGACCTGTTCGCCAACGACATCGACCGTCGTATCGAGGAGGTCATCAAGGTCGATCAGGCCGACGAGACGATCATCCGCGACGAGCTGGCCGAATACATCGTCACCGACTCGATCCGCGCCCATTTTCTGAAGATCTTCGACCACTACCTGACCACCTGGCAGAAGCCCAACGAGGGGATCGCCATCTGGACCTCGGGGTTCTTCGGCTCGGGCAAGTCCGGCTTCGCCAAGTACCTCGGTCTTGCGCTGGCCAACCGCGACATCCTCGGACAGGGTGCCGGGGCACTGCTCGCCCAGCGCTGCAAGGACACCAAGGCCCAGGTCCTGCTGACCAACATCGCCGAGAAGATCCCCACCGAGGCGGTGATCTTCGACGTCTCCACCGATCGCGGCATCCGCACCGGCAACCAGAGCATCACCGAGATCATGTACCGGCTCTTCCTGCAGAGCCTGGGCTATGCACGGGACCTGGACCTGTCCGAGTTGGAGATCACCCTGGAGGACGAAGGCCGGCTCGACGCCTTCAAGGCCAACTACCGGGAGGTCTTCGACAAGGACTGGGACTACGAGAAGGGCAAGATCGCCACCGCCGTCCAACAGGCGAGCCGCGTCATGCATGTCATGGACCCGGCCACCTACACGACGGCCGACAGTTGGCGCGAATCGGCCATGAAACGTGCCGACATCACCCCCGGGGACCTGGCCGCCCGCTGCCTGGAACTGATGTCCCGCCGGCGGCCCGGCAAGAACCTCCTGTTCGTCATCGACGAGGTGGGCCAGTTCGTCGCCCGCGACGTGCAGAAGATGCTCGATCTCCAGGCGGTCGTGCAAAGCCTCGGGCGGGTCGGGCGCGGCAAGCTATGGATACTCGTCACCTCCCAGGAAAAACTCACCGAACTGGTCGGCGGCCTGGACGATCGCCGTGTCGAACTCGCCCGCCTGATGGACCGCTTTCCGTCCGAGCTTCAGGTCCACCTGGAGCCTTCAGACATCTCGGAGGTCACCAGCAAGCGCGTACTCGCGAAGAATGCCGAGGCCGAAAATACCCTGCGCGAACGCTTCACCGAGCACCGCGGCCGTCTGACCGACAACACCCGCCTCACGGCGGACATCACGCTGCCGGAACTGACGGCCGACGCCTTCATCGACCTCTACCCGCTGCTGCCCTACCAGATCGACCTCATCATCCAGATCGTCTCCGGCCTGCGGACCCAGGGCGGGGCGAGCAAGCACGTCGGTGGCGCCAATCGCACCATCATCAAGCTCGCCCAGCAATTGCTCATCCACCCGGACGTGGACCTGGCCAGCCAACCCATCGGCACCCTGGCACGCGTGGATCAGATCTACGACCTCGTCTCCGGCAACATCGGCAGCGAGATTCGCGCCAAGATCGCCGACATCGGCACCAAGATCGCCCACCCGTCCGCCCAAGCGGTCGCCAAGGTGATCTGTCTGTTGCAGTACGTGCGTAGCGTTCACCGGACGGCCGAGAACATCGCCGCCGCGCTGCACCCGGCCATCGATGCCGATTCACGCCTGGCCGAGGTCCGACAGGCACTCGATGCCCTGGAGAAGGGCCTGATGGTCCGCCGCGGCGACGATGGCTACCGGATTCCCTCGCCGGCCGAGGATGACTGGGAACGCCAGCGCGCCGCGCTGGTCCCCAAGCCTGGCGACACCGCCCGCCTGCACGCCGAGGCCGTCACCGCCCTCTGGCAGCCGCAACCCTCCCACAACCTGCTGGACGTCAAGCCCTTCAAGGCGGGTCTCTACCTGGGTGAGCGCCTGGCAGTGGAAGGGGACATCCCGTTCCACCTGGCCCTGACCGAGACCGGAGCTGAGTTCGATCAACAGATCGAAGACTTTCGCCGTCGCAGCCAGACCGAGACCCAGGCCGTCTTCTGGGTCGCTGCCATCCATGAGGCCATCGACCGCGAGACCGTCGAACTCCATCGCTCCAAGGAGATCCTGTCCCGCAAGGAGCGGGGCGCCCAGACCAAGGACGAGTCCGCCCTGGTGGCGGAGGAGAAGATCCGCCAGCGTCGCCATCAGGACGAACTCCGGCGCCTCATCAAACAGTCCCTGCTCACCGGCACCATCTTCTTCCGCGGCAACGACCGCAGCCCGGACGAGAATGCCGGCGAGGTCTCCCGCACCGCGGCCAAGGTCCTCTCCCAGGCCCTGCCGGAGGTCTTCGATCGCTTCGCGGAGGCCGCCGCGCGGGTCACCAAGAATGACCTGGATTCACTGCTGACCACCGAAAACCTGCGCGGACTGACACCCGTCTATTCGGACCTGGGACTGGTGCGGGACCAGGGCGGCAAGCCCGTCTTCGACGTGGAAACCGGGGTGCTCGCCGAGGTGCTGGCCCGCATCGAGAACCGCACCAGCTACGGCGAAACCGCCAGCGGGCGCTGGCTGACCGACGAATTTGCCAAGGAACCTTTCGGCTGGGAGTTCGACACCGTTCGGCTCCTCGTCATCGCGCTGCTGCGTGCCGGCAAGATCGAGGCGACCAGCAAGGGGCAGGTCATCGATTCCGCCCTGTCACTCGACGCGCGCACCACCTTTAGCAATAACAACCTGTTCCGCCAGGCATCCTTTCGCCCGCGCACCACCGACTGCGAGTTCACGGACTACATCGAGGCCGGGGATGCCTACAAGACCTGCTTCGGGAAAGAGATCCAGGAGTACGAGGAAAACATCATCGCGGCGGCTATCCGCGAGACCACAGAGGGCTTCGAGGAAACGCTGCGGGAGGTCCTCGCCCAGCTCGACAAGCATGGGCTCCCCGGGGGCGAGGTGATTGCCGGGGCATTGAACAACATCGTGGGCTTCCGCCGCCAGCGCGACTGCCAGACACTCAAGGCCTTCACCGCCTGCCATCAGGCGCTGAAAGAGGCCATCAAGCGGGGGGCCGAGCTCGCCAAGGCCCTGACGGAGCCCGCGCTGCACGACCTGGGCCGGGCGCGCCGCGCACTCGATAACCTCTGGCCCTTCCTGGAGCAGGAGCCGAACTTAAGCGACGGCGACCGGGACCACGCCGAGCAGCTCAGGGACCTGATGGCCCGGGAGTCCTTCTTCCGCGAGCTGCCGGCCATCGATCAGCACGCCAAGGCCCTGGAGACCGCCCACCAAGCCTGCCTGCAACAGGCGCTAGACGCCCGAACCCAGGCTTACACGGACGCCCTCCAACAACTGCACGGCACCCCCGGCTGGGAGGAGGTCGGCGAGGAGCAGCGCGACCGCATCGCTGAGCCGCTGGCGACATACACTGTCGCGAAGGCCGCCACCGCGTCGATACCCCAGCTTCGAGCGGACCTCGACGCCTGCCCCGTCCGGCGCGACAAGGCCGTCGAAGACCTGATGCGCCTGCTCGACGGCAACCGGGTCGTCAAGATCAGCGCCGCCGGCTTCTTCTCCGGAGGGATCGAGAACGAGGAACAACTCGATCAGGCACTCGATGGGCTCAAGGAGCAGTGCCTGGAGCTCATCGCGGCCGGCAAGAAGGTATTGGTCCAGTAGGGTGGAGACAGCATGAGAGAGTCCATTGACCTGCGCACCCTCGCAAATCGCGAAAGCGAGCAAATCGAGTGGAAAGAGAATGTCGCCGATATCGACGATGTCGTCGAGACCTTGTCGGCTTTCGCCAACGACCTGCAGAATCTTGGCGGGGGCTACGTCGTGTGCGGTGCGCAGGAAGAAAAGGATGAGCATGGCTTTCCGAGACTCGTACTGACCGGACTCACTGCATCACGTCTGAAGGAAGTCGAAGGCAAGACGCTGAGCAGGTGTCGCGATCTCGTCTCGCCGCCAATCACACCGCTCGTTGAAGAATTGCCTGGTGAGCAACCGGAGCGACGCGTTCTGGTATTCATACAGCCGGCGACTGGCCAGGCACATACGTTTCGGCGCGGCAAGGAAGGCGGAAAACACTTCGTGCGGGTTTCTCGTTCGACGATCGAGGCCCGCAACGGAGTGCTCCTCAATCTGCTCGTGCGCAAAGGCGCCCTGGAACCATGGGACCGGCGGCCATGTAAGGCGGCAAATGAGAACGATCTGGATTTGCTCGCGCTCCGGGAGGCGCTGCAACGGATGGGCGTCTTCTCGTCTGAGCGTGGTCTCGATCCCTATCTGTCGGATACTGCACAGATCAGTCCCTTCGTGCCTTCACTGTTCACCCGCGAACCGCTCACCGGCGCCCTGAGACCACGCAATTTCGCCCTGCTCCTGTTCGGTCGCGAGACGCAGCGGTTCATCCCGGGGGCCTTCAGCATCTTTTCCATGTATCCCGGACCGGATCGTTCCGACGCGCATTCGGAACGCCATGAGGTTGCCGGTAATCTACTGGAGCAAGCCCGGCGCCTGGGACAGTTGTTGGACGTCCAATCTCATGTCGTCATCGACAAGGAAAGTCACGCAACACCCAACGTCATGAAATACCCCACACGCGCGCTCTACGAGGCCATGGGCAATGCACTTGCGCACCGGGATTACGAAGACCACGAACCGACCCGTATCACCGTCTTTTCCGACCGCATCGAGGTGTTATCCCCAGGATCTCTGCCGCTCGGCGTCGCCCCGTCCGACTTTCGTGAGGGCCGGGCCAGCCCAAAATGGCGGAACCAGACCCTCGCCTGGTTCTTCACCCGCCTCCAGATTGCCCAGGCGGAGGGTCAAGGCATACGGACCATTCTCCGGGTCATGCGCGAAGAGGGGTGCCCACGGCCGCAATTCGAGGTAGACGACTCGCGCGTGCTGTGTGTCCTGCCGGCCCATCCCAGACACTCGATCCTCCAAGACCTGCGCAGCGCCGAGCAGGCCCTTGCCTTGGGGCAGTTGGAACGGGCGCAGGCGCAGATCGATTCGATCCTGGCCAGAGACCCACTCAACTACCGGGCGATCCAGCTCTTCGCGGAGGTGCATCAAGGGCTGCGGGCACCCTCGGTCGTGGCGGATTTCGTCAGCGCCCACCTCAGCGCATTAGGTGGGGTCCCTGCCCCGGTGCTCGTGCAACTGGCGGAGGCCCTCGTTTCCGGCGAACGCCCATCCGACAACGACAGGGCTCTATCCAGGCAACTCCTCACCTTCGCGTCTCGGGGGCGCCTGGAAGAGCGAGAACTGCGCAGGATCTTAGTCGCTATGTTAAGGGCTCGCGAGGAGGAATCCGCCCTCGCCCTGATCGAGCAGCAACTCCAACAAAATCCCGATTGGAGCCGCAATCCCTCTTTACTCCAACTGCGCGGTGACGCCCTGCTGGGGTTGGCGAAACATTGCAGCATGACGGGAAAGAATCGCGAACTTCCGCCCAGAACCAGGCAACGGGCTTGGCAGCAGTTCCATGCCTATTTGGACCGCTCCGAGCATGATCTGAAACAGGCCCGCAACCTCAGCGTCGATGCTCAGTTGACTGGCCAGATCGATAAGAACATGGCGTTTCTCGCGCGTCTGCGTAAAGACAGTCAACCCCCGCGTAGCGGTAAGCGGTAGCAATGGACAAAGACATTCCGGGCACTGCTCTCCGCCTTCACCCAGGTCTTGGTCCAATAGGGTTTGCCATGCTCGACTCGGAAATTCCTGCTGCCGAATCATTGACCGTCGAGTTCAAGAGCGACCAGAAACGGCTGCCCGACAAGGATCTGGTGCTCGCGGCGGTCTGTCTGGCCAATACCGACGGCGGCGTCATCTACCTTGGCGTCGAGGATGACGGACGACCGACTGGGCTGCACCCGGACCACCATGATCTGAACGGGTTGGCCGCCATGATCGCCAACCGCACGATCCCACCGCTGAGCGTTCGCACCGTCATGATGGAGTCCGCAGGACTGAAGATTGCGCGGATCGAGATTCCCCGCTCGACCCGATTGGTCGCCACCAGCGACGGCACGCTCCAGCGCCGGCGGTTGTTGGCCGACGGTAAACCGCAGTGCGTGCCGTTTCTCCCGCACGAGTTCGCGTCGCGCGAATCCGATCTGCGGCTTTCGGACTACTCCGCGCTACCGGTCGCCGGCGCCGATCTCGACACGCTCGACCCCGCGGAGCGCCATCGGCTGCGCCAGGCCATCGAGCGTTATCGCGGGGACCGGTCCTTGCTCGGTCTCGATGACGCTGAACTCGACGGTGCGCTGGGGCTAACCCGGACCGGGTCCGGGCAGCGAGTCCCAACGGTCGCAGGTCTGCTGCTGATCGGTCGCGAATCGGCCATTCGGGCGCACCTACCCACCCACGAGGCGGCATTCCAGGTCCTTGATGGAACCGAGGTGCGCGTCAATGACTTCTACCGCTGGCCTTTGGTGCGGCTGTTCGAGCGGGTCGAGGAACAGTTTCTGGCCCGGGTCAGCGAGCGCGAACTCCAGGTCGGCCTGTTCCGGGTGCCGGTGCCGAACGTGGAACCGCGCGCCTTCCGCGAAGCCCTCGTCAATGCCCTGACGCATCGCGACTACAGTCGTCTGGGCTCGGTGCAGGCCCGCTGGCAGACCGAGACCCTGTCGATCAGCAGTCCCGGCGGTTTTGTCGAGGGCGTGTCCCTGGACAACCTGCTGGTGGTCGAACCCCGCCCCCGCAATCCGCTGCTGGCCGATGCCTTCAAGCGCATCGGGCTGGCCGAACGTACCGGCCGCGGCGTCGACCTCATTTACCAGGGCCTCCTGCGCTACGGACGCCCGCCGCCGAGCTACCTGCGCAGCGATCCATCCAGCGTCAGCGTTGACCTCAACTGCGCGGAGGCGGACCTCAACTTCCTCAAGCTCGTCTTGGAGCAGGAAAACCAGCTCGGTACAGGGCTACCAATCGACAGCTTGCTGGTTCTAGCGGAACTGCGCCATGCCCGCCGTCTCGATACACCTGAAACCGCCAAGCTGTTGCAACGCGACAGCGCTTATGGGCGCGCGGTCCTGGAGCGACTCGTCGAAGCGGGCCTCCTTCAGGCCCATGGTGTACGCAAAGGGCGGACCTACACCCTGAGTGCGGCCGTCTACCGTCAACTGGGCAGCCCCCTTGACTACGTGCGCCAAGCGGGTTTCGATCCCCTCCAGCAGGAGGAGATGGTCAAACGCTACGTCCGCGAACACGGCAACATCCGACGCAGTGATGTGATACGACTGTGCGGCCTCAGTCCTCAGCAGGCGACGCGCCTACTCAAGAGATTAAATAATAATGATTTTTTGGAGCCGCATGGCGAGGGCAAAGGCACACTCTACGCCCGCGGGCCGAATTTATGATCGCGAGCGAAAAATTTACGCTCGCGAGCGTATTTTTACACATAACCCTCCTAGCATTTGTTTTTAATAGCGTATTTTACGATTCTGCTTGGAGTTGGGAAGTTCGGAGTTCGGAGTTTGGGGTTCGGGGTTCGGGGTGTGGGGTTCGGAGTTCGGAGTTCGGAGTTTGGGGTGCTGGACCCCAGGTGGGGCCTTTGTCTTGAGGGTGATGACCGGTCGGAGCACACTGGGGCACCGGGAGCAGACCGGAATTTGGAGCGAGGTTTTCTGGCATGACAACGAGCGTTGAAGGCGTTTATGAAAACGGTCAGGTGCGCATGCGGGAGCCGCTGCCGGGGTGGCGCGGGCGCGGGTCGCGGTGACCGTTCTCCCGGATGCCCCGCCCCCAGGGTCCCCGCGAGCGCTGCCGCCCGCGGTCCTTCCGTCGGCGGCAACGGCGCCGGAGGCGACGACGGCGAAGCCCGTCGCGCCAGTGACCGGTGATGCCGTAGTCGACCATTACCAGCCGCGCACTGAGCTTGGTCGCGATCTCCTCGAATTGCGGCGTGCCTATATCCTGGGCGGAGGCAAACTGCTGAGCTGGGATGAACTCGATGAAGAAATGCGTGAACGTCGTGGCGGAGCCCGTGTTTCGCGTCAGCGAGATCCCGATGCGATCACTGCGGGCGACTACGACATGATCGCCCGCCTGGATGGGGTGTCTCACCTGCCGGGCCCTGCGCCATGATGCTCTCGTGCGTGGAACGGCATAGGCCGCCGCGAATATGGGCGCGCGTATATTTTTCACGCGCGCGTTTATTTATACGTATCCTTTAACAAGAACAATGTCTTAGCGAAAGTCTACCGCCCAAATCCCAAGTCACTCCGAACCCCAAACTCCGAACTTCCAAAACATGGACAAAGACACCCGCAACCGCATCCAAAGCGCCACCCAGGCCGCTCGCGGATTGCTTGAGCAGGATTTCGCGGACCAGTTAGCGGGTGTCTTCGACATCCGGCTGGACGGAACCCTGGCCGCCGAGCCGGGAAGCCACCTGGATGCGGCGCAGCGGGTACTCTGGCGCAAGCTGATGGCCGCCGTGGACCACCACCGGGCCAGCGGGCAGCGGGCGTCGGAAGCAGTGGCGACCTACTTGCGCGAGGCGGCCTTCACCACCCTGAACCGCTTCGTCGCACTCAAGATGCTCGAGGCTCGCGGTCTGGTGCAGGAGTGCGTCTCCCGCGGCGAGCAATCCGCCGGTTTCAAGGAGTTCTGCGGACTGGCGCCGGGCCTGGTCCAGTTGCCCGACCATGGCTACCGCCTCTATATCGAGTCGCTCTTCGACGAGCTGTCGACCGAGGTAAAGGTCCTCTTCGACCGGCGCGACCCGGCGAGCGTGCTGTGGCCGAAGCGTGCGACCTTCGAGCGGCTCCTGGAGATTCTGAACGACTCAGGGTTCGGAGTTCGGAGTTCGGGGTTCGGAGTTCGGGGTTCGGCAGACCGAACGCTGAACCCTGAACTCAGCACCCTGCACCCTGAGATCCGAACTCCGAACCCCGAACCCCCAACCATCTGGGACCAGGACGAGACCATCGGCTGGGTCTACCAGTTCTTCAACGGCCAGGACGAGCGCCGCAAGATGCGCGAGGAGAGCCAGGCGCCGCGCAACAGCCGCGAGCTGGCCGTGCGCAACCAGTTCTTCACGCCGCGTTATGTTGTCCAGTTCCTCACCGACAACACGCTCGGGCGCATCTGGTACGAGATGCGCGGCACCCAGACCGCGCTCGCCGACCAGTGCGAGTACATGGTCCGCAAGCCCGGCGAGACGTTCGCCCCGCGCGCCAAGAAGGACCCGCGGGATCTCCGCGTGCTCGACCCGGCGTGCGGTAGCGGCCACTTCCTGCTCTACGCCTTCGATCTCTTGCTGACGATCTACGAGGAGGCCCACGCCGACCCGGAGAGCCCGCGGAGCGAGGCGACGGGCAGGACGCTCGCGGCCGACTACCCGAGTCTCGACGCCCTTCGGAAGGCCCTGCCGGGCCTGGTCCTCGCGCACAACCTCTACGGCGTCGACATCGATCCGCGCTGCGCCCAGATCGCCCAGCTCGCACTGTGGATGCGCGCGCAGAGGGCGTACCGCGAGTTTGGCATCGGGCGTGCCGAGCGGCCGCAGATCCGGCGGTCGAACATCGTCGTGGCCGAGCCGCTGGTTGCGGACGAGCAGATCGCCAAGGAGTTCGTGGCGAAGCTGGGCGATCCCGAGCTTGGGCGCGTGTTCATGTCCCTGGTTGAGTCGCTGAGCCTCGCGGGCGACTTGGGGCTGTTGCTCCGCGTAGAGCAGCTCGTCGCGCGCAAAGCGAAGCGTGGACAGACCAGCGACCTCTTTGCGCCGCCAGAGGAGCGCATCCGCGCCGCGCTCGATCAATTCGTGGGTGAAGAGGCCAGCGCGATGAACACGAGGCGGAGACTCTTCGCTGATGACGCTGCTCATGCCGCGGCACTGCTCAGCATCGCCGAGAAGAAGTTCGACGTAGTACTGATGAACCCGCCATTCGGTGCCGCACCACCAAAGGCAAAGCTGTACATCGACGAAATTTATAGCGACAGCCGCCAAGACCTCTTCGCCGTCTTCGTCGCACGCGCCGCCGACTTCGTTCAGCCTAGGGGCCGCATCGGTTACCTCGGTCCGCGGACGGTATACTTCGCCCAGCGACTTGCTAGCTGGCGACGGCGCACACTGATCGAAACAACGCGGCTGTTGTGCCTCGCAGACCTCGGGTTAGGCGTCCTTGATGCGGCCCTGGTAGATGTCGCTGCAGGTGTTCTGGAACAAGGAGGCTCAACAAGCAAGTCCTACTCGTTCGATACGCTTGCGTCGCCACCCGAATCTAAGGGCAGTCGTCTGCGAGTGATGGTGGGGAACGCAGCCCAGTGGACACCGATATCACCAGAGTCATTTCTGGATGTTCCCGGGTGCAAGTTCGTCTTCGGAGCGCCACCGGGAGTTCTCGCCGCCTTCAGGCTACCGAAGCTCGATCCTAGTAGGGCGGTGGTGAGAGAGGGACCGCACACGGCGGATAACGATCGGTTTGTCCGCCTTTGGTGGGAGGTTCCCATCCGCGATCACGGTTGGGGCGCTGACTGGCCGTTCTACGCCAAAGGCGGGGAATACGCTCCATTCTGGTCCAGCCCCCACCTTATGCTCGACTGGAGGAGCCAAGGCCGCGACATCGCTGAAGGCGAACACAGCGTCCTTCCAAGCAAACACCTTTACGGGCGATCAGGTCTGACTTACACAGAGAGAACCGCTAGCGTCTTTAATGCCCGCGTACTACCAGCGGGTTCGGTGTTTTCTCAAGCTGGACCAGCCATTATTCCCGAGAAGCCCGGCGACGCGATGCCATTGCTCGTCGTTGTGATGTCTATGCCTGTTCGAGCCATGCTCGAGTTTGTCGTTGGAACCGGCGACGCAGGCGCGTCGGGAGGTGTCGCTCGGCACTTCTTGGCGGGAACCGTTGGTGCGGTTCCGGTTCCACCGTTCTCTAAGATGGAATGGGCACTACTTGATCAGGCTGGCTGCGTGGTGGTCAACGCCACTCGAAGAATGCGGCTTGGTGATGAGATGAGCCTTGACTTTGTAGGCATCAATGCCGGATGGAGCACACTTATTGATGGAGTAAGCAGGCGTCTCCGTCAGCATCTAGGAGCGACCAAAGATATTCTAGAGGCTTCGAGTACTTCGGAGCAGTTGTGCATTGAAAAGTATGGGTGGACAGCCATCGACGTCGAGCGTTGCGCCGCAGTTGCGGCGTCAAACCCTTGGACACTTCCACGACGTCGAGTCGCTCGCGAGGAGTTGGCGCACTTTGAAGACCTGGAAGAAGAAGCACTAGTTAACCAGGTTGCGTTTCAAGTTCCTGGACGAGCAACGATCAAGCTCTCATACTATGCTGATAGACGGGTTGAACTCGCATGCAGGGCACTCGACGCGCATCCCATTGACGTCATTGAGGCATGGCCGGCGCCAGCACCCCGTCGAGCCAAATATCTGGCTTGGCGAACACTGTCTGTACTCGTCGGTTTCAGCCTCGGTCGATGGAAGTCGAATGTCTTTACCTCAGAGATTGGGTCTGACAACCAAACTGCGGCGGAACTGCTTCAGGTACCTCAGCCTCCCAAGCCGCTCAGAAGATCGCCTGACACAGAAGATGATCCCATACTTGTGGATGACGAGGGTCACCCAGCGGATGTAGCTGCTCGACTAGAGCACGCTTTGGCTGCGAGTTGGTTGGCGCCCTCCGACAACGTGGTCTCTAGCTGCTTGTCGGTGTTAGGTGCTCCATCGCTCCGAGTCTTTCTGCGAGAGCGTTTCTTCAGCGCTCACCTTGCCGAGTACAGCCAAAGCCGAAGGCGCGCACCGATCTACTGGCAGCTCGCGACGTCCTCGGCGAGCTACTCGGTCTGGCTCTACATCCACGCATTCAGCAAAGACACGCTCTTCCGCGTCCAGAACGACTACGTCGCGCCGAAGCTCGCCCACGAGGAGCGGCGCCTGGAGGCACTGACCACCGAGCTGCGCGACGGCGCGACTGCCACCCAACGCAAGGAGCTCGCCGCGCAAGAGGCCATGGTCGAAGAACTGCGCGCCTTCCTCGGCGAGGTGCGGCGCGTGGCGCCGCTCTGGAAGCCCGACCTGGACGACGGCGTTATCATCAACTTCGCCCCGCTCTGGCGGCTGGTGCCGCAGAACAAGTCCTGGCAGAAGGAGCTGAAGTCAACCTGGGATTCGCTTTGCGAGGGCCGGTACGACTGGGCCCACCTGGCAATGCACCTCTGGCCGGAGCGGGTCGTGCCCAAGTGCGCCACCGACCGCAGCCTCGCCATCGCCCACGGGCTGGAGGACGTCTTCTGGGAAGAGTCGTCGGTCGTCGGTCGTCGGTCGTCGCCGGAAGACTCTCTTGCTGACGACCGAAGACTGGCGACTGACGACGCATTCGCTGACGACCGAAAACCGAAGACCGACGACGCAAGACCCGGGAAATGGCTACCGTGCACAGTTGCTCAGGTAGAGGTAGACCGCCTCATCGCCGAGCGCACCTCTGCTGCGGTCAAGGACGCGCTGAACAGCCTGCTGGAGGCTCCCGCGCCGGTATCTGGCCGCAAGTCGTCCGGACGGGTGCCGGTTCGGCGCGCTGCCACCGCCCCGAGGTCAGGTAATGCTGGGCCAGGCTCCCGATCGCCAACGGGTTCCGTCGCCCCCGATCCGGCTATGCTGGACGCCGTCAAGCAGGCCATCGCCGCTGCCCAGGGCGGGACCAGCAAATCCGAGGTCCTCACCGCCACCGGCCTCACCGACGCCCAGTGGACTCTCGCCATCAACGCCTTGCTCACCGCGGGCACAGTCACCAAGACCGGCGCCGGTCGCGGAACCCGCTACCATCTGAACCCTGAACCCTGAACTCCGAACCCCGAACCCCGAACCCCGAACCCCTAATGAACCTAACCTTCGACATCGATCCCAGCGTTCTGGCCAGCGTCCGCCGGGACCCGGAGGAATTCGTTCGCGAGCTGCGCCTGGCGGCAGCGGTGAAGTGGTACGAACTGGAACGTATCAGTCAGGGCCGTGCCGCGGAGATCGCCGGCGTTTCCCGCGCCGAGTTCATCGATGCCCTCGGCAACTACGGCGTGACACCGTTCCAGCAGACCGGGGAGGAGATATTGGCCGACCTGGATGCGCTGAAACGCGGTTACCGTCCTGACGTTGCAGGCTGCGCGTGATGAGCGCGTTGAATCCCCGGTTTCCGACCGACCACCTGTTGCACCTGCCGGATGATCTGCCGGCGGGCGTTCTGGTCAGGGTTACGGTTGAGCGGCTGACGGACGATCCGATGAAAGATGACTATCAGCCACGCACCGAAATCAGTCGACTGGCGCTCGCGGCGCGCAAGGCGCACCTTGCGGGCGGAGGCAAATTGCTAAGTGCCGAAGAGATCAGCGCAGAGGTCCGCCGCCGTCGCGGTGGTCTGGCTAATGAATGACCAGCGAAGGGGTAAGTCGCTATGCAGACTTTGACTTTTGAGTGCGAAATAAGTACGGAGCGCGATCTGGTGCTGCGTCTTCCTATGACGGTCAGACCGGGTCGTCATCGTATTGCGGTAGTCATCGATCCGCTTGAACTGACGGGAGACGCGTCGGACCTGGTTCCGGTTGGTGACAGCGTACCGCCCCGAACCGCGTTATGGGCTCGGTTGAGCGCCTTGCGCGATCAGGCTGTGCGCGACGGCGAACTGCCGGAACCCATGTCTTGGGACGAAATTCTTGCTGAAGTACAGCACCGTCGTGGGGAACAGGATGACTAAGAGGCGGACCTATCTCGACGCCAATGTGTTGATCGCCGCGTGGAATGGCGATGCCGATACCCGAGCATGGGCGCGTGCAGTCTTGGATGATCCTCAACGCACCTTTGTGGTCAGCGAATTCGTGCGGCTGGAAGTGTTGCCTAAGCCGACGTTTCACCGTCGGGCCAGTGAGCTGGTATTCATGGAGACCATTCTCTCGATGGCGGAACAAGTCGTCGTTGAACCCGCGCTGGTCACTCGCGCACTGGCGATGGCCGGCAAGCACGACCTGAACCCATTGGATGCGCTTCATCTGGCGGCCGCCGCGCAAGCCGACGTGGATGAACTCGTGACCCTTGAGCGCCCTGAAAAGCCCATGTGTCGGCAGACCGAAGTACGTGTCTTCTCTCTGCGGGCGAAGCGGGATCACCGGACCAGCAATCCCGAACCCTGAACCCCGTACTCCGAACCCCGAACTCCAAACTCCGCTCTGACCAACATCGACAACCAGTAGGGTCGATTCTCATGCTCCAATACCTGCAATTTCAGGACGTCGGTCCCGCTCCACACATGGAAATCGCGTTCCATGAGCGCATGAATTTCCTGGTGGGCGATAACGGGTTGGGGAAGACCTTTCTGCTCGACGCGGCCTGGTGGGCCCTGACGCGGACCTGGGCGCGGCAAAAGCTCATGCCCCATCGCCCCCCCACCGATCCGCAGATCACCTACCGCTACACGAAGAAAAGCGGGGGACTTTACGCGTATACGAGCAGATTTGATCGAGAATCAGAACATTGGCCCCTGGCCCAGGGTCGCCCGCCGATCCCGGGATTGGTGCTCTACGCCCAAGTCGATGGAGGCTTTTCGGTGTGGGACCCGGCGCGCAATTACTGGAAGGGTGAGAACCCCGACCGGCAGCCCGCGTATCTGTTTTCCCCGCAATCGGTTTGGGACGGGTTGCCGCTCAACGAGCCGGTCAAGTACTGCAACGGTCTGATCACCGACTGGGCGAACTGGCAGCTCGAAAACGGTCAGGCGTTCGAGCAGTTGCAGAGCGTCCTACGGGCACTTTCCCCCGGGAACGAGGAGCCGTTGGAGTCCGGCACCTTGGTGAAGGTTGCGTATTCCACGCAAACTGGACAGCCGTTCCACTGCAAACTGGACACCTGTTCCGCCGCAAACTGGACGGCTGTTCCAGGCCCAACTGGACCGTCGGAGCGAAGCGACGCGCGGGGGTGATGCTGT
>Ga0247840_10007489_pt1 | contig 15179 bp, 5 predicted proteins | sample LaCruzMarch2015__FD_192404 | JGI IMG/M metagenome (GOLD analysis project Ga0247840, IMG submission 192404) | Freshwater microbial communities from meromictic Lake La Cruz, Castile-La Mancha, Spain - LaCruzMarch2015_17m | ecosystem: Environmental > Aquatic > Freshwater > Lake | place: Spain...
TGGCAGGGCGAGATCGGATTCGCCCGCCCGGAGCAGTGCCGGACAGAGAAACATCGTGAGTGGAATAAGGCGCGTTAATTTCATGGGTCGTTGTTTTGGATGGAATTGGGCTGCAAAAATTCGTCTCCGGAGCAGGCCTGCGATCTCCACTGAACGGGCTGCCCTGAGCAGGCGGATGGCCGGAAAGCGTTCATAAGATAAACTTATAGTTGCCCTCTGAAAAATTGGCAATGAATATTCGTTCCCATTGGGTCCGATCCCCCGAAGCCTGCCTGGTTGCTGGAGGGATTCTTTGAAATATGGAGGGACCGGCGCCGTCCGGTCCGTGGCATAAATATCGGACGACACGGCGGTCGTCCCTCCAGGGGATTCTTTGTAATCTGGAGGGACCGGCGCTGTCCGGTCCGTTGCATCTTGCTGCATCGGCGTCCCGCCGAATGGAAACCCAAATCGGCCGGGACGGCCATGCCGCGTCAGCGAACCGTGTCGGTGGATCATTTTCTTCTCGTGGAGTGGCCATGCGCACGGACGGGTGCCCGTTCCAGGCTCTTGATTTCCCCCTGCATTTCCGCCAGTGTGCCCGACAGCCTTGAGCGCAGATTCCAAAAAACCGGTTCGCATTCTCATCCTCACCGCCAGCATGGGGGAAGGACACAACACGGCTGCCCGGAACATCCGCGATGCCATTTTGGCCGAGTGCCCGGGTCGGGCGGAGGTGCTCGTCGCGGACCCCTACACCCGGACGAATCCCCTCGTCAACCGACTCGTGCAGTCGGGATACACGATGGCGATCAACCGCTACCCCCGGGCGTGGAAAGTCATCTTCGAGGTGCTGAGCAAAAAGGGCGTCGTCGAGGGCATGGGCCCGATGCTTGCCGAGCTGACGAATGCGGTGCGCGCGATGATCCGCGAGTTCCGCCCGGACGTGATCGCCTCGACATATCCGGTTTTTTCCTTTCTGAACGCCAAGATCCGGAAATCCGACCCTTCGATGAGGGTGCCGTTTTTCACCATGATCACCGACTCCACGCAGATCAATTCCGCGTGGTATCGCTGCCCCTGCGACGGATCGATCGTGGCCGACGAGCAAACCGCGGATGTGCTCCGCCGGGACGGGGTGCCCCCGGAAAAGATCCACGTGCTCGGGTTTCCGGTCGGGCTTTTGTTCGAGACGCTGCCCTCGATTCCGGCATCGCTGCCGTGGAGGATCCTCTTTTTTCCGGGTGGCACCACCGCCCGCGCCGTGGAGACGCTGGAATTGCTCGCGGGCCTGGACAACGTGGTCGTCGACGTGGTCACCGGACGCAGGAAAGCCACCTGCGACGCCCTCGCCGCGGCGCGGCTCCCCCGCGCGGGGACACTCACCGGATGGACCGACCAGATGCCCCAGTTGATGGCCTCGCACCATCTTTTCATCGGCAAGGCCGGCGGCGCGACCGTTCAGGAGGCGATCTCCTCGAGGATTCCGTTTCTGGTGAGCCATATCGTGCCCGGACAGGAGGAGGGCAACATCGCCCTGATCGAGCAGACCGGAATCGGGGCGCTTGCCGCCAACTCCCCGCGCCAGATCCTCAACCAGGTCACCGGAGCTTTTGCCAATGACGGCGAACTCTGGCGCGCCTGGAAGAAAAATCTCGACGCCCTCCACAAGCCGTCCGCCTCCCGCGCCATCGCAAAATTTCTCCTCGCGCAGGCCTGACTTCGCCGCTTTTCCCGGTTCAAGTCGGACCGGACGGCGCCGGTCCCTCCAGAATACGAGGCATCCGCTTGTAAGATTCCGATGTCTTCAGGGTCCAACCGCCTGCTGCCACGTCGCATTGGCTTCCAGCCAATGATCCCTTGGGTAGTCCGCCAAGCAGATGACATATTATCCCGTAAACCGTTTTCCTCTGCGGACTCCGCGTCTCTGCGTGAGGAATCGCCGGAACCGGGATTATCCCTATCGCGCGGCAGGGCTTATTGTAGAGACCCTTGTGCCAAGGGTCTGTGGAAAATCCCTAGGCGGTTGGCACAACCGCCTCTACAACATAATCTGCTATCCGTTGGGCAAACTACAGTAGATATTGCTTCCAGCAATCCGTCAACTTGTGGCTACACCAGGTAACCGGCTCATCCACTTGCCGAAAGCTTCGACGACCGGCTCCGGGGGCAGCATTCGGAGCCGGCAGGCCCCGTCGGAACCCGGCGGGGCCTGATAGGCGACATGGTTCGGTGCCGGACGGTGCCAGTGCGCAACGCTGGTGGGCCCGAAGAGGGTAAAGCAGGGAACCCCGAATGCGGCTGCCAGATGCGAGGCGGCGCCGTCGACCGTCAGCACCAAGCGCGCGTTGGCGCACAGCCAGAGGAACTGCTTCGGGGTGGTGGTAAGAAAGGTGCTGCCGGTTGCCGCTGTGATGCGGCCGCAATGCGCCAGCTGCCATTGCGTCCCGGCGCTGGTGAGGATGACGGGGCAGTCCGTTCCAAGAGACTTGAGAACCGCGGTCCAGCCCTCGGCGGTCCACATTTTTTTCTTCCATCCGGAGGTGGCGTTGAGGAGGACATATCCGCCCGGGCTCCTTCCCTCTGGCGCCCATCCGTCGGGGGGCGGAGTCAGCACCGGCGGACGGAATGGCTTGGCGGCGGGAACCGGGGTGTGCTGCCAAAAATACTCGGCGATATAGGTGTCCGTCATGTCGGGGTTTGATGTGCGGGGAAATACAAAGGGGTGATGCCAGTGGAGCTCCCATTTTTCCGGAGCGACAAGGTGCTTCTTCCAGGCCGGCGCCAGAAATGAGCGCAGCGCGGATTTATTCAGAGGGTCGAAGCAATACAGCGCCTCCGAAGGCCGGAGCGGCAGCCCCTTCACGGCGCGGACCCCCTCCATCAGCGAAACCACGTCCGCATGCCCGTTGCGGGTCATCAAACGCACGGGATCCCCATGATGATCCCGCAGCCGGGAGAGGGCCGGCTCCAGAAGAACAAGGTCCCCGAGCTGCTTGTGAAAAACGGCGAAACATCCGGACATGTGGCCCCGATTTTCTCCGGAATCCCCCGCAACCTCAAGCGTTATCCGGTTTCAACCACGGATGCCTCGGATTTACACGGATCAAAAACAGATGAATCTGGCAGCCAGCCTGTTGCTTCCCCATCCGTGCCAATCCGAGTCATCCGTGGTAAAAGCCCGATGTCTTCAGGTTCCATAGCCGTGGCGCGGCCGTCCCGGCCATGTTGGGATCCCCATCGGCGGGACGCCGATGCAGCAAGATGCAACGGACCGGACAGCGCCGGTCCCTCCATATTTCCTGGCTTCCGCTTGATCCGTGGTAAAATCCCGATGTCTTCAGGTTCCATAACCGTGGCATGGCCGTCCCGGCCATGTTGGGATCCCCATCGGCGGGACGCCGATGCCACGTGGCATTGGCTTCCAGCCAATGTTCCTGAATAACCTGCAAAAAACTGGCAGTTAGAAATACGCAACTGTTGCATAAAATTGGGAGCTGCTCCCATTCATCCCAACGCCCGAGGACTGAGCCGGTGGGGCGGGATCGCCGAACCCGCCGACTTTTCCCCGATGACCTCAGGATATCAAAGATTACCGCCGATTTTCAGATAAAATGCATATGAATACAGGAAAAACATGCAAAAAATCTGCGTCAATCTACGTTAATCTGCGGCAAAACCCCGACCGCACCGCCTGCCTGTTCTCCCCGGGTTTGCACTTTTTTCTTTCGATTTTTTTTATTGACGCTCCGTCATGAAAGCATGAGGATGCCGTTCATTGCCGACAACCCGATGTGCAATTAACCGTATTATCCCAATAAATTGACCCAGGCATGAACCCCATCTGCCATTCCGCTTCCCTGCGGCGCTCCGGCTTTTTCGCCGCCGCTGTCGCATTCGCCTTTTTAGCCGCGCCATCCGCGCATGCGCAAAACACTCTTACCTGGAATGGCAGCACAAGTATCACTTGGACCACTGCAACCAACTGGGATGGCGGAGTGGCACCCAGCAACAGTCTGACCGGAAATATTACACGATTTAATCAAGCCAGCTACTCATTTGCGCCTACGCTCACTAACAACACTTCCATCGCCGGGTTTCTCTTCGATGCTGGAAATACAGGCTCGCTGACTCTCTTGACAGGTGGTGTTGCGAACAGGGCCAACATTGGTGCCAGCGGCATCATGATGAACTCCGGTTCCGGCGCAGTAATCATCGGTGGGGGTACTTCGCAGGGGCTTGATCTTGGTGCCGACCAGGTGTGGACCAATAATTCCGGAAGTCTTCTTAACGTCAGGACGATCAGCAATATGTCCAATTCCACGGCATACACGCTGACACTTAACGGCTCGGGATCGGGTGGCATCCTCATTGGAGTTGGCGGGATTATAAACGGGGGTTCGGTGGGGACGATCTCCATCGTCAACAGCTATGGTGGCGGCGTTACGACTATCAATGGACCGAACACCTTCACCGGCGGCGTGAAACAGAATTCCGGAACTCTGTCGCTCGGTAGCAACGGAGCGCTGGGGACAGGAGCCCTCACCATTAACGGCGGCACGATCGACGTCACCGCCGCGCGCACCACGACAAACAACAACGCGCAGAACTGGAATGGCAACTTCACGTTCAACGGCACGAATACCTGGGACACCGGCACGGGCGCGGTGACGATGAATGCCAGCCGCACGGTGACGGTCACCTCAAGTTCGATGACCGTTGGCGGCGTGATCGGCGACACCGGCGGCGGATATTCCCTGACCAAGGCCGGTGGCGGATCTCTGATTCTCGCTGGTGCCAACACCCACTCCGGGGGCATCATTCTCAACACCGGCTCCCTCCTCCTCGGCAACGACGCCGCATTGGGCACCGGCACCCTCACCGTCAACGACGGTACGACGATCGATGTGACCGCCGCCCGCACCACGACGAACAACAACGCCCAGAGTTGGAACGGAAACTTCACGTTCAACGGGACAAGCACCTGGGACACCGGCACGGGCGCGGTGACGATGAACGCAAGCCGCACGGTGACTGTGACCGCCAGCACGATGACCGTTGGCGGTGCCATCGGTGACAGCGGCAGCACCTACAGCCTCACCAAGGAGGGCGCGGGCACTTTGACTCTCGGGGGTGCCAACACTTACAACGGCACCACCACTGTCTCCGCCGGTGTGCTGCGTATCACCAACAGCAGTTCCCTCGGAACCGTTACAAACAATACGACGGTGATTTCGGGCGCAGCCCTCCAACTGGCCAACAACATCACCGTCGGCGGAGAAGAACTGACCATTGCTGGCACCGGCATCAGCACCACCGGTGCCATCCTCAATATCTCCGGCGACAACAGTCTTGGCGGCAATATCACCCTCACCGGCACTTCTTCAATCGCATCTGATGCCGGCACACTGACACTGAATGGGGCCACTCTCCAGCGGGGGCCGGCAAACAATTATAGTTTGACTTTGACCGGCGCGGGGAACATCGCCGTCAACAGCGTCATCGGCAATATTGGCACGGGCACTGTTACCAAAGCTGGTGCCGGTGCGCTGACGCTCAATGCAACCAACACTTTTGCACGCAACTTGCTGCTCAATGCGGGCACATTGAATATCAACAATGCCCAAGCCCTCGGTGCCACCAGCACCTCATATGGCCTGACCATCGCCGCCGGCACCACCATTGACAACACCAGCGGAGCCGCCATCACGACTGTGGCCAAACTGCTGACCATGAACGGCAGCTTCACGTTCACCGGAACAAACGATCTCAACCTCGGAACCGGTGCCGCCACTTTGGGAACAGCCACCGGCACAAGCCGCACCATCACCACCACTGCGGGCGCCCTCACCATCGGCGGCGCGATCGCAGATGGAACCACTGCCAACACCCTCATTAAAGCGGGCGCGGGCACGCTTGTCCTCAACGGGGCCAACACCTACACCGGCGGCACCGTTCTCAGTGCCGGCACGCTTTCGCTTGGAAACACTGCTGCGCTAGGCGCCGGAAACCTGACGATTGATGGAGGGGGTGTGGTCTTGGCGGCAGCAACAACGACGATCAGCGGTGTGGTGGTAAATAATACCGGCACCACCACTCTGAACACCGATGGCGTAGGCAACAGGGCCATCACGCTGGGCACCGCCGGGCTCGCCATCAACTCCGGTGCGGGCGTGGTGACTTTTGGAACAACAACAACTCTCGAACGAGTGTCATTTACCCTCAGCGGCAGTCAGACATGGACGAACGACTCGTCGAACGAGCTCGCGCTCGTCGTCAACAACACCATCAGCACTGCCGGTTTCACCCTGACGATCGCCGGCACAGGTGACATCGTCGCGGGCGGCGCCATCGGGACAGCTCCCACGGGTGGTGGGATCATCAAGAATGGCACCGGCAATTTCACCATTGGTGTCGGCAACGCAAACCTCCACACCTACGGGGTTGTCCTCAACACGGGTAAGCTCATTCTTGGAAACAACAACTCCCTCGGCACAGCCAACAGCACGCTCACCATCAACGGCGGCACGGTGGACGTCACCGGCGCCCGGACCACGACAAACAACAACGCCCAGAACTGGAACGGCAACTTCACGTTTGGCGGGACGAATACCTGGAACACCGGCACGGGCGCGGTGACGATGAATGCCTCGCGCACGGTGACGGTGGACGCCAGCACGATGACCGTTGGGGGTGCAATCGGCGACAGCGGCGGCGGATATTCCTTAACCAAGGCTGGCGCAGGCAGGCTGGTTCTTGCCGGTGACAACACCCACTCCGGAGGCATCATCCTCAACGACGGTACACTTCGCCTTGGCAACAATGCAGCCTTGGGCACTGGTGTCCTTACCATCAATGGCGGCACGATTGATGTCACCGCCGAGCGCACCACGACAAACAACAACGCGCAGAACTGGAATGGCAACTTCACGTTCAACGGCACGAATACATGGGACACCGGCACGGGAGCGGTGACGATGAATGCCTCGCGCACGGTGACGGTGAGTGGCAGCACGATGACGGTGGGGGGAGCCATCTCAGGAGTCGGCTTTGGTCTGACCAAAGCGGGCGCTGGCACGCTCACGCTGAATGGAACCAACACGTATGACGGCGGGACAACAGTGAACGCGGGCACGTTGAAAGCCGACATTGCGGCTGCGCTGCCAGGCTACGCCTCCGGCACGATAGCGGTCAACAATGCGGGAAGTGTTCTTGCTCTCAGTGCCAATGCCACAAATGGCCAGTGGACCTCGGCTCAAATTGACAGCCTCTTGGCAAATACAAATCTGACTTTTGGAGTCGGAACGAGTCTGGGCATCGACAACATCGAAAACTTTACTTACAATACCAATATCACGAATGCGAATATGGGCCTGGTGAAGAGCGGTGGCGGACGATTGTATCTTGGAGGCGACAACACCTACAGCGGCAACACGGTTGTAATCGGCGGCACCATACTGGCAACTCATGACAATGCCTATGGCACGGGCACGGTGACATTCAACGGCGGAAGTTGGGGAGGTGAAGGGAACCACACCATTGCCAACAACATCATCTATGCCGTTAACACGAATTCCAATAATCTGGGGGGAACCAACGTCACCCACTTTGCCGGCCAGACGAGCGGCACAGGCAACTTGACCGTGAACGGATTTGAGAACGGCATCGTCCGGTTCTCGGGGAATAATTCGGAATGGACCGGGAATTGGAAATTTAACGGAGCGATCACCCTGCAACTCAACCACATCGACGCGATGGGATCGGGAACAACTATCACCTTCAACACTAATGCCGCTGCAAATGCCGCTCGGGGAATCTTGGAATCGCAGGTGGCTTTGACGGGAGCGAACGCCATCACTCAAGATATTGATCTTGGCGGCACACTCGCCTTCACCGGCAACTCGACGATCAGGACAACGGCAGCCATGGAAGTAACCGGCGACATCACGGGCGGTGTTAATGCTACTTTCGTCAAGGATGGGGCGGACACGCTGACGCTATCTGGAACCAATACGTATCTTGGATCCACCTCGGTGAATGCCGGCACAATCTCGTTCACCAGCGGTAACGCATCGGCAACCGGCACGCAGTCACTCGGCACCAACGCCTCGGTGAACCTCGGCGTGGCTTCGGTCAGTTCCGGAACGCTCAATTACATCGGAAGCGGGGCAGCCACCCTGGCCAAGGATATCAATGCCTCCGGCAATGGGACGATCCAGAACAGCGGCAGCGGGCTGCTCACCCTTTCCGGTGCGATCGCCAAGAACGGCACTGTCCTGACCATCAAAGGCGGCGGCAGCGGGATCGATGTCACCGGATCCATCGGCGGGGCCTCTGCCAACTCCGACCTCATCATTGACGGCGGGCTGACGACGCTCTCCACCGCCAATACCTACAATGGCCCGACCTTCATCATCAACGGGGCAAACCTCACTGCAAACGTCACCGACGCCCTCCCGACGGCGAGCGGCAATCGCACGGCGGTGAGCATGGACCAGACCGGCTCCGGAAGCTCGACTGTGACGCTGGGCGCCAGCCAGTCCATCGCCTCGCTGACAGGTAATACGACGTCCACCGTCAATCTGAATGCCAACAATCTCACCGTGGGCACGACCGCTGACAGCACGACATTCGCCGGCGTGATCTCCGGCGCCGGATCGCTCGTCAAGGACGGCGCATCGACCCAGATCCTCTCCGGAGTGAACACCTACACCGGCAGCACCACCGTCAACAACGGGACACTGCGATACGGCGTCGCCAGCGCCATCAATACCTCGAGCAATGTCACCGTCAACGCGAACGGCGTTGGCCTGACAGCCACGTTCGATCTCAACGGCTACAGCGGGACCATCGGCACCCTCACTCTTGGCGGAACGGGTGCCACAGGCACCAGTTCCCACCAGGTCACCACCGGAGCGGGCACTCTGACCCTCGGCGGCAATGTGACTTACGACAGCACCGGCGATTCATCCACCTCCGCGGGGATCTCGGGCAATCTCGATCTCGGCGCGGCCAGCCGCACCTTCAATGTTGCCAACAGCGCAGGGACTGAAATTGATCTCACCATCTCCGCCATCGTCTCTGGCACCGCAGTCGGTCTCACCAAGGATGGAGCAGGCAGACTTCTCCTTGGAGCCGCCAACACCTACGAAGGCACCACCACCGTCACCGCCGGAGCGTTGCGTATTACAAACAATAACGCATTGGGCACGACCGGAAACAATACAGAGGTCTCCGCATTTGCGGCTTTGGAACTGGACGGTTCCGGCGGCGATTTGACGATCTCGGAAACCCTGGTCCTTAACGGCTCGGGTATCTCCGTCACCGGGGCGCTGAAAAATATTTCAGGCAACAACAGCTACAATGGGGACATCACCTACAACGCCAACAACACGCGCATCAATTCAGATTCAGGAACGCTGACGATCAATGGAAATATTTCCGGGAGCGCCGGCAACTTGGATTTCCAGTTTGGGGGTGCCGGAGACATCACGGTCAACGGAGCCATTTCCACAATGGGAACCGGTGGCCTCACCAAGGACACCAGCGGAACCGTCTCGCTTCTCGGTGCAAACACCTTTGAAAATGGCACAACGATCAACGGCGGCAGGCTGGTCATCAACACGATCCAGAACGCAGTCAGCGGAACTGCGAATTCACTGGGAGTTGGAAACAGCGAACCGCTGACCCGCATCACCATGGCCGGCGGAACCACCCTGAAATATGTCGGATCCGCCAGCGGATCCTCTGACCGGACCATCATCCTGAACTCGCCTTCCGGCGGCAGCTACACCCTCGACGCCAGCGGCACGGAAACGTTCGCCCTCAGTGGTTTGCTCACCAACAGCGGCACAAGCGGCACCACGAACCTCGTCCTCGACGGCAACGGAAACGGGACGCACAGCGCCGCATTTGCTAATGGCTCGGGCAGCAACACCGGCGCCATCACCAAGAACGGCACGGGAACCTGGACGCTTTCCGGCGCATCTTCCTACGATGGCACCACCACCGTCAACGCGGGCATGCTGGTCGCGGCGCATAGCACCGCCCTCGGCAGCACCGCCAACGGGACGAGTGTCGCCGTGGGTGCCACCCTCGCCTTGACGGGCGGCATCAGCGTCGGAGCCGAGGCGCTCACGCTCACCGCAGACGCCAGTGCCAGCAACACGATTCTGACCAGCAACAGCGGCTCCAACACATGGGGGGGAGACATCACGGTGAATACCGGTTCGGGAACGGGCCGGACAATCCTCAACTCCGAAGCCGGTAGCAATCTTATCGTCGCAGGGAACATCAACCTCAGCGCCGGCGCGAATGACTTCGTGATCCGGGGCAATGGCGATGGCGAGATCAGCGGCAACATCACGGGTTCGCAGCGCCTGTTCAAGAGCAGCGTTGGTAACGGCACATGGACGCTCAGCGGCGATAACTCGGCCACCTTCACCGGCAGGACCGCCATCGGTAACGGGGTTCTTCAGATCTCCAGCGAAGCGAACCTGGGGACCACCCCGGGATCGTTTGTGGCAAATCAGTTGGCCGTCGGCGGTGCGCTAACCAATGGCACGCTGAAGACCACGGCGAACATGACCATCTCCGCCAATCGAGGCGTCGCTTTGAACGCCGGTGGCGGAACATTCGATACCGATGCCTCCACCAACCTCACCGTGAACAGCATCATTAGCGGTTCCGGAAACTCGCTGACGAAGGCGGGTGCCGGAAATCTCTTTCTGTTCGGCGTGAATACCTACTCCGGCAACACCACGATCAATGGCGGGGCGGTTGTCATCTCTGCGGATTCCGGCTTGGGGACCGCACCCGGCTCGCCCGCGGCATCCAAGCTGGTTTTGAACGACGGCGCGCTCGCCACCACGGCCACCATGACCCTCAGCAGCAACCGCGGGATTACCCTCGGCGGCACACAGGGCGGCCAGATGAATGTCACCACCGGCACGACCCTGACGTATGGCGGCGTTGTTGCGGGTAGCAAGGCTCTGGAAAAAGCGGGAGCAGGCACCCTGGTCCTGTCGGGCACCAACACCTACTCGGGGGCAACGCTTGTCTCTGCAGGAGCCCTTCAGATTGGCGACGGAGGCACGGCGGGCACATTCGGCGGGGGCGCGGTCACCAACAATGCCACCGTAGTCTTCAACCGCTCGGATTCATACACCTCCTCGAATGATATCAGCGGCACCGGAGCGCTCACCCAGAATGGCAGCGGCACGACGATCCTCACCGGGAACCTTTCCTACACGGGCATCACCACCGTCAACACCGGAACCCTGCGGTTCGCAAATGCCGCCGGCGGCAATCTTACCACCGGAGACGTAAACATCAACGGCGGGACCTTCCAGATCGGCGCCAGCGACCAGCTCGCCAGCACGAGCAACGTCACGATCAATTCCGGGGGCACGTTCGAGTTTTTCGGCAACAATATCACCCAGACGATCTCCGGCCTCACAAGCAACGGCACATTCACCACCGGATCGGGAGAAGGCAATCTGCTTGTCGGCGTCGGCGGAACGATCAACTGGAACAACGGATCCAATACGATCACCACAAACAACACGGTTTCCGACAAGAGCTGGAATATCCGGGGTGGTACGAATATCGTGCAGCAGGGTGCCACACTGCGGGTCCAGAGCGGCGGAAGCGGCTTGCAATTCCGTGGCACTGGAACACCCTCGATCACACTTAGCTCCTCGAACTCTACTGCAGGGCGGATCCTTCTTCAGGGGAACGTGACGGTTGAGTCCAGCGTTGCAGGCGCTTCGATTCTCAACGGCGGAAATGGAACTAATTCCGGCTTCATCAATATGGCGGGCGGCAACCGCACGTTCACGGTAGGCAACGGCACCGCCAGCACCGATTTCCTCGTCACGGCGATTCTTTCCAACGGCACGGTGACCAAGGAAGGCACCGGCACGATGGCCATCTCCGGCAACAACACCTACACCGGCCCGACAAATGTGAACGAGGGCACTCTCCTCGTGAACGGCAACCAGAGCGCCTCCACCGGCAACGTCACCGTCGCCTCCGGGGCCACGCTCGGCGGCAACGGCACCCTCGGCGGCGCCACAACGGTCTACGGCATTGTGGCTCCCGGCAACGGGGACGGGGATATCGACACTTTAAACATTGCGAGCAACGTGACATGGATGGGCGCTTCCAGCAACGGAACCAGCACAGACTGGATCTTCGATCTGGGAGCAGGAAACATGTCCGACCTCCTCAATATCACCGGCGACTTCCTTAAGGACGACAACGGGGGAACACAGACAGTCTTCAACTTCAACTTTGGCGGCAGCACGCACTCCGGCACGTTCGTCCTTGTGAACTGGTCGGGTTCGACAGGGTTCTCTGAAAGCGACTTCAGCTTCACCAACCTTGGCGGCGGGCTAATCGGATCCTTTGCCTTCAACGGATCATCGCTCGAATTCAGCGCCGTGCCTGAACCCTCGACATGGGTTGGCATGGCAGCCTTGGTCTTCGGGGCCGGGGTGATGTTTCTGCGCCGTCGCAAAGCCACGGGGACAGAGAAGAGGTTAACCGCAGATTGACGCAGGTTTTCGCAGATTTTTTTGGCTCCCCGGAACTCTCCCCGCGGTTGCCTTGCCCTCCCATCTGTGGTAATCCTGATCCTGAATTCCGCAGTTGAGCCACTGAAATCCACTAAATGTAACTAATTGACAACATGTTGCGAGATAATCAATCGTTCACCTGCGGGGTGAATGGCTTGAAATGTCCGTTCCTGTTGGATGTTCCTCTATCTGCGTGAATCTTGTTAATCTGCGGTTAAACCTTCTGCTGTGTTTACGACCATCTGCTGCTAAGCCTTCTTAGCGGTTTCCAGGATGAGTGAGCCGATCGCTTTTTTTTCTGACGTCCACGGCTGCCCGGACGCCCTGAAAGCCGTGTTGGATTCGATCTCCTCCCGGGGAGTCGCTCGTATGATTTTTCTTGGAGACGTCCTGGGCTACGGCCCTGAACCTGTGGAATGCGTCCGCATGCTGAAGGCCCGTGCCGATGTCTGCCTGATGGGAAACCACGATGCTATGGCGACGGATGAGGAATTTGACTTGTCTGGATTTTCCGGGGAGATCGCCATCCCCCTTGAATTTGCCCGGCGCACTTTGGCCCCGGAGGAAAAACAATGGCTTGCCGGACTGCCTTTGACCTGGGCGGGTGAGGGGATTCAAGCGTCGCATGCGAGCCTGCACAACCCGGTGCTCTTTATTCATGTCGATTCCGCAGAGCGGGCGCGGCAGCATTTGTCCCGGCAGAGCGCGCCGATCTCCTTTTTCGGACACACTCATCTTCCTGTTATCTACGGGATGGACGCCAGAGGCCGGTTGCGGATGGCACCCGGCGAGGAGGGGGAAATCCTTCTTGGTGGACAGGATCGCTATGCTGTTGGCGTGGGGTCCGTGGGTTTTTCCCGCGATGGCGACCCCCGGGCCTGTTGGGTCGAATTCCGCCCGGACATACCAAGCGTCGTATTCCATCGGGTGGAATTCGATCATGCATCCACCGAAATTCGCACCGGACGCTTTCTTGTTGCCGAATCCAAGGGGCAAACCTCTCAGCAAAAGAACCCCGGATCCGGATAGAAAAAACTATGCATCCGGTTGAGTGTCTTGTAGTATCCCAATCCCTCTTGCCCCTTGAAAACGCACTTACAGAAAACATCACGAGGTCCGGCCATCGCTGCCGGAATCGTCCTTGTGTTTCCGATACTGACGGGAATCCTGCCTGCGAACGCACAAAGCGAGAGCGAGGGGGCTCCCCTGCCGGTGCCGATGACGGTATCGGACGCGGTGTTCCGTTCCCGCTGGATCGGGGTGCAGGTGGACTCCGGCCACAAGCGTTCTGCCGCAGGCATGCAGGGACTCCCGGCCGAACCCGGTCTGTTTGCCCCGCTCGAGAACTTCGCCAACACGCTTCGCGACGGACTCACCCTCGGTCCGCTTGAGATCCATCCCGGAGTGGCTTTCGGGTGGGAATACTCGAACGTGAATTCCACATTCCAGTCGACGTCGCCCTCGGATGACAACAGCTTTTTCATCTCTCCCAACCTCGCCGTCCTCTACAAACGGGAAATTGGAAACTGGTCGGTCAACGCCGCCTACGGCGGGGGGTTCAATTATTACCTGAATCAGAACTACACCGCCGCCGGAACCAGCAGCCAGAGGAATCCATTTTTTAATACGGCCTCGATCGGCATCGGCTACCTGACCTCCCGGCAGAAGATCAATCTGCAACTTCTCGGATCCTACGGAACCGGGCTCAACGTTATCACGGGTGAGAACACGACCACGGCCGATATGTCCGCCAACCTGCACTGGGAACATCTTCTCACCGCCTATGCCAATGTCGGCGCCCACGCAGCGTTCTCGACATCACTGAACAGCTTTTTGGGGGTCGAGAATTCGAATGACAACGCCGACCTCAGCAGCGCCTCTGCCGGCGCCTATGCGGATTGGTTCGCCACAGGAAAAACCCGCGTGCGCTTCGAATTGAGCGCCGGACAGGACACGCAGGGAATTAGCAACGAGTCCACCGCGAACCGCAGCTACATACAGGGAATCTTGAGCGTGAAATACAAATTCACCGACAAACTTGATATCGATGGGGGTGCGGGCGCGAGATATGTCGAGGACCCCAAAGCCGTGGACCCTAAGTATGTCGGCCTGCTTCCCAGCTTCTTCCTTCGCGGCTCTTACCGGCCGAGCGAGAAGACCGGGATCTCCGCCGGCATCTCGCTTCTCGGCAACGATATCCAGCCGAGTTTTGATGTGACCGCATTCTGGCAGCCGCGCCTTAATACCAGCCTCACCCTTTCCGTCTATCAGGGACAGGGATTCTCCTACACGGTTTCCGAACAGGTCCAGGTTTCGCGGGGGGCGGTCCTTTCGCTCAATCAGAAGTTATTTTCCAAGATGAATGTCCTCCTTTCCGGGGGTTGGCAGCAGACGGAGAACCTGTCGCTTTCGGACACCGGTCCCGCAGAACAGCAGTCCGGTGAGACGTCGAGCTACGGCTTCGCCATGGGCACCCTGCAGTGGAATTTTACTGATTGTGGGGTGGACCCCGTTTTCAAACCAGCAGAAGCTAAAATAAGCTATGGCATGCGGGTGTGATTTGTACTCTACGTGTTGGTTGTGGAGGTATCAACCTCCGATTGGAATGGCTCTCCGATTTTT
>Ga0247840_10007496_pt1 | contig 15169 bp, 13 predicted proteins | sample LaCruzMarch2015__FD_192404 | JGI IMG/M metagenome (GOLD analysis project Ga0247840, IMG submission 192404) | Freshwater microbial communities from meromictic Lake La Cruz, Castile-La Mancha, Spain - LaCruzMarch2015_17m | ecosystem: Environmental > Aquatic > Freshwater > Lake | place: Spain...
TCACGTCCATGTCCTTGGGCGCCTGGGGTTTCGATGTGCCGTCACGAAACCGCGGCTTGCGCCGTGAAACCTCGGGATTGGCAGGGCCAGTGCCGGTTTCCGGCGCACCTTGCCCCGCGGCTTCCGCTGCTTCCGCTGCTTCCGCGGCCCCAGCCGCGCTGCCCTCGTCCGGCGGTGGCGCTGTCTCGACCTTGGTCTCCGTGCCGTCAAAGACCAGCGCGTCGAGGTCGTTCTCATCATCGACATCAAGGGGGTCCTCATCGACATCGAGGGCGTCCTCGTCGTCCTCTGCCATTGCATCGACGGCGAAATCATCCGACTCCATGTCGCAGGTCGCCGTCCCCCCTGGCGCCGCGTCCGCATCGACTGAGGTGTCCTCCAGCGTGGGTACGAGCCCCTTAGTAGTGGCTCCGGCGTGCTCGATGATCCCTTTTTCGACCATCTGCTCGGCGAACTGCTCGATCACCGACACGGTGACCGTCAGGTGCATTCGCGCCTGGAATAGCGAGGCCAGCGCGTCGGGCGGCAGCCCCCCAGTCAGCCCGTTCAGCAGGAAGAGTTCCTCCGCCCCGAAACGATAGAGCGCCCCGGTCCGCCGATTCTTGACGTAGGCCGAGACCCCGAACTCGCCAGCCTGGCTGCTCGTGGTCACGAGGGCGGCCTCGCTCAATCGATATCTTCCCGTGTGGGTAGGCTCTTTCTTGGCTGTTGCGCCGTTCATTACCATATCGTCGCCTTCTTGGCTGTTGCGCCGTTCATTACCATATCGTCGCCTGCTCGATGCGTCTTCCATAAGACCGCCAGCCGGGGCAGTGAGATCCATGCATCCGGCGGGTCCAGGCGTTCGGAAGCCGCCTTGAGACCGGCGTCCGGATAGGGTTCCAGACGCGCCATCGACGCGGTTGCCTTTTGCACGGGGAGTCGCTGACGCAGGCCCAGTCGATCAGATGACTGGCACGAAGATAGACGCAACGCTCAGGGAAACCGGTGCCGGCCCGGAACGGGGTGTCATCGACGTCGGCAACGCATCGCGATCCTTGGAAAAATGGAACAAGTTCGGTGCATTCTCGCGCCCGAACCGTCGAGGCGTGCCCTGCCCTGACCTGAGGCTGTACCGCTGGAGGAACAGCTCGGAAGGAACCTTGATGCCTCGGGGGCGGCGCCCCGAGCGACAGCCTGGCCCGTCTCAGACCGTCTCTCTTGCTTCCAACTGAGCGCCTTCGCCCGTTCGGCCGCGCGTTGGCACTGACATTCGGGGTAGCGCGTGGCGCGGAATTGCCTGAGGACGCGTCGTCGCCTGAACGGCGCCTCCGGCGCCGGAGCTTCAGACCAGGTGATTCGCGTCGTGCCTCAACCAGCGCTGCATCCCCTTGTGGGAGCGACCCCCCGGCCGCGACGCCGGGAGCCACCTCCGCGCTTGCCAGCCACGGCCCTCCCACACCGCGCCGGGGTGCTGGACGCCGGTCGTGCTCTCACGGCGAGGGTGCCGCTCTCACGGTCAGCCGAGCTACGCGACGCTCATCCGCTCAGGCTATGCAAGCGTGTTGCGTCTGTCAAGCGATAGCCTGGTCGATCAGCGATTCCAATCGATCCAGCGCCGACAGCGCCGGGCGCGCGGTCAGCGGCGTGCGCGGAAGAAGGCGCGCAGGGTCTCGCGGCAGGTCTCTGCAAGCACGCCCCCGGAGCAGGCGGTGCGGTGGTTGAAACGGCTGTCGGAGGGCAGCAGGTCGAAGACACTGCCGCAGGCGCCGGCCTTGGGGTCCGTGGCACCATAGACGACACGTTCCACGCGTGCATGGATGATGGCCCCGGCGCACATGACACAGGGTTCCAAGGTGACATAGAGAACGGAACCGGGGAGGCGGTAGTTGTCCAGATGTTGACCCGCGGCGCGCAGGGCCTGGATTTCGGCGTGGGCACTGGGGTCGCGGGCGGCGATCGGGCAGTTCCAGCCTTCGCCGATGAGCACGTCGTCCAGGACCAGGACGGCACCGACCGGGACCTCGCCGGCCGCGGCCGCGCGCTCAGCCAGCGTCAGTGCATGGGCCATCCAGCGGGCGTCCGCGGCTTCAGTGTCGATCATCGCGCTGGGTTCGGCGTGCGGACCAAAGTCCTATCGCGCGAGATTGCGGCTGCTGTCTCTCTTCACTCCCATTCGATGGTGCCCGGCGGCTTCCCCGTGATGTCGTAGACCACGCGGGAGACGCCGGGGACCTCATTGACGATGCGCCGACAGACCAGATCCAGGAAATCGTAAGGCAGATGTGCCCAGCGGGCGGTCATGAAGTCGATGGTCTCCACCGCGCGCAAGGCGATGACGTGGGCATACTGGCGGTTGTCGCCAACCACGCCGACCGAGCGGACCGGCAGGAAGACCGCAAACGCCTGGGAGACCTTGTCGTAGAGGTCGGCCCGGTGCAGTTCTTCGATGAAGATATGGTCGGCGCGGCGCAGGGTTTCGGCGAATTCCCGGTGCACCTCACCCAGGATACGCACACCCAGACCGGGCCCTGGGAAGGGATGACGGTAGACCATTTCCGCGGGCAGGCCGAGTTCCACGCCGATGCGCCGCACCTCGTCCTTGAACAGTTCGCGCAGGGGTTCGACCAACTTGAGTTTCATGTGCTCCGGCAAGCCGCCGACATTATGGTGCGACTTGATCACCTTCGCCTTGCCCAGCCTTGATCCCCCTTGGGCCCCGGCCGATTCGATCACGTCGGGGTAGATCGTGCCCTGGGCGAGCCATTTCACGTCGCGCAGTCGGGTGGCCTCGTCGTCGAAGACTTCGATGAAGGTGTTGCCGATGATCTTGCGCTTTTGCTCGGGGTCGGTGACGCCCTGGAGCCGGTCGAGGAAGCGGTCCGCGGCGTCGACCCGGATGACCTTGACGCCCATGTGGCGAGCGAAGGTCGCCATGACCTGATCACCCTCCCCCAGGCGCAGCAGGCCGTTGTCGACGAAGACGCAGGTGAGCTGGTCGCCGATGGCGCGGTGCAGCAAGGCGGCGACCACGCTGGAGTCGACCCCGCCGGAGAGTCCAAGCAGGACCTGATCCTGGCCGACTTGGGCGCACACGGCAGCAATGCTGTCGGCGATGATGTTGCCCGGGGTCCAGAGGCTGCCGCAGCCGCAGATCTCATGGACGAAGCGCTCCAGGATGCGTCCGCCCTGGCGGGTATGGGTGACCTCCGGGTGGAACTGGAGCCCGTAGAACCCGCGGGATTCGTCTGCGATGCCGGCTAGCGGCGCATTGGCGGTCTCGGCAATGACATGAAAGCCCGGCGGCGGGGATTCCACGCGGTCGCCGTGACTCATCCATACATCCAGCAGTCCATAGCCCTCGGGGCTCGTGTGGTCTTCGATGTCGCGCAGCAGACGGGAATGACCCCGGGCACGCACCTGGGCATAGCCGTATTCCCGATGGGTTGCCGCGGCGACGTCTCCGCCGAGCTGCGCCGTCATCGTCTGGAGTCCGTAGCAGATGCCGAGGACCGGCACCTTGAGGTCGAAGACCAGTGGATCGGCGCGCGGCGTCTCGGCCGCGTGCACCGACTCCGGGCCGCCCGAGAGGATCACGCCCCGGGGAGCGAAGCCACGAATGGCCGCCGCCGCGATGTCCCAGGGGTGGATCTCGCAATAGACCCCGGATTCACGCACCCGCCGCGCGATCAGTTGAGTGTACTGCGAGCCGAAGTCCAGGATCAGGATGCGGTCGGCGTGGATGTTGGTCATGGCTTGGTGATGGTTCCGGAAGGAAGAAGCAGATTGAATTCTTGCGCCGGATTGCGCCACAAGCGCAATCCGGCGCAAGCATTCAATTGTCGATGCGGTAGTTCGGGGCTTCCTTGGTGATCTGCACGTCATGCACATGGGACTCGCGCATCCCGGCGCTGCTCACCCGCACGAACTGCGGTTTGGTCCGCATCTCCTCGATGGTGGCGCAGCCGGTGTAGCCCATCCCGGAGCCCAGGCCGCCGACCAATTGGTGGATGACATTGAGCACGCTGCCCTTGTAGGGGACCCGGCCCTCGATGCCCTCGGGGACCAGCTTGTCCTTCTCGGCGTCTTCCTGGAAATAGCGGTCACTGGAACCCTCTTTGGCCCCCATGGCGCCCAGTGAGCCCATCCCGCGGTAGGATTTATAGGAGCGACCCTGATAGATCTCGACCTCGCCCGGGGCCTCGTCGGTGCCGGCGAAGAGACCGCCGATCATCACACTGTGCGCGCCCGCGGCGATCACCTTGGCGACATCGCCCGAGTAGCGCAGGCCGCCGTCGGCGATCACCGGGATGCCGGTGCCGTCCAGCGCCTCGGTCACGTTGGACACGGCAGTGATTTGCGGCACGCCCACCCCGGCGACGATGCGTGTCGTACAAATTGACCCGGGCCCGATGCCGACCTTCACCGCGTCCGCCCCGGCGTCGGCCAGGGCGCGGGCGGCGTCCGCGGTGGCGATGTTGCCGCCGATGACCTGGACCTCGGGGAAGTGCCGCTTGACCCAGGCGACGCGGTCCAGCACCCCTTGCGCGTGCCCGTGCGCGGTGTCGACCACGATCACGTCGACCCCAGCCTCGACCAGCGCGGCGACGCGCTCGTCGGTGCCGCGGCCGACGCTGACCGCGGCCCCGCAGCGCAGGCGCTCATGGTGGTCGCGCGATGCCTTGGGGAAATCCTTGGCTTTTTGAATGTCTTTGACGGTGATCAGCCCGCGCAACTCGAAGCGGTCATTGACGACCAGCACCTTTTCGATGCGGTGCTGGTGCAGCAGCCGGACCACTTCATCGCGGCTGGCGCCTTCCATGACCGTGACCAGCCGTTCCTTGGGGGTCATGATGGCCGAGACCGGTTCATCCATCCGCGTCTCGAAGCGCAGATCGCGGCCGGTCACGATGCCGACCAGTTTGCCGGCCTCGGTCACCGGAACGCCCGAGATATTGTGGGCGCGGGTCTGGCGCAGCACTTCGCCGACGGTGACGTCTGGTCTGACGGTGATCGGATCGCGGATGATGCCGCTCTCGTATTTCTTGACCGCCAGCACCTCGCGCGCCTGGCGTTCCGTGTTCATATTCTTGTGGATGATACCGATGCCGCCTTCCAGGGCCATGGCGATGGCCAGTCGTGCCTCGGTGACGGTATCCATGGCGGCGGAGACGAGCGGGATCTTCAGGTCGATCTCACGGGTCAATTTGGTGTGGAAGCTGACCTCGTTGGGCAGCACCCGGGAATGGGCAGGGACGAGCAGGACGTCGTCGAAGGTCAGTGCTTCCTGGATCAGGCGCATGGCTCAGGCACTCCGAAGGGGCAGCTACCCCGGAAGAATAACCTAGTAGTATATATTTTCCCACTGGTTGAGTAAACTTCCCCGCGTCGCCCTCGCCGGCTACCCGGCAGGCCGTCAGTGACACCTGAGGAAGCCTGGATGAATTATTCTGCATGTGCGGCCGGTGTTCTCGCCTGTTGTGTGTTCCAGAGCGCTGCCACGGAACAGACAATGACGCTCGAAGGAAACGATGTGTGCCAGGATGGACACGCTTGGAGCTCCCGACCGAGTGAGCCGCGCGGGTCCTTCTACTTTATCGATGCGCGGGCCTGGACCTGGAACGGCCAGGGCGACGGACCGGGAATCACGCGGAGCTTCTTCGCGTGCGATCTGTCCGAACTCCCGCCAACTGCCAGGATCCTGCGTGCAGTGCTGGGTCTCTACCAGGACAAACGCGTTGCGAATACCAACAAGAATGCACAGCACTCAACCCTGAGCGGGTCCAACGCGCTGGTCGTCCAGCGGATCATCTCGCCCTGGTCGGAGCAGGACATCTCCTGGAACACCCAGCCGACGACAACCGACAGCAACCAGGTGATAGTCCAGGCCAGCACCAACCCGATTCAGGACTACCAGATCGATGTCACACCGCTGCTGAAGGATGCCCTCGATCACAACGAACTGAGCCTCGGGCTGGCCCTGAAGCTATTGCACGAACAGCCTTACCGGGCGGTCGCTTTCAGCTCGAACGACAATACCGATCCAGACTCGCATCCGCGCTTGGTCATCACCTACGAGACCCCGGAGGATGCCCGCAAGTCGGTCAGGTTGCACCACGAGGCCGCGTATACTGACCGCCAGTCGGTCGACCGACCCGTAGACGATGACCGCGAGCCGGTCAACGACGACCCGCCCGCGGATCATAGCCCCGAGCCGATGCTCGAGTGGACCCCGAAAACCGGGCAGTGATTGCAGACTCTCCATCGGCACCACTTGCAGGGAACACCCGAATGCCCTGTCTCCATCCATCCCGCCCTGCCCCCGTTCGCGGGCGGTGACCCCCGGCATACCCTGCCGACGGCTGACTATGGCCGTCTCCTCTGCGCCATGGCCGACTACTACATTCGCCACCGGCGCGAGATCGCCGTCCCCTCCCTGGACCAGGTCTGCCGCTCGCTCGGCAGCGGCGAGGGCCAGGTCTGCGCCTTCCGCGACTGCCTTGGGCCATTCCTCGCCATCGACTCCCAAGGCGCCGTCTACCCCTGCCAGCGCTTCTGCGGCCACCCGGACTGGCGCCTGGGGCACCTGGCCGACCCCCCACCCTGGCCGACCTGCTCGCCGCCCCGGTCGCCGCCCGATCCGAACAGGGCTGCGGCGACTGCCCGCACCTGCCCTACTGCCGCGGCGGCTGTCCCTGCAACGCCTGGGTCGGCGGCGACGACCCGGTGCGCGACCCCCATCGCCCGGCCTATCGCATACTCATCGACCACCTCCAGCGGCGCCTGTCTGCCGAGATGACTGCCCCCGAGAACATCGACGCCGTCGCCGCCCGCCCCTGGGACGGCCGCGGTCATCCACTGCTGCGCCGCGGGCCCTTGATCGAGCTGGTCCGCCCCGCACACGCGACAGGTCGCCCGGACCGCCACGCGCATCGTCGCCGCCGTCGAGTTGGCCCGGGGGCCGGACCTGCCCGCCCTCGCCGCGCGCCTGGTGCGCATGGGCATCTGCCGTAGCCAGGCGTCGGGCGTGGCGTCCCTGAATGCCCTGTGGCAGGATCTGTATCTACCGACGCGGCCGCTCAACAACATCTATTTGCACCTCACCTGGCGGTGTCAGCTCTGGTGCGATCATTGTTACGCCCGGGCCGATCCACAGGGCCGGGGGCAGGCGGACCTGCCGGTCGCCGAACTGGCAGCTCCGGCAGGCGACGTCCTGACCGGCGGTGAGCCGTTGATGCACCGCGAACGGACCGCACTGCTGGAGGCACCTACCCAGGCCCGAGGCTGAGCTTCGCCAATGGGTATGGTCCTGCGCCGCAAGTTGGCCCTGCCGCTGGGGGCGGAGCATAATGAGAGACACAGTGCTCCGCCAAATATTTTGCGTCATTCTGCAAATCGGTGAGCGACCGCGCGACCTTACTCCATCGGCTGAACTCAAATCTCGGGGCCACTGTCGCTTTCAGCTAACAATTGGATCAGCATGAGTCATTTAACTCGCGGCCCATTTGGCCAGCTCCATTTTCCTTTATCCAGATTAGGTTTGCGGTCCATGACGTTTCCAATCAATTCTTTCTTCTCTTGCGATGCGCTTTCACTACTGGAGCGTTTGCCATCCGAAACGATTACTCTCGCTTATTTAGAGCCACCTTGGAATACAGGATCGACGTTTGAGCGAGATACAACCACCTTTGGCTTCTCTTCTGATGACGAGCTTGGCAATTACCTATCGAAAGTCTTGCAGCAATTGCGCCGAATCTTAACCGCCCAAGGTAGCGTTTTTCTTCATTGGTCGCCACAAGCGACCCCAGACATGCGGCTCGTAGGGAGTCAAGCATTCGGTTGTCCACCGCGATACGAAATTACACGAGTTCGACGGTCGATTGGACGTTTCCCGAAGGATACCCCTAGATTAGACCATGAATTCTTGCTGGTCTACAGCAAGTCCGACGACTTCATCTATAACACACAGTATCGCGCCCTGACGTTGGAGGAAAAGAAGGCCCGATATACCTTCAAAGATGATCGGGGTACCTATGCAACGTCGATAATGACCATCGGCATTTGCCGACCCACGTTCCAGTTTGATTGGCGCGGCTACAAACCCGAACCAACAAGATCATGGGCCTTTCCGGAACAGAAGCTGGAAGACCTTGCTCGGGACGGCCGTATCCATTTCCCAAGTTCCGGCAGTCTCCCACGCCTAAAGCGTTACCTTGCGGACCATCCAGGCATGTAAATCGGAACGACTTGGGACGATATCCCGCCAGTAGCTCCCCGGCATGAACGCACGGCTTATCCGTTCCAGCAACCACTATCGCTGATAGACAGGATCGTGCGGCTGGCAAGCGAGCCCGGAGATCAAGTGCTTGATCCCTTCTGCGGATCAGGGACAACTTTGGTCGCAGCCCAGGCGTTAGGTCGGCATTGGTGGGGCGTTGACAGTTGGTCAGGCGCCAAAGAGATTGTTGTGGAGCGGCTAGCTGCTAATTTTGGTCTTCAACCCAATAGAGACTACGCTGTCCTAAACGACGACGACATCGCCGAATTTCCCATTGTCAGCGCGGCTTACACAGACGCTATAACGCGCGTCGCCGAGATTACCCAGTTACAAGAGGGCGTGTCTGCACTGGCGAGCGAGAACGCCCGACTAGAAGAGAACGTTTCTGAACTAACCGGCCACCTGCTTTCGCTGAAGATGGCTATGAATATCGGAGAGAATGATGACGCAGGAACAGAGCAAGTCATACAGCAAATGCAGAACTGGATTGCAAAGAAGATTACGACACCACCTAACTCGGTGGACTACATCAAGGTCGTTTGCGCTTGGCTGACTGGATGGGAGAGCCTAGGGTGTTCAATCTGTCAGGTATATCGCAATTCCCTTTCATGCAGTTTCTGTGTTTAGCACTGAATCAAAGGAAAAGGGGCCAGGCTCAATGATGAAACTCATGAATAGCCTAACCTAGCCGAACCTGGTCGTGTAACCCTGCGGGAAAAGCGGGAAAAGGGGCCGGGAAAAGGGGCCAGGCTCGAATGGCACTAAGTTAAGGCTGAGACCTCGACAAAACAGTGACTTGCAAGGCGCAGGAACGAACTCCCCGGACTCCTCACCCCGCCTGAAGGCTGGAAAACCACAGGTGTCACATCTGAAAAGCCAGGATCTTGACCGCGGCGGGCCAGCCCAAACTACTGATATAACTGGGCTACGCCCTTAACTTAGCGCCATTCTGGCCAGGCTCACTTATGTCTTCCTCCGTTTGCAGGACTTAATTGAGCCTGGCCCTTTATCCGCTGCCCGGAACGATGATCAAGGCCGACAAAAACCCGCACCGACAGACCGCGGGATGGGTCTTGAGGCTATTTACGGCTTGTCACAACTACGGCAACGCCGTATACTATGTCACATGAGAACAGTCGCTGAAACTGAAATTTTCGTCAGGTATGCCGCAGATATTTGGAAAGAAGACGAAAAAAGTAAGTTTATAGATTGGATTGCCTCACATCCTGAAGCGGGAGATTTAATCCCAGGTTCTGGAGGGTGCAGAAAGGTTCGATGGTCAACACCGGGAACAGGAAAGCGAGGCGGCGCTAGAGTGATCTATTTCCTGGTTCATGACGGGGCGATATGGTTACTGATTGTTTATACGAAATCTAAGTTTGACAACTTGCCGGCATCATTCCTTATTGAACTTAAGAAAGAGATTGAAGATGTCTTCTGAAACCGAGAAATTTCAAAATGATTTGCTTGAATCTGTAAGACAGATGAAAGCTGGGAAAGCTGCTCGCGTTACACAAGTTCAAGTGTCTCAAGCTGCGGAAGCACGATCAAGAGTTGGGCTTTCTCAGCCGGCATTCGCGCGTCTGCTAGGCGTTTCACCTCGCACCCTGCAGGACTGGGAGCAAGGCCGACGCGAACCCACAGGCGCAGCGAAGATGCTTCTCCGCGTTGCCGTAAGTAATCCAGAAGTACTGCTTAAGCTCCAAGACTTATAGCGCACTAGGGCGCAGCGTCAAGCTTCTTTTCGTGCCGGGAGCCCGGGATCCATTCTTAGGTTTCCCCGTTAATCCTCGTCCCCGCTAGTCGTTCGCGCCATTCGCCAACAGCCGCTTCAGTCGCTCGACTTCGGCAAGCGCGGCGGCTTCGCGTTGCAATGCTGCCTCGGTCTGCGCATGTGCCTGCTCCTTCTCCGTTCGCTCGCACGCCAGTTGCGCATGTGCCTGCTCCTTCTCCGTCCGCTCGCATGTTAGTTGCGTCTGTGCCTGCTCCGCCGCCGCGCTCAGTTCGGCCATCCGCCGCTGGATGCCGCGCTGCTGGCGCAGGAAGTTCTGGCGCGCCTGGGAGGCATGGTAGGCGCGCTCTTTCTCGGAAAAGGCCGTCAACACGCTCATGGCTTGTCGCATCTCCTCGGTTTGCATCCAGTGGGGTAGCGCGCTTTCGTCAAGCCGCTCGGCTTCGGTGAAGAAGCGCAGCCAGCGCTCCAGTTCGTTGGCCACGTCATCGGCGTGGGCCTGAGCACGCGCGAATTTACCAAGCTCAAATAGGCTACCTCAGGGACAGACCACGGTTTCCGGCCTAGAGCGGCAGATCGAGCTGACTCGGGTCGACTGACGCTGTCTTTGGTCGCCCTGACTTGCCGGGCCAAGTGCGCCGGCCGACCATGGTCGCGATCTGTCACCTGAGGCCTTGACTGCCCAGGACGAAGCCACCGTTGGTCGCACCTCGCAGCGCGGTCAGCGGGGATGACTCAAACCACCTCATTCGACGAACGGAAGCGGAATTGGGTAAACTGGCCCCGAAATTCGCCGGAACTCCGCAAAGGAGACACGCATGAAACAACTGGCATTTCTCAAGCGCAGCAACGGCCGGCATTGGGTTGGCGATGGTTTCCCGGTACAGAGTATTTTTTCCTACAACGACGTCGCCGCGGAACTCTCACCCTTCCTGCTGATGGACTATGCCGGTCCGGCCGACTTCCCGCCGACCCCGGAGAAACGGGGCGTCGGCCAGCATCCGCATCGCGGCTTCGAAACGGTCACCATCGTCTATGCCGGCAGCGTCACCCATCGCGATTCCGCGGGCGGCGGCGGTACTATCGGCCCCGGCGACGTGCAGTGGATGACGGCGGCCGCAGGGTTGATCCACGAGGAGTTCCACGGCGAGGACTACGCCAAGCGCGGCGGACCCTTCGAGATGGTCCAGCTCTGGGTCAACCTGCCGGCCAGGGACAAGATGTCCGCCCCTGGCTACCAAGGCATCAACGCCGAACAGATTCCAACGGTCGAGTTGCCGCGCGGCGCCGGCACGGCCCGGATCATCGCCGGCGCGTATGAGAGTACGAAAGGCCCGGCGCGGACCTTCACGCCGATGAATGTCTGGGATTTGCGCTTGAAGGCCAGCCGCTCGCTGTCGCTCGAACTGCCCGCGGGCCACACCGCCGCGCTGTTCGTGCTGCGCGGTGTGCTGCGCATCGGTTCGCATACCGTCCGCGTCGCGGAACTGGCCGTACTGGAGCGCGAGGGAACCGAACTGGCCGTCGAGATCACAACAGACGCTGTCGTCCTGCTACTCTCCGGCGCACCGCTCAACGAGCCCATCGTCGGCCACGGCCCCTTCGTCATGAATACCCGCGAGGAAATCATGCAGGCGATACACGATTTCAACAGCGGCCAATTCGGGCAGATCGCCCAGTAGCGCAGCATCATCGACAGACAACGGCAGACGCATGAATCTCGCCCCCTTTCCCCTGCTCCTCGTGTTGCTCAGCGGCCTGTGCTGGACGATCGTGTATCTCGACAGCATCCGGCTCGGTATCCGCGACCACACCTATGCGATGCCCTTCTGGGCGCTGGCGCTCAATATCGCCTGGGAACTGCTGCATACCGTGCTGGGCTACCAGCAGGATGGCCTGGTTCTGCAAGTGGTGATCAATGCGATCTGGACCTTCTTCGACCTGGGAATCATCTACACCTATCTGCGCTACGGACGGAAATGGTTTCCGAAACACCTGCAACCAAGCTGGTTCTTTCTCTGGAGCCTGCTGGGGCTCATCACGGCGTTCCTGGTGCAGTATGCCTTCGTCGCCGAATTCGGTGTCATGGTCGGCCGCGCCTATGCCGCCTTCCTGCAGAATCTCCTGATGTCGATCCTGTTTATCGCGATGCTGGTGCAGCGCGGCGGCAGTGAGGGCCAAAGTCTCACGATCGCGGTCTCCAAATGGCTGGGTACGCTGGCCCCGACCATCCTGTTCGGCATCATCGGCGGCGAAGGGCTCGATGGACCGAATCGCTTCATCCTGACGGTGGGCCTGCTGTGCAGCGTATTCGACCTGATCTATATCGCTCTGCTGGCCCGGACCCGGGCGCGCGAGGCGCGCGGTGCGGCGGACGGGGTCCTGTTCTGACGGCCGGCGGCCTTAGTCATGCTTGCCGCCGGCCGAGGCGCCGTCAGACTGGAGTCCAAGGCTTCAGCCTTGGATCGGCACAGGCCAAGGCTCAAGGCTGAAGCCTTGAACTCCAAACGGGCATCGCCGGCCGGAACGATGCGACTGACTGAAGATGTCCGGGACTGCGCCGGATAACCGGCGTCCCTACGGCTGATGCATCATACGGGAACGACCATGGATTTGAGTGAGCAAGAGGTGCGGTTCTTAGCAAACCGAACAAGAATGGCGAACGCTTGGCGCTATGTCGGCGTCGTTCTTCTGGTCAGTTTGGCGAGTCTCGCAGGCTGGCTGTTCTGGTACGTGCCGTTATTGGCTAATCCATTCCTCGTATTGACGCGCCTGCAAGACGATTCCATTCCTCGATCGACGATGGCCCTCGCGACAGCCCTGTTGCCGATCATGGTTCTGACCTGTCTGTTTGTTACGATGGTCATTGTGTTGTTTATTTTCGCGACCTTCGCCAATGAGCGGAAGTATTTATCGATCGTTCAGAAAGTGACGGGGGGCCTTGATCGTCGTTCCGGCCACAAGAACACCGCAGGCTCACCGTGAAAGTGCGTCGTCAGGCCATCCTGGCCTGACGGCGTCGGGACTGAAACGGTCAGGGCTGGAAGCCCTGACGACGCAGCGGTCGAGAGGACTTTCATGTTCCGGGGTGGCGCGGGCACCGGCCGCTACCGTTACCGTGAACGTCGCGTAGCGACCCCACGGGGGACGGTCATGTTGCGGGTGCGCAGTCGGGATCTTGATTTCCGGGCATCGCCTGACCCCGCGCGTGCCCTCAGCCGCGCAAGGACAGGATGTCCCAGCCGCGCGCCAGTGCCGCCTCGCGCAAGACCGCGTCCGGGTCGACCGCCACCGGCCGATCGACCCGCTCCAACAGCGGCAGATCGTTGTGTGAATCGCTGTAGAAACTACTGCCCGCCAGGGACTCGCCCTGGGCCGCGAGCCAGACCTCCAGCCGGGCGACCTTGCCCGCCTGGAAGGACGGGATGCCGGACACCGCGCCGGTGAAGCGGCCGTCATGCACTTCCGGATCGGTCGCGATCAAGTGCGGAACGCCGAACAGCGCCGCGGTCGGCGCGGTGATGAAGGTGTTGCTGGCGGTGATGATCAAGAGGGTGTCCCCGGCCGCCCGATGACGGTCGACCAGTGCCCGGGCGGCGGGCAGCATCAGCGGCTCGATGCATTCGCGGACGAACCGGGCACGCAGAGATTCCAGGAGTTCCGGCGGATGATCGCGCAACGGGCGCAGGGAGAAGCGCAGGAAGGCGTCGATGTCCAGGCTGCCTTCCTGGTAGTCGCGATAGAAGGCGTCGTTGGCACGCGCGAACTCGGTGCCGTCTTCCAGCCCCTGGGCGACCAAAAATTGCCCCCACAGGTGGTCGGAGTCCCCGGCGAGCAGGGTGTTGTCGAGGTCGAAGATCGCCAAAGCCATACTGTGATTCCTGTTCCGGTTCGTGCCCGAACACCGGCACGACGCGTCGTTGGCCGCATTGTGCCTGATCTGACCAAGGGTTCAACCCGAAGTCACACCGTCCTGCCCGAACAGCGCGGATGAACAACGAACAGACACGGTGTTATCGGCGCCAAGCGCAATAACCGCATATTGGAGCGGGTTTTAAGCCCGCCGCGCCGCCAAGGCGCTGTCCGGATCTCAGGTATGAAGGCGATATAGCCTTTGTACCTGAACCCTTGATGTAGGGGCGGGTTTGAAACCCGCCCGTACGTCCGGTTATCACGTCCGAATGCGATACCAGGTGTTCCCACACCGCGGACGGCCCGCCGCGCGGCCACCGTCAGCGTCCGAAACCAGGACCAATTCCATTGCTTTTTCTCACTTTTTTAGGGACAGGTGACGCTCTCCGGAGTCACGAGCCGGACGCGAAACCCGCGCCATCCGGACCCGCGGCAGCAAGCGGTTGGCACCGCCCGCGCCCGAGTGCGCCCGCGCAACGCAGCGCGACCCGTGGAAAGCCGTGCAACGGCAATCGCTTATGCAAATCTCTTGCTTGCCCGCCCTAATCCGAATGTGGAAGAATGAAAGCCACAACAAGGCGGGGTACGGTTCCTTGATCGACCGCGACGGTTTCCGCCCCAATGTGGGCATTATTCTAACGAACCAGGAACGCCGCCTCTTTTGGGGCCGGCGGGTAGGTCAGAACGCCTGGCAGTTTCCCCAGGGGGGGATCAACTGCGACGAAACCCCGGCGCAGGCCATGTTTCGGGAGCTTGAGGAGGAAGTTGGCCTCCAGTCTCAGCATGTCACGATCCTCGGTTGCACCCAAGGCTGGCTGCGCTATCACCTGCCCAAGCGCTACATCCGCCGCCATTGCGGCCCGACCTGCATCGGCCAGAAGCAGATCTGGTTCATGCTGCGGGTCGACTGCGGCGAGGATGCATTCTGCCTCGACAAGACCGAGAAGCCGGAATTCGACGCTTGGCGCTGGGTGCGTTATTGGCAACCGCTGCACGAGGTGGTCTACTTCAAACGCCGGGTCTACGAGTTGGCGCTCGAAGAACTGGCGCCCCTGCTGTACCCGGACGGGGTGCCCGACCGCAACGAGCTGCCGCCCCGTGCCACTGGTTTTCTGCGTCAGCGGCGTCGCTGATCCGGAACTGCATTTTCTCGGTTAAAGGAAGTCTCGCTCGACCATGATCCGCATGCTCGAATCCCTGCGTCGCATCGTCCACGAGGTCGATAACGCCCCCGACCTGGAGCAGGCGTTGGCGATCATCGTCCGCCG
>Ga0247840_10007497_pt1 | contig 15166 bp, 20 predicted proteins | sample LaCruzMarch2015__FD_192404 | JGI IMG/M metagenome (GOLD analysis project Ga0247840, IMG submission 192404) | Freshwater microbial communities from meromictic Lake La Cruz, Castile-La Mancha, Spain - LaCruzMarch2015_17m | ecosystem: Environmental > Aquatic > Freshwater > Lake | place: Spain...
ATTTCAAGATCGCCATAAACCTCATCTGTACTAATATGGTGCAGACGTTTACCGTGTTTACGAATGGCTTCAAGGATGGTTGCTGTGCCGACGAGATTGCTTTGAATGAATGGCCATGGGTCACGTAAACTATTATCATTATGTGATTCGGCAGCAAAGTGGACAACAATGTCAGTTTCGCCAATGAGTTTGTCTATTAATTTTTGGTCACAAATGTCACCTACTATAAAATTAATTTTATCTAGAGCATCACTTAGGCTGTCAGTATTGCCAGCGTAGGTAAGTTTGTCGATGACAGTAATGTCATATTCTGGACGATTTTTGAGTGTGTAGTGCACAAAATTTGATCCAATAAACCCTGCACCACCTGTGATAAGTAGTTTTGTCATATTACTAGTATAGCGTGTCTTTTGCGAAAAAAACATTATGTATACTAAATTGACTAAATAGGATATAGTAAAGAAAATGATAACCGTAATTATCGCCGGCGGGTCTGGTACTCGTCTGTGGCCACTATCGACTCCTCAATATCCAAAACATCTATTAAAGCTGACTGGTGAACGTACAATGTTGCAGACGGCTTATGATCGCGCGTCGAAACTTGGCGATACGGTTTATATTGTAACGGAAGCAAGTCATTCTGAGCATGTGCGTGCGCAACTGCCAGAATTGCCTAAATCGGCGTTCTTGATTGAACCTGGGCGACGTGGCACTGCACACTGTATTATTTTTGCGCTAGACGTTATTGCCAGAAAACACGATCACGACGAACCAATTGCTTTTATCCATTGTGATCACCATATTCGTGATATCGGTGGTTTCGCTAGAACATTTGCAGTGGCCGCGAAGATATCACAGACGAATAACCAGATTACATTAATCGGCATCGAACCGACTTTCCCTTCAACTGGCTTTGGTTATATTGAACGCGACGGTGTTATAAATGCCAGTAAAGGTGTCTTTAATGTTGAATCTTTCAAAGAAAAACCAGATTATGCAACTGCTTTGAAATACGTAGAGTCAGGTAATTATCTATGGAACTGTGGTTATTTTGTTGGGTCAGTTAATACTTTCTTGAATGAAATGAGACTTAGTGCCCCAGACCTGTATGATAATTTTGAAAGTTTAGCAGCAATACCAAAGGTTGGCACTAAGCAGTACGATGATGCCTATTTGGCGTTAGATAGTCAGGTGATTGATATTGCTTTGATTGAGAAAGTAAAGAACCTGGCAGTTGTTGCGGCGAGCTTTGATTGGATGGATATTGGATCATTCAAGGATTTACACGATGTAGTCCCCCAAGATGAATATGGAAATTATTTTAATGGCGAAAATATTCACACGATTGATGTCACAAACGTATATGTTCGTAATGAAGAAGATAAACCAATCGCTGTGATTGGGCTGGACAATGTGGTGGTAGTAAATACTCCTGATGGGATACTAGTATCGCGCAAAGATGTCAGTCACAAAACTGGCGAAGTAGCTAAAAAATTACAAAATTAGCTATTGGAATATAGCTATTAGAATATGGCGATTAATCTCAAGCCAATAGCTACCTTCCAAATTCCAATAGCTAAAGCCTGTTTACTATATTCCTTATTTTGCTGATAAACAGGCTCTTGTCAAAGCGACGGGCTTTACGGCGGAGGGTGCCGGGGAGGAAGTTTATTTGTTCAGAGCGTTTTATAGCGTCCACTACGGCATCGACAGTCTGAGAATGGAATAATACGCCACTTTCGCCATCTTGGACGATGTCGAGTGCTCCACCCTTGCTGTAGGCTATAACTGGCGCACCAGCGGCCAAGGCTTCGACTTGAACTATACCGAAATCCTCTTCGGCTGGGAAAATATAGCCTTTGGCATTATTTAATGCGGAGGTAACGGCATTATCGGATGCGTCACAGAATCGATTGGTAAAGAATTGTACGGTTGGGCCAGCTATATCAACTAAATGTTGGTGTTCGCTACCATTTCCATAAACACGAAGTTTAATACCAAGTTTGGTTGCAGCCATTACTGCCAAATCGATGCGTTTATAGGGGACTTGACGTCCTAAAGCAACGTAATAATCGTCTCGAATACGAGCAGGTTCAAACCTATCGACATCAACTGGTGGATAAATTATAGTCGAGGTTCGACCATAATACTTTTTGATACGTTTTTGCACCTCGGTGCTAATACCTATAAATACGTCGACTTTTTGAGCGGCTTCGTAATCAGCTTTTTTAAGAGCTGGGACTATCAATGGCATAAATAGGCGAACCAGCCAATTGAGTTTACCGAACCCCGGATTCTGGCGATACTCTTTGTAATGGCTCCAATAGTAGCGGATTGGTGTGTTGCAATAACAGATGTGGATTTGGTCTGGTCGAGTCTTTTGCACTTGTTTTGATTCGGCACTTGAAACGCTGAGGATAATGTCAAATTCGGACAAATCTAGATTTCTAAAAGCACGAACACGAAGCATCGGGAAAAATTTATGAAGTTTACGAAGTGGTTTGGGTAGATTTTGTAGACCTGTTGTTCTGACATCTAAACCTTTAAATTTAGGCATGTTTTCGGGCGTATACGTACTGGTATAAATCGGCGCATCAGGAAAAGCCTCATGCATAGCCAAAACAACATTCTCAGCCCCGCCCATATTTGTTAGCCAGTCGTGGACAATCACCACGCGTGGTGATTGTTTGGTAGATGGTAGATGGTAGGTAGTAGATGGTTTGATCATTTTGCTCCGCGTTTACGAAGAACCACACCTATAGTTTTGAAAAGAATTTTGATATCAAGCCAAAAGGTCCAGTTTTGGGCGTAAAAAAGTTCCAGCTCGATGCGTTCGTCAAATGATAATTCGCTACGACCAGATACTTGCCACATACCAGTTACGCCAGATTTTACACTGTGCAAAAGTGCAGTACGACCATGCGCAAGTTTTATTTCTTGAGGGAGGATAGGTCGAGGACCGACTAAACTTAGATCACCTTTAAATACATTAAATATTTGAGGCCATTCATCTATTGACCAATTACGTAAGAATTTTCCAAAATTAGTAATACGTGGGTCATTTTCTACCTTGCGGTTTTTCTCATATTCAATGACTAAATCATTACGCCCCATCTCACGAAATTCTTCAGCTGCATCGCGGCCACCATATTTTGCGTCCATACTACGAAATTTGATGAGATTTATAGGTTTTGAAAAACGGCTAAGACGCTTGCTGATATAGAAAACTGAACCACGATCGACGATCTTTTTTATGATGATTAGTATTAAGAAGATAGGTGATAAAACAACAATTAAAATTGCGCTAACTGCAAAGTCAAAAATTCGTTTAAGGATAGCTCCCCAACCTACAAGTGGCGTTTGATAAACAGATATCATAGGATAACCCAAGAATACGTCAACTGTGTTTTGGCCTGAATAAAATTCAGCTTCACCGGGAATAAAACTATAGCTAAGATGACGTGATTGAGCGGCACCAAGGATTGTTTGATTGCGCTCAGTTGAGTCGTACAAATCAGTCTGAATAATTGTAGTGATACCGTTGACTTCAATATCACGAAGAGCTGTCTCGACCAGAGAGTAATGAATAACATCGAGCTCACTTGGCACAACTTTTTTTGGTCCAGCAATTGCGACGATTTTATAACCACTTCTGATTGTGTCGGATAAATTGCGTGCTATGTCACTAGTAGCGCTGGATGTACCAATTAGTAGCACTCGACTGACACCTTTACCGCATCGGAACATTAGACTGCGAATTAAACGCAGTGCTTCACGTTCGGCAATTATCAAAACAAAGGCTGCAAATAGTCCGTACACAGCAACTAGTCGAGCAGGTAATATATTTTCACCGCTGACATATTGCCAACCGATAATCAATAATATTCCGATGAATGAGCCAACAGCGACTTTTGCCCATTCGATTGATCGACGATTGTAAGTACTAGCTTGATACAACCCGAGTATAGCAAATATAAGAATCCATATAGGGATTATGAATATGAAAGCGTTTAGATATTCATAAGCTCGGATATTTGTCAGTAATGGGCGTGGGTCGTATTGGACACGAGCAATGTATGCAACTGTAAAAGCACCCAGTAGTACAATCGTGTCGATAATAACAAGTATAAGACTGTAAAATTTGATGTTCTTACTTGGCATAATTACTCCAATTATATCATCTTTGAGGTACACTATAAGGAGTATGGTAGGTAATAGAAAAAACAAAGAATATACTCTCGGAACAATCGGGAAAATTTATATCGCGATACTGCTGGTGATATTTGGTGGTATTGTACTGCATGCACCGATAATTGTAGGGCTTGGAACACTTTGGCCAAATTTTGATCTGCTAATTAAATCTTGGAAAGAGATTTTAATGCTGATCGCAGGATTAGTCGCGATATTTTTACTGTATAAAACCAAGCAAATGCAATTACTACGTGATCCTATTATCATTGTGATTAGTTTTTACGCAGTATTACACCTAATGTTACTAATGTTTATGACTCAAAGTTTGACATCTGTCGGTGCAGGATTAGCGATTGATTTACGATATGTATTTTTCTTTGGTTTAGTCTACATTGCTATGCGTTTATATCCGAATTATCGAAAATTATTTATTCGAGTAGGTATAATTGGCGCATTAGTCGTTCTATTATTTGCATTATTACAAGTATTTGTATTACCACATGATGTTTTGAAATATATTGGCTATAACACAAATACGATTAGTCCATATCTGACGATTGATCTAAACCAAGATTTCATTCGGATTAATAGTACATTTCGGGGACCTAATCCATTAGGAGCATACGCAGGTCTAGTTTTAATACTAATTGTAGCTGCCATTGCAAAGTGTAAAATTAAAAGAGAGAAGTGGTTAATTGTTATAACTGTCATCTTGTCTATTGGTGGAATAGTAACACTTTGGGCTAGTTATTCTCGAAGTGCAATGATTGGGACGATTATTGCGGTTATTATAGTGTTAGCTGTTACTAGCTTTCGTAAGTTATCCACTAAGATGTGGATAACTAGTGGTTTAGTATTAATTGCATTAATCGGTGGATTTTTTGCGGCTCGTAACACTTCGTTTGTATCGAATGTGATACTTCACGAAAATCCAAACGGGGGTAGTAGCGTTACTTCCAATGAAGATCATATTAATTCGATACGACATGGTATGAGTAAACTAATATCTCAACCATTGGGTGCTGGCATTGGTAGCACTGGATCGGCATCGTTATATGGTGACAACCCAATAATAATTGAGAATCAGTATTTATTTATTGCTCACGAGGTTGGTTGGTTGGGACTTTTGATGTTCATTTATATCTGTACATTAATACTTATCAAATTATGGGGATTACGAAAAGATTGGTTGGCGTTAGGAGTATTTGCAAGTGGTATAGGATTGGCATTCATCGGATTGTTACTACCTATTTGGGTTGATGACACTATATCGATTATTTGGTGGGGGCCAGCGGCGATTGTAGTAGGTAGTAGGTGGTATATAGTAGATGGTAGAGGTAAACAACATGACAACCATCGAACGATCGAGTAAACGCCAGAGGGAATTACTTAACTTTGTTGATGGGTTTATTCAAGGACATGGCTATGGTCCAAGTTATCGTGAGATTATGCGGGCGCTAGGTTATAAATCGGTTTCAACTGTTGCGGTTCATATAGATGGGTTGATGGCCAAAGGTTATTTACGTAAACGTGATCGCTCAGCTAGATCATTAGAGGTAGTAACAACGAATTTAGATGATACGCCGACACGCAAAACTCCTACTCCATCACAAGAAAAATGGATTATAAACGCAATTATTGCTAAGTTTGATGATTTTGATAAATTGCATAGTCCAGAAGTTCTAGATGAATTATACGTGTTGGTTGGAGCGCTAAAAGTGTTAGGTCTAGACGGTGCGCATATCGCAATGAAAACTCGTTTAATTGAATATCTAAAGTCCCAACGCAAGGCGTAATAGTTGACTAATTTAAGGTGTTAAGTATATAATAACACCTGTTCACACTATTCCGCTGTACAGCGGACCGGCGTAGCTCTTCGCTGTACAGCGAAGGTGGAGCAAGACAATATGTTGTACGTTTATATCATTTACAATAAAATGGCAAACAAATATTATGTAGGACAGACTGAAAATGTTGATAGACGTTTAAATCAGCATAACAATCATACATTTAAAACTTATACCTCGCGTTTTCCTGGCGAATGGAAGCTGATTCATCAAGAATCTGTTGCCACTCGTTCGGAAGCACTGAAGAGAGAAAAAGGTCTCAAATCAGGTAACGGACGGGAATTCATAAAAACAATTATTCCGGCGTAGCTCTTCGCTGTACAGCGAAGGTGGAGCAAGGCGTAATTATATATTCCGGCGTAGCTCAATGGTGGAGCAAGAAGCTGTTAACTTCGAGGTTACTGGTTCGAGTCCAGCCGCCGGAGCCAAAATTATTAGAGTACAAACTTGAGCAAGTATCCAGTAGGCGTTCACGCTACTGGATTTTTGTTTTATTATGGATATGTATGAGTAAATATAATCCACTTTGGCAATATTTTCAAAATAGAGAGCTAATCCAATATTTGTTGATTTATTAATCTGTCGATGTTAGATTTAATTTGTGTAAATAATTTTTCGGTATAATCTAACAACTCTTCGTTAGTTTTTGGTATATTCTCTGTTTCGTCCGTATCGTCGATATCCCAAATGATAGTGTTATTTGGCAGAACAATCCGGTCACTACACTCGTTGTAGACTATTTGGTTCATGCAAATATTGATATCTTTGTTACTTAATCGATTTTGAGTTAGTTGGTCCCAATGAGTCTTCGTATATTTTCCCAAATCTTTTTTATTTAAATAATTTAGTGTAAAACGTAACACAGGTATATTAAGTTTACTGTGTTCTTTTGCAACAATCCCGCTGGATATTGCTTTTAGATTAGTTATTCTAAGTGAATTGAGATAAGCCTCTGCAATTAAGCTTCTGTATACATTTCCTCTACATATAAAATGAACTTGCATATAAACAATATTAGCAAAGACTTGAGTAAAAGAAACGCTTTATCGCTGTAAGTGTTTATTTGTTCCCGCGATTATGTCCGTGACCTGTATGCTGAGCCAAGATTATAATATATTTAGACGGAGAGTCTCTGACAAGTGCTTATGTTAGATTTTTTGTTGCTATAATTGAACCTATGAGAGATATTCGTATCAATCCCTCTACGATTACAGGACGAATAAACACGACTGCACTCGAACTGTTGGAGAGCTATCCGGAAGGTTTACGTTGGTCAGAGTTGCTGTTAAAAATTAAAGAATCAGACTCTACGTTTCATCCAAAAACAGTAAATGGATGTATCTGGAAGTTAACTGAAAGATTTCCTGACAAAGTTTACAAATCCAGTGAGGGTGTATTTCGTTCCATAAAATTTAAATAGATTACTGGTTTCTCTATTTTTTAGTTTTCCATCTTTCAAGACTTGGGAGTTGTTTTTGAGCCATCCATCTCATTAATCGACCGCTACCATTTTCTTTTAGGGCATTGTCTACGATAGTTTTCATCTGTTCGAGAGTGCAATCAGGAGTGATGAATTCTCCTTGTTCGTAGCATAATTTGCACCATTTTTCACTTTTTGTTCCGTTCGCTTCTGTGCCTCGACAGTCGCCGGCTTTTTTAGTTTGTAGTGGCATTCCACAACTTTGACATTGTTTCATCATTTTATATACTTCCTCCAGCCTAATTATATATCTAACTCGGAGTCATTTCGACTCACTTTGCTTATTCATGGCTTTCAGTCAGAGAATGATGGAATGTGATGAATGTTTTGAGTGAACAAAGTGAAGTGATGTTCAGTAGTTTTTTGTTATACTAAAGACAAGATTGGGAGTAAAGAAATGCCAAAGCTTGTACGAATAAAAGGTAGTGACAATATCTCGATTCAATTTCAGTGTTATGAATGCAGAAAAATGTACATAACTTCGTTCGACAACTTTTCAAAATCATATATTTGTTCTGGTTGCAAAAAAGCGCTGGTCAATACTTTGCCAGTTTTTTGCCACTATGAAGATGAGGATTGTGGTGGGCGCTATGAAGCATGCGGAGGAAGCATATATAAACTCTCGAATGAAGAGTATAGGAATGAGGAAAGAAAAGCTTTCGAGCCAGAATTGGATATATCTGTAGGTGCTAGGCCAACCGATTCTTTCCACGATGACATTGGAGATATTCGAAGTGACATCACTATATATAAATGTAGTAGGTGTGGAGATCCATATAATGCCAGGCAAGCAAACGGCAAAGGATTCGACTCAGGTATGGTAAGGTGCCAGCGTATAATTTGTAGTTCTTGTAGGCGGTTTCCAAAATCAGATGAATTACCAGAGCCAGATGCTAATGTTGACGATACTCCCTTGAAACGATTTTTCTTTAATTAGTTTTTACCAATCTGATTGATATACGTATTCTTGTCGATTGTCCTCGTCTTTATTAAATTCATTTTTTAGAGTTTCGACCGTATAGTCTAAACTTTGAAAATACCGATTATCGTATTCGGTACTGCCAAATAAAAAACCTCCTTGAGTTGGTAACATTTCTGGCGCCCTGTTCGGATCTTTTAACACTTGTTTGCACAGTTCTAGTAGTTCTTTTAATTTCTCTGTACTAACAAAATATGGATTGTTGTCATCATTACCATCTTGTACATTGTTAACAAACCATTGATGTATAGCATTGGCTTTTCGCCATACAGCTATCTCTTCAGTTATGTGTTTTACTCGTGGAATTTGAATCTGGCTTTTTATACCAGTTATTTTTAACCGATTATTAGAACTACCGACATAAGTATTTTTACTTAAATACATGTCTAAGCTCATTTTAGCGCTCCTTCACTTGTTAGATCTTTGAGCTTGATAACTTATTTTTTTAAATCTTTATAGAAATTCGCAAGACTAACTTGTGCATATGGTATGAGCCAAAGAAAACCAATTCCAAATGTCAAGATTGACAAGATAAACCAGCCGAAGAATCTCATACCGAGACAAAAGAACTTCCACCTAAAACCATACATCATTGCTTTACTTTCATCTAAGGCATCAACGCCCTTTGTACCTTTTTTATCGGCAAGGATGAAAAATGTTTGGGAATAAGATATGGCGGCTACAATTCCTGGAATTATAAACAGTAATGACCACAAAAAAGTGTACAAAGCCATTAATAGGAAAGCGACAAGTGATTCTGCAAAATTTTCAAAACCATCAAAAATTTGAGAAAGTTCTATTTTTTTGCCACTGGCCAAGTTCAAAGAAAAGATAGCCGAACCAAGTCGCATCGGACCACCAATTATTAAACCAATTACTCCGCCAACACCACTAATTAAACCAAAAACAAGATAGGTCCCAATTGATAATCCCCAATTTCCAGAAAGCGAATCTATTGCCTTACTCATTAATATTCTGTTTTCTGTTTTCATTTCTATCCTCAATTATATTTATATTATTATGCTATCACACAACTTTTATCTTTGAAAAATTAATTAAGTTTTTGTTTAATTTCAGTTGCCCAATTTTTAGCTTTTATTACTTCGCCATCAAAAAGTGGCCCATCCGAACCCTTGACATAAAATGCTTTGGATTCAATTATAATCTTTGCACCTAGGCCAGTTAGCACATCTGCAATTTTTTTCATAGCATCACCATGAATAAACAGCTTAACTCGAGTATCAAAAGTAGCCATTAACACGTTTTTTAATTGTTCAGCATTTAAACCTGACAAAAATTTATTCATTTTTTCAGATGGTTTCCAGGCAATGATTGGGCTACCAACTACAATTAATCCCAAATTCTCAAGGTCCTGTTGTTTTATATCAGATACCGAAATAGCTCGTGTTTCTAAAACATTAGCAATAGTCTCCGCAATTATTTTAGTATTGCCGAGATTAGAGTCAAAAATAACTAGTGATTTCATGAGTATTTAAACTTTCTTTTTTAATTAAGCAATTATAATATTATCAAAAAAATCTCTAAGTAGTAAATTTATTAGACGCATAATGATGATAAACAAGCTCTTTTTGTAGTTCTTTGGGTTTAATAAAGTATAATAATACTTATGAAAAAGAAAAAAATATTTATCGGTTTGGCGATATTAATAGCAGGTTTAATTGTTATTCTAGTTGGTTATGGAATCTGGAGTAATAATCCACCAGATCCAGCGGGTACTGAAACTGTAACTCAAGGTACTCAAATGCACTATGGCAATATTAACGTTTCTCTTAGCAATATTGAAAATGATTCTGCTTTAATAGATTTCTATAACAATGAAACAGATGCATCCATTCAAAAACAGGTCAAAGTCGGTGATACGATTGATGTTTTTGGCTATTCTATAGAAATAAAATCCGTTAAAGAGGTAGTTAATCCTTCAATTTTGCCTGGTTCGAATCACGGCTATGTCAAATTTTTTATAAATAAGCAATAAAAGATTTAATTTATCTTTTGCCCAATGCTAACGCTCCCAAGCCGATAACACCTGGGCCTGAATGAGCGATCAGGACTTTGCTTTGCTCGCATTTCATTATATCGTGTTCTTTGCCGTTATCATCTGTTGCCATCACAAATTTACCTTTGATTTCATTGGTTAAGTTATCTAGTTGATTCGATTCGAAATACACAATTGCCAACCGAACTGCACGTTGGCCAACTCCTTTTGAAACATAATTTATCATTGATTCACGAGCATGTCGCCAACCTATCTTTTTATCGATTGGCTTTAACTGGCCTTCGGTATTTACCCCAATAATTGGTATTATATCTAATGATATTTTACTTAATACGCCTGCTAGAAAAATTGCCGCCGGACCAATCCTGCCACCTTTTTTGAGAAATTCAAGACTAGAAAATGCTTGGGCTAGATATAACTCTTTTGATAATCCTTCAACTCTATTCACTAATTCTGTGGCATTCTTGAAGCTACCTTTTTTGTTTTCTATGTCAGCTTGTGTCACTATCAGTCCTTGACCGATTGATACTGTTTTACAATCGGCAACGGCTATATTTGCTTCATTTTTCAATTCCTGTGCAGCTAGTTTCGCAGCATTCATAGAACCGCTCAATTGACTGCTTGTAGGTATTACTGCAATTTCTGTTATCCCATTTCTAATAATATCCTTGTAAACACTCATATAAGTTCCAGGATTTGGTTGAGATGTGCTGACTTTGCCAATCCTCATACCATCTAAGAATTTATTTCTTTCGTCGTCGGACTTGAATGGGCTATCAGTCCATTCTTTATTTTTGTTATCAGTCGTAACTGTAATTGTAAGAGGTACTTCTATGAGACCACCATATTTGGTAATTCTCATATTTTCGGGTAACGAAGAAGCACTATCGTGTACGATAACTATTTTTCCAGTTTCAACACTTTTCTCCATATTTATAAACATACTAGCAAAGGGAAAGCCTCTTTGTAAATCATAAGCGTTTTGATAATGATCGAGCTAATAATGATTAAATGCTATAATTTATTTATTAACAAAAGGAGATAGGAATGGATTCTTTGAACATAATTTTCGGATGGGGTTCGCCAATCGGGACAGGACTATTTATGGTATTCGTTGCATCTTTTATATTTATTCTTTCTAGAATTGATAAAAATTCAAAAAAATAGCTTAATTAATTGGTTCCTAATGAAATAAAAAATCAGGCATAGTTGTACAATATACAAGGCTATGATTACTAAAAATGATGCCCTTTCAGATTCACAGGTAGTAACCTTGGTTTTAAAAGGTGATAATGACATGTATGCATTGTTAGTAGAGAGATACGAAGATAAACTTATGCGTTATGCAACGTTTCTGTTAAAAGATTACGATATCGCGTCAGATATAACTCAAGAGGCTTTCATAAGTGCATATGTCAATCTGCGAAGCTTTAGACTTGATAAATCGTTTTCGTCTTGGATTTATCGAATTCTACATAATGGGGCTATGAATTCGATAAAGAAAAACAAGAAAATATATGCCTTGGACGTAGTAGATGAAACAAACAATGATTTTTTGATTAAATTTGATACAGATAAGATTATGGATAAAAATATGCTGAATTTTAATGTTAGAAAATGTCTTAGTCAGATTGATATAAAATATAAAGAAATTTTAGCTCTTAAGTTTTTTGACAATTTAAAATACGAAGAAATAAGCGATATATTACATATACCAATATCTACGGTGGGAGTTAGAATCAAACGAGGGAAGGCTATGTTAAAAGAAGTGTGTCAAAATAATGGAGTAAATTATGAGCGATAAAACCCAACCAAAAACCAGTGTTATTGAAGAAAAGGTCATGCACAAGATCAATGACGGTAAAATTCATATGCGCTCACGATCTTTCTATCTGTATTTGAGTACACTTGGAGCAATAGCGATCGTATTGCTAGCTTTTATCTCAACATATTTCATCAGCATAGCGACATTATGGTTAAGAGTACAGGCTGCAAAAGGACCGGCTTACGGAGCAAAACAGAATCTGGCTATACTACTAGGTTCTTTCCCTTGGTGGGCATTACTGCTTGGCCTAGTTTCTCTAATTGGAATTATTTATTTAGTTCACAAAACCGGACAGATGTACAAAATACGATTAATTTATTTGGTGCCGATATTAGTTACTGTCTTTATCACAATAGGTTTTATATTTTCATATAGTAATTTACCAAGAATATTTAATGGTCGTAGGGTGAGTGTAATATCTTGTGATAATAATATAGCTTGTGGCTCATCTGTTAGAGGATATTTACGCAATAAATAAATGAAATAATTTATGTGCTTCGTTTGTACTACATATGTCGAAAGGAGACATAATGAAAAAAATAATAACGTATAGTTTAGGAATAGTGGGACTAATAGCTGCAGGGCTTATGATAGTTCCAAGTTTTGTACAAGCACAGGGCGGCAATGGTAACTCAAACGGTAATGGAGGCGGATATGGTTATCAGCAATCTATAGAGTCAAAAGCGAAAGCACTTGGCGTATCAGAAAGCGAACTCCGTACTCAATTAGAAACCAAAACCTTACTTCAAATCGCAGAAGAAAAAGGTGTTAGTTTAGATCAACTTCATACAACAATGCAGCAAGCTGCACAGGCAAGATGGGAAGCTCGCGGTCTAACTCAAGCTGAGATAGATAGTCGTTTGCAAAATATGAAAGAACGTCAAACAGCTGGCCACGATATTAATAGTGTCGCAGGCGGTGGTATGCGTCATAATTGTAATAATCAAAATCAATAAAATAATTAAAGATTAACATTAAAAGAGGCCGATAAGGCCTCTTTTATAATATTAATTTCGAAATATGTAATACGAATATGTTATAGAGTTATAAGAAATGTTTAATTGATTTGCGATCGCCAAGATGATTGATGTGTGCCATTTTTGTTTTGGTAAATAAATCTATATTAAATTCATTTCTTTCAATTAATCTAGAAGCATGTTCACCTCCAAGAAAACGAGGTATTATCACGTAATTTGCGCCTTGATCGTAAAGTTTTAAAGAATCTTCAATGCTATTCGAAACTAGAATTACGATTGTTTTGTCACTGTACTCTCTAATATTCCTAAGAATGAGAGAATTCGTTTCATACACTGGTATTGTGGAAACTACCATCTTCTTTTTTGATAGGCACAAATCATACAATAAGTCATCATTCTCTGCATCTCCGTATGCACAATTTACTTTCATAGTTTCTAGGTATTTAATCACTTCGGGATTGTAATCTATTATCAAATATTTTTTGCCCATTTTCTTGAATGAATTAAGTAAACTAAAACCAACCTTATCATATCCAAAAATGACGACCTCATTATGACTATGATTAGTATTTTTTATTATATTTGCATTTTGTTCCTTGCCGATGTTGGGTAAAAATTTTGATAAACGAGAAAATATTATCTCGGAATGCATCATTAAGTATGTTGATCCGGCGATAGTAATTAATCCGACTGTCGTCACTAGTGAAAGTATTTCTGGCGATAATTGTCCTAATTTGACGCCCAGAGCTATTAGTATCAAAGAGAATTCACTAATTTGTGCAAGAGCTAAGCCGGTAAATAGACTGCTCTTTTTGGTATAACCCAATAGTCCCATGATGATATATACTACTATCGGCTTGCCTATTATTACAAAAGCAGAGAGCACGATAATTGGAACTATATTATTGCTTAGACTTGATAAAACCATTTGCGATCCAAGGTAGATAAAGAATAAAAATATAAAGAAATCGCGTAGTGGTCGTAGTTTTGAAATTATTTCATGTCTATATGAAGACATAGATAATGCTACGCCTGCGAGCAGGGCTCCTATCTCCATAGAGAATTTTAACTTGTGGAAAACAACAGCAAGAAGTAGACACCAACCGAGTGAAAATAGCAACAGATATTCTTGAGATTTAGCTACCCTTTTCATTATGGCCGGTAGAACATATATCGATAACGGGATGAGTAAGACAATAATGGCTGTAATAATACCGAGATCTAATAATGATAACGAATTACCAACTGCACCAGATGAAAATGAAGATATGATAGCAAGTATCAACATAACAACTACGTCTTGAACTAAAAGCAATCCAACTGAAATTCTGCCATAGAGAGTTTCGCCATCGCCTTTATCTGAGAGGGTTTTCATTACTATGATTGTGCTGCTGAACGTTAGTGCAATAGCTATGTACATAGAATTAATAAACGAGTATCCCAGAGAGGTACTTATAAAGAATCCTAATAATGAAGTCAGTAATATCTGTCCAATTCCAGTTATCAAAGAAGCTTTTCCTACTTTTCTAAATACTTTTGGGCTAAGACTAAGCCCTACTGTAAAAAGCAATACGACTATACCTAATTGTGCAAAAGAGGCTATTGCATCTGTTGACTTTACGACATTCAAAAAACTAGGTCCGAGTATAATACCGGCTGCAATATATCCAATGACAAGAGGTTGTTTTAATAATGATGCAATACCAGATAGCAACAGACCTACGCCGACTATTAAGGCAATTTCAATAAGTATATTCTCTATCATTGTTTATCTAAGTTTATAACTAATTTTATCTTTTTTCTACTAACGAATTATTTTAGTTCGTAAGTAACTTCAATACTAAAACTGT
>Ga0247840_10007500_pt1 | contig 15161 bp, 13 predicted proteins | sample LaCruzMarch2015__FD_192404 | JGI IMG/M metagenome (GOLD analysis project Ga0247840, IMG submission 192404) | Freshwater microbial communities from meromictic Lake La Cruz, Castile-La Mancha, Spain - LaCruzMarch2015_17m | ecosystem: Environmental > Aquatic > Freshwater > Lake | place: Spain...
AATCATATCGGCCGGTCGGATCCGTTGTATGAGAGAAAATGCGATGAAAGGGGCCCCAAGGAACGCTTATGAAACAAGTCAGTCTCATTTTAACGTCAAGTTGTCTGCTCGGCGGGTCTCTCGGTGCGGCGGAAAAGAACACTGCGACCAAACCTAACATCCTGCTGATTGTGGCGGATGACCTCGGGTATTCCGACATCGGCTGTTATGGCGGCGAAATTCAGACGCCAAACTTGGATCGTCTGGCGGCGAACGGACTACGCTTCACGCAGTTCTATAACACGGCGCGGTGCTGGCCTTCGCGCTCCAGTATCATGACCGGCTACTACGCCCAGGCGATCCGGCGTGATGAAATTACCGGTACGCCGAAGATTAACGGTAAGACGGGCGGCGCTGGCGTAAGTCCGCGCTGGGCGCAGCTACTGCCGGAGTTTCTCAAGCCGCTGGGCTATCGCGCGTACCATTCCGGCAAATGGCATGTGGACGGCAAGCCGCTGGACAGAGGGTTTGACCACTCCTATGAACTCGATGACCACAACAACTACTTTGCTCCGAAAAAGCAGCTCGAGGATAATCAGAAACTGCCGGAGGTCGTTGCGGGCAGTAATTTTTATACGACCACCTTTATCGCCGACGAAGCGATCAAGTTTCTCAAGGAGCACGCCGACAAATATTCCGGCCAGCCGTTCTTCGAATACCTCGCGTTTACCAGTCCGCATTTTCCGATTCAGGCGCTGCCGGAAGACATCGCGATTTACAAGGATCGTTACAAATCCGGATGGGATGTCATTCGGGCGGAGCGTTATGCGCGGATGAAAAAAACGGGCCTCGTCAGTTGCGATCTTTCGCTGCGCGACCCGGTCACTGTGCCGAACTGGAATGCGAAAGAAGCTGCGTTGAAGCAGAAAATCGGATCAAACGAGGTCGCCTATGCGGTTGCGTGGGACAGCTTGACCGCCGGTCAGAAAGAGTTTCAGTCCGCGAAGATGTCGGTTCACGCCGCGATGGTACACCGCATGGATATCGAGATCGGTCGAGTGCTGGATCAGCTCAAGGCGATGGGCGCTCTCGACAATACGATGGTCATGTTCCTGTCCGACAACGGAGCCTCTGCCGAGCAGATCATTCGCGGCGGCGGTAACGATCCGTCTGCGCCGGTGGGTTCAGAGAAAACCTTTCTGGGCATCGGACCGGGCTGGGCCGCGGTGGCGAACGCGCCGTTCCGTCTGTACAAATCGTGGAATCACGAAGGGGGTATTTCGACGCCGTTCATTGTTAATTGGCCCGCCGGTATCAAAGCGAAAAACGAACTGCGCACGAATCCCGGCCATCTGGTTGATCTCGTGCCGACGGTTTTAGAAATCACCGGCGGTAAAAAACCGGCGACAGTGGACGGACTGACGGTGCCTCCGTTGCACGGAAAGAGCCTTGTACCGGCCTTCACCAAAGACGGTTCCGTAACGCGGGAGTCCTTTTGGTGGAACCATATCGGTAACCGCGCCATCCGGATGGGGGACTGGAAGCTGGTGGCCGAGAGGAATTCGGCGTGGGAATTGTATGACCTGAGTAAAGACCGCTCCGAAACCCGAAATCTGGCGGCAGACTATCCGGAAAAAGTGGCGGAAATGGAGAAAGCCTGGAATCAGCATGCAGAGGAATTCAATGCTTTGGCGATGCAAGATCCGCCGCCAGCATCCGCCGCGAAGAAGAACAGAAAAAATGAGGAAGAATAGCGTTCTGTACTGAAAAGGAATTTTTATGAAAACCCGTTTATCTGTTTGTTTGTCGCTGTTGTGTCTGACGCTCACCGCCTCTGCCGGCTCCAATGATTGGAAAAATGCGGAGTGGATAGGGTTTACTGAAGATCGTCGCCCGGTTGACTTGGCGGAACGAACCTTCCAAAGGGACGATCGGCCGAAACCTGTTCAGAAATGTTCGTTTCCGTCGCCGTTGTTACGCAAAGCATTCGTTGTTAGGGCGCCGGTTCGCACTGTTGAAGTCCAGGTTTGCGGACTGGGCCTTTATGAACTTTATTTGAACGGGAATAAAGTTGGTGACCGGGTACTCGATCCAGCACAGACCACTTACGATAAACGGGCCTTTTATGTGACGCACGATGTTACCAGCCTCCTTCGTCAGGGGCGTAATTCTATCGGACTGATGCTCGGTAACGGCTTTTTTGGTCAGAATATTGCCTTGAGCGGCGGTCTGGCGTATGGCGAGCCTCGCGCTACGGTTATGCTTTCCATCGAATACACGAATGGTTCCCGGGAAACAATTGTTTCAGACACCAGCTGGAAAGCCGCGCAAGGGCCGGTGATCTTCGACAATATTTACGCCGGTGAAACTTTTGATGCGCGGTGCGAGTTAGTGGATTGGAGCCGTCCGGACTTTGACGATTCGGCTTGGAATCCGGTTCAAAAAATGACCGCGCCCACCGCGAATCTGATCGAACAGAAACTGGAGCCAATGCGGAAAATACGCCCCATCCAGCCGGTCGCCGTGCTTCCGGCAGAAAATGGCGAGTGGATTATTGATATGGGGCAGAATATGACGGGCTGGCTTAAAATCCGGGTGCAGGAAGCGGCAGGGCAGAAAATTAAAATGCGTTTTGCGGAACTGCTTATGCCGGACGGCAGGGCGATTGATACCGCGTCGACCGGTGTACATGTAACAGGCAGTGATCAGACCGATATCTACGTCTGCAAAGGCGGCGGAACGGAAGAATGGGAGCCGCGCTTTACTTATCATGGTTTCCGTTACGTGCAGATCAGCGGCCTGAGCAAAAAGCCGGAGCTGAAGGATTACACCGGCTGGCTGGTACGGACTGATGCGGAACGCATCGGCACGTTCCAGTGCTCGGATAAGTTGATTAACAAATTCTACGAAGTCTCGATGTGGACGATTGAAGATAACTTGCAGGGGATTCTGACCGACTGCCCGCACCGCGAACGCTGCGCCTGGATGGGCGATGGTCATGCGGTCGGCGAGGCCGCCTCGTTCAATTTCGATTTACAGAAGTTCTGGAGCAAAACTTCGGCGGATATGGAAACCGTACTCGGTGCCAATAAACCCCGGAAAGATGGCGGGCTGCCGTACGACCCGCGAGCTCCGTGTAACATTTCCGTCGGTAAAAGGCTCTGTAATCAGGCCCGCCCTGATTGGGGCGCGGCGACGGTGCTGGTGCCGTGGTTTAACTGGCTCTACTTCGGTGATTTCCAGACGGTGGAAACCGCCTGGCCGATGATGCAGGGCTGGATGGCTTTTCTCGACGAGTTTGCCGTGACGAACGGGATCATCACCGAGGGTTACGGTGACTGGTGTCCGCCCGGCAGCAACAAGGAGATCGATACGTCCGAGGCGCTCACCTCGACGGCGCTCTACTATCAGTCCATCGAAGCGATGCGTCGCATGGCGCTGGCACTGGGCAAGCCGTCAGAAGCCGCGCATTATGCAGCGCAGGCTGTTGCGGTGAAGCAGGCGTTCAACGCCCGGTTCTTCAACTCCGCCTCCGGCGACTATGGTTCCCAGACCGGAACCGCCGTCGCGCTGCACAGCGGCTTGGTGCCTGACGGGAAGGATCAAGCGGTAGCCGACGGCCTCGCCGCGCTCATCATGGGAAAATCCGGAGGACGTTATACCACAGGTATTTTCGGACACCGCCCGCTCTACACGGAGCTGAACGATTACGGGCATGCCGATGTGACCCGCCATTTGTGGAGCCTCACCGACTGGCCGAGTCTTGGCTTTATGACTGAGAAGCACGGGCTGACCACCTGGCCGGAAGTGCCGTACAACTGGGAGCCCGGCAAACGGTATCTGCGTAACTCCTTCAACCATCCGATGCACAGCGGCTTTGCCGCCGCTTTTCACGAAAGCCTCGGCGGTATCCGTCCCGATCCGGAATATCCGGGCTTCAAGCGCTTTTTCCTGAAGCCTTGTTTTCTGCCAGGCTTGGAATGGGTGAAGGTGACTCACCTCTCACCATTCGGGCTGATTTCCAGCCAATGGAAACGTGTCGGGGGTTCGGTGGTCTGGGAAATCACAGTGCCTCCCGGCAGCAGGGCACAGGTTCAATTGTCGTGGTATCCGGTTGGAAAAATCCAGCTTGGCAATAAACCGGTTGAGCGCAATGAATTTGAATTGCAACCGGGAATCTGGAACATCCGTATAAACCCGTGACAAACTGCCTTCGAAAAAGCATAGAAAATTGCCGCAGCGTAACGTCGGCTTATTTTTTTTGCGGAGAAACGAGTCTCCCAATTGTCGGTTTTTAGATAGTTGGTCGACCGGCTGAACGGAGAGGAACGGGATCGGGTGTTGCGGGTAGGAGTCAATGCTACATTGGTTTTTATGCTGGTAGACGCGCCCGGGCTCGAACCGGGGACCCGCTGATTAAGAGTCAGCTGCTCTACCAACTGAGCTACGCGTCCATTCGAAAAGAGAGCCGAGAAGGTACTTTGTGCCCTGCGGTAACGCAACAAAAAAGCTTTCTTCTGAGAGGTCAGCGTCTGTGACGATTCCCATGCCGGTGGCGATGCTGACGCTGGCTGTTGCCGTGTTTCCATAGATGCGGATGCCACCAGCGGCCGGTTCCGGTCAGGAGGATAAAGAATGAAAGCAGCAGCGTAATGATGAGCGAGAGTTTAACGCGGCTCTGTGCGGCCAGATCCCCGGCATCTGCGTTAAGGTAAAACGAAAGCGTCAGCAGGAGTCCGGTGATGAGCACTAATGAAAGCAGCAGCAATATGGGTGCAGGTATGCGCAGGCTGAAATTCGGCACTCCTCCGTGTTGCGGCAACATATAACGCTCCTTTTTCAGCCGAATTTTTCTTGAGATGGTGGCTGGAGGCGGACTTGAACCGCCGACCCGCGGATTATGATTCCGCTGCTCTGACCAACTGAGCTACCCAGCCAATGAGAAAGGGCACAGAACATAGAAAAAGCCGTTCCAGTTAGCAAGAGCAATGTGGTAAGAATCCCCTGCCTATGAACATTATTCTCATTCATCCGCACGAACCGGACAGCGCAGGCCGGGTTTATCTTTCCGGCGGGCGGGCGAAGCATATTTGCAGCACACTGCGCGCACTGCCCGGCAAAGAACTCCGTATCGGTCTGCTTGACGGGCCGTTAGGGCGGGGAACGGTGGAATCGGTCAACGGCGGAGAAGCGGTGTTGTGCTGCAGATTTGAAGAAAAAATTCCGCCCCGGCCGGCCATTGATTTACTCCTCGCGCTGCCGCGACCCAAGGTAATGAAGCGGCTCTGGGCGCAACTCGCCTCGCTGGGCGTCGGCCGGATCATTCTTACCAACGCGGAAAAGGTCGAAAGGTATTACTTTGACAGCCACGTTCTTGAAGCGGACTTCTACACCGACTGGCTGATCGAAGGACTTCAGCAGGCCGGTGACACACGGCTTCCCGAAGTACAGATCGTCAAGGAGCTCAAACCATTCCTCGAAGATGAGCTTGATCGGATATTCCCGCACCCTGGCCGTCGCCTGCTGGCCGATCCGTCCGGCGATCAGAACATTTTCCAATGTCTGGGTTCTGCCGCACCGCAACGCAGTTGTCTGGCAATCGGCCCCGAGGGCGGCTGGACACCGTATGAGCTGGAACTTTTTTCCGCGCATGGGTTTCGGGTGTTTAATACCGGGCCGCGCATTCTGCGGACGGATACGGCCTGTGTTGCATTACTTTCATTGCTTACGTTATTCTCCGGTGCCGATGAAAAATAAATTAAACCAGCGTATCGCCACGGGCTTCGGAGCAGGATTCAGTCCGGTCATGCCCGGAACGGTCGGCACGTTGTGGGGACTGCCGCTGGCGTGGGCGGTTATGCAGCTTTCATCGCTCGGATTTCAGGCCGCGGCGTGTATCGCGATGACGCTACTGGCTGTGCCGGTTTGCGCGGCGGCCGAAAAACAGCTTGGTAAAGGTAAAGACCCCGGCTGTATCGTGGCCGATGAATATTTCACGCTGCCGATCTGTTATCTCGGTCTGCCGTTCACGCCGTGGGTGGTGCTGAGCGGTTTTGTGCTGCACCGCATTTTTGATATCACCAAACCGCCGCCGATCCGGCAACTTCAGAAATTAAAGGGCGGTATTGGCATTGTAATTGATGATTTCTTCGCCGCGCTTCTCGCACTGGCTGTCAATCATCTACTGTTTCAGGTTGTTGTTCCAATGTTTGGATAAAATAAGGAGAGTGCAATGAACAGAAATAAAATGGCCGGGCGGATTTTCATTCACTTGCTTTTCGCAAGCGTGTTCTTTGTTTCATCAGAGTCTGTCGCCGCATCAGGCGCAAAGGCCTCGCTTTCTGTAAATATTTCGAAAGCGCGGAACCGGGAGAGCGAGCACGGCACGGCGCAGAAGGGGAATGTCTCCGTAACCACAATGGTTGAAAAAGAAACCGAAACATGCGCGATGGAAATTGAGGTTGAAAATTCTGCCGAACAAGCCGGCAATTATGATGTGCAGTGGTGCGTTATCGCCAAAAGAATTTCGGGGAAGGACAGCGAAAAACTGGTCATTTCAGATTCCGGTAAAATTGAAATCACTCGCGGAAGTAAAATGACCGGCACAGAAACGATTAACCCGAAACCGTTTATTTTTACGATAACTTCAATCGATCGCGCAGGTAACTCCGTTGGCAATTACAATGGAAGTTCAACGCAAACACGCGAAGGCGATGTTTACGCCGGATATATCGTTCTGGTGAAGGCAGATGGGAATCTGCTTGCGCAGGAGAGTAATGACGACCGTTTTCTGAAAGAGGAATGGATCGCGCAATGTGAAAAGGCGGTTCAGCTTAAGGCCTCGTTAAAGGCAAAGCAGAAAAAGAAAAAGTAGCCTTGGGCTCACTTTGATTCTTTGATGTACCGGATCATCGTTTTGCCGATATCCGTGTTGTCGTGGACGCCACCGAACACCTCGCTGCCGGGGCCGCAGGCAAACAGCGGAACCATGGATGCAGTGTGGCTGCCGTGGGCGAACCCAGTTTTGTCCACGGTTTTGTTTTCAACTGAGCCGTCCAGCACGGCAAAGCCGCCGGTTTCGTGGTCAGCCGTGATAAGGATCAGTGTTTCTCCGTTTTCCTTTGCAAAGTCCAGACCGGCGCCGACCGCGTTATCGAAATCAACCACTTCGCTCACCACATTGGTGCCGTCGCTCTTGTGACCGGCCCAGTCAATTTGTGAACCTTCCACCATCAAAAAGAACCCGTCTTTATCCTGCGACAGAATCTGGATGGCTTTTTGCACCATCTCTTCCAGCGACACTTCGCGTTCGGCCGCATAAGGCGGATGAACCGGATAGAGCAGGGCGGCGGCCTTTTCCGGTGTGCCGAGATTCCGGAATTCCGGCGTGGTAAACACGACGGGCATTTTTTTCTGAAGTTCCGGCAGACTCGGATTATTAGTTGGATTGAAATGATTCAGTCCACCGCCGAAAAGAACGTCTACATCGCTGGCGGCGATCTGTTCGGCGATTTCAGAATCCATTTTTCGGCCCGGTACATGCACGATAAATCCAGCGGGTGTAGCGTGCGTCAGCGCGCAGGCAACGGCCACGCCGGTGGACTTGCCTTTTTCTTTGGCGTACTCAGTGACGTTTTTCAGCGGTCTGCCGTCCGGCGTTAAGCCCAGCGAGCCGTTGCGGGTTTTTACACCGGTGGCCAGCGCGGTGGCCGCTGCGGCCGAATCCGTTACCAGTGAGCTGGTTGACCAGGTGGTCACAAGTCCGGTTACCGGACAGCGCTCCATTTCGAGATTCCCTTTGACGATTTTCCCGGCGGTTACTTGCGACAGCCCCATGCCGTCGCCGATAAACAGAATGATGTTTTTCGGAACCGCATCTCCGGCAAAAACAGCGGCGGCGAACAGGCAGACGAACAGAACGGTTCTTTTCATAAGGCCGGCACGGTACCATTTTCTTCGTTTTCTTTGCGACCTTCTGTTAGAAGTATTCCCCAATGAGTGAACTCGACACAATCGCCGCGATTGCCACTCCGCCCGGACAGGGCGGTGTCGGAATCGTACGCGTCAGCGGTTCCGGCGTCTGGAAAATGGCCGACGGGATTTTCCAATCCTCAGAACGTCCTTCGACCGCACAAGGCGGAACTTTTCTGCACGGCAAAGTGATCGCCGCCGATGGTACGGAAATCGACGAGGCACTCTGTCTGATTTTTCGTGCGCCGAAAAGCTACACCGGCGAAGACACCGTAGAAATTCAGGGCCACGGCGGGCCGGTCGTGTTGAAAAAAATCCTGCGGCGCTGTCTCGATGCCGGAGCGCGGATGGCTGAGCCGGGCGAATTTACCAAGCGGGCCTTTCTAAACGGCAAGCTCGATCTGGTGCAGGCCGAAGCTGTCGCTGACCTGATTCACGCACAGAGCGACCGCGCTGCCAAAGCCGCGCTGGAACAGCTCGAAGGCGGGCTGAGTAAAAAGTTCAACGCACTTTATGGCGGACTCATGGAAACTGCCGCCGACATTGAAACCACGCTCGACTTTATCGAAGACGAACTGCCGGACGACGTTTTCCCGAATCTCGGAAAAAAACTGGATGAAAGTTTTCGACAGCTGGCGGATTTACTTGCCACCTGGGACGAGGGCCGGCTTTTGCGTGAAGGAGCCCGCGTCGTCATCATGGGCCGTCCGAACGCCGGTAAGTCCACGCTCTTCAACGCACTGCTCGGCCATGACCGGGCCATCGTCACCGAACTGCCCGGCACCACCCGCGACATTCTCGAAGAAACGTTGGTTCTCGACGGCATTCCGTTGCGTATTCTAGATACCGCCGGCCTGCGTGAAACCGAATGCCTGATCGAACAGGAAGGTATTCGCCGTGCCCGCGCCCATTCCGCCGCCGCCGACATCGCTGTTTATCTGATCGACTCCTCGCTGCCGTTTTCGAAAGAGGATGAAGATCATCTGGCCAAGCTTGATCCGAACCGAACGGTTGTTGTGCTGAACAAAGCCGATAAAAAAATAACAAATAACCAATATCCAATAACCAATATCCAAATGGTGGAAACCTCTTTGATTACCGGAGCTGGAATTGCCGAAGTCAAAGCCGCTGTTGCCGCAAAACTCGGCGGTGTTTCGCATACACCGGTGCACGCCGTGATTTCCGAGCGGCACCGCGATCTGCTCGAAACCGCGCGAGTTGAATTAATTCAGGCCCGCGAGCGGATTGCCGAAAGCGGCGAGCTGGGCGCGGCGTCGGCGGCGGAACACCTGCGCGCCGCGCTCGAAGCGCTGGGACAGGTCACCGGTCGTGTTTACCACAACGAACTGCTCGACAATATTTTCTCCCGCTTCTGCATTGGTAAGTGATATTGGCTCATAGAGCCAACACTACATCAGTTGGAAAATGTATAGTCGGCTCTTAGAGCCGAAAACTAAAATGGAATTGGAACGGAAAATAAAAAAAGACCCGCCTCGGCTTGATCGGGTTTTCCAAAACTACGATCCGCCGCTTTATTTTGTCACGTTTAACACTCTTCACCGGAAACCGTTGCTGGCTCGAAGAGAAATCTTTGATGCTTTTATGGCTTATGCGGAAAAGAATGCAACTTATGGTCGGGCTGTCGGACGTTTTGTAATTATGCCGGATCATATTCATCTGTTTGTGCGGATTGGTAAGGACTCCAGGCTGAATGATTTTGTGCGATTGCTGAAACAAACGCTGGCAAGGGCTTTGGAGGTAGATGGTGGTTGGCAACCAGGATTTTTTGATCATCTTTTGCGCAACTCGGAGAGTTATGCCGAGAAATGGAGTTATGTGTATGAAAATCCTGTGCGGGCGGGACTTGTTGAAAGGGCGGCAGATTGGCCGTGGCAGGGCGAGGTTGTAAGGATTGATGGGGTGTAATGCCGGAGGGGATTGGCTCATAGAGCCAACATTACATTAATGAATAAATGTCGGCTCCTAGAGCCGAGGGAACGAGCAAAAATGAAAACCATTCTGATTACCGGCGGGGCGCAGGGCATCGGACGCGGATGCGTAGAGCATTTTCTGAAACTTGGCTGGAATGTGACGGCGGTAGATATTCAGGAAATGAAATCCGGCGAACGACTGGAAGCCGTGCTTGGCGACACTTCGCTGGAAGCCACGGCGAAGCAAGCTGTGACAAAAACCATTGAGCGTTTCGGGCGGCTCGATGCGTTGATTAATAATGCCGGTGTCGGAACGTGCGGAAAATTTAAGGTCGAAGAACTTTCTCTCGAAGAATGGAACCGTGTGCTCGGCATTAATCTCACCGGCTATTTTCTGATGGCCAAACACGCCGCGCCGTTTCTGTGCAAAGCCAAAGGTGCAATGGTGAATATCGCTTCGACCCGCGCGCTGATGTCGGAACGCGATACCGAAGCTTACGCCGCATCGAAGGGCGGTGTCGTGGCGCTGACGCATGCGCTGGCGGTCAGCCTCGGGCCGGACGTCCGCGTCAATTGCATCAGCCCCGGCTGGATTGAAACGCGCAAGGACTCCAAACATAGCGAAGCCGACCGTTTACAGCATCCGGCGGGGCGCGTTGGCGTTCCTCAGGATATCGCGGAACTGGCGGACTATCTGATCTCCGCCGGATTTGTTACCGGCCAGAACTTCGTCGTTGATGGCGGCATGACGAAGAAGATGATTTACGTCGAATAGGAGACTTTTCCTCGCAAAGGTGCAGAGGAAGCAGAGCTTTGCGTTCTCTGAATCTCTGCGAGGGCAATTTGTCAGCAACCCTGTTGCTGGGTTCCAAGGCCGGCAAGGATGCCGGCGGTACGTATCGCCGCCGTTCCGGCGGCCTTGCGGGAAATGTAGAGTCGGCTCTCAGAGCCGAAAAACAAATTGGCTCATAGAGCCAACGCTACATTTAAGAATGGCGGCTTTAGTAAACTGGATGATCAAAGAGTGGGGACAATGACCGGAAAAATTAAACGGCTGGAAAAACTGGCGTCGGATGTGGTGGCGTCGGTGCTTGCGTCGCTACCGGAACCGCTGGCCGAACGGGCGCGGACGCTTCCGGTACTTTTTGCGCAGAAGCCCGATCCGGACGACGGACAGGAAGAGGATCTGCTCGGACTTTTCATCGGCCCGGAAATGGCCGACGAAGGCTACGAGACGTTGCCCGCGCAGATTATTCTGTTTCTGGAAAATCTCTGGGATGAAGCGGAAGGGAACGAACGCACTTTCCGGGACGAAGTCCGCATCACCTACCTGCATGAACTCGGCCACTACCTCGGCCTCGACGAAGACGATCTGTTTGATCGCGGGTTGGAGTAGAAGATTTTCTCGCCAAGCCGCAAAGACGCCAAGAACTCTGCGGACTCTGAATCTCTGCGAGGGAATGTAGAGTCGGCTCTCAGAGCCGATGAGTTGATTTGTGGGGTCGGCTCTATGAGCCGAGGAAGTTGATAATGTAGTGTCGGTTCTATGAACCGAAATCCAGATTGGCTCATAGAGCCAACGCTACATTCAGAAAATTAACTCTGCGGACTCTGAATCTCTGCGAGGGGATGTAGTGTCGGCTCTCAGAGCCGAAAAACAAATTGGCTCATAGAGCCAACACTACATTCAGAAAATTACTGGAGAGCTTCGGCGTAAAACCAGATGCCGCGGACTTTTTTAAATTGTGAGCGCTCGTAATGGCGATCGGTTCCATTCGGGCCGATAAACTCGGCGATGAACTCCACGGTTCCTTTCGTATCGGATCGTCCGCCAGCCGTGGTGTTGAGCACATGCAACTTCTGCCAAGTCACCTGACCGATCCAGTCCCGGATTGATTCCGCCAGATCAGGTTCGCGCGATGCGGGCAGGGTGGTGTTCACCAGATAATCGATATTCTTCAAAACGTAGGCCGTATAACGCGAACGCATCAACGCCTCCGCCGTCGGCGCGCTTTGTTTCCCGGAAAGCCACGGCTCGCAACAGCCCTGAAAATTTTTCCCGCTCCCGCACGGGCATTCGATTATCTTCATAACAGATCCAAAAATTACTAGATTGCGGGATGCTTTTCCCTTCTCACGGCCTTGTAGTAGAAGAAACCTTACAGAATTCAATGTTGTTTTCAGTTGTTACAACCTGCGTGGAATCATCACCGAGGTATAAGAGGTGTCCCTTTAGATGTAGTTTGCTGTCTTTATGTATAACGCGAAATAGGCAAGCCATGGCATCTAGCATGTCTGGGGCAATTGGTTGTGCGGTTGCGCTAAAGTTTCCGTCTCGTATCTGTCCGTAAATTTTACAGATCGTAGGTTCAGGTTCATTCTTTCCTTGAACCGTTGAAAATCCGGTGATTCGATCTCCACTTTGTTTGAGATCCAGTTCAAAACGAGAAGCAGAGTCTGGTATTTTTTGATCGCCGAATCGACAGGCCATCCATTTACCATCAATTCGTATGCCGCGATAAATTTTGTCGGCGTACCACGGCAAAACAAACCGTCGCATTAATTCGGAGAGGCCAATAAAGGTTGCTGTGGCAATAAGACTGCTGATGATTCCGATAATAAGTGCAAGGGTGTATTCCATTAGTTTCTCCGTGTTAAATAAGTCCAGAAGCACCAGCCAGCGCCTCGGCCAGTTTTTCGGGTAGCTTGCCGCCGGCCTGGGCGCGGTCGGGTTTGCCGCCGCCGCCGCCGCCGCACTGTTTGGCGATAGCGCCGACAATTTTTCCGGCGTTCTTCCCGGCTTTGACTACATCCGGTGTGACGGCGCAAACGAGGGCGACTTTACCGTCAGAGACACCGCCGAGGATGACGACGGCGCTGGTGAGTTTCGGCTGGAGCGCGTCCATGACGGCGCTGAGCAGTTCGGCGTCGGCTTCGCCCATGTTTTCGATGAGCAATCCGTTTGAAACTTTTGCGAGCAGTTCTTCCGCGATGGCCGGAGCTTTGGCCTGCATTTCGGCCTGGCGCTGTTTAGCGAGTTGTTTCTGCCGTTCCACTTCTTTGGCGCGTTCGGTCTCGGCGGCTCCGGCGGCTTTCTGTTCTTCAATAAACTGTTCGGCGTATTTTCCGCAGACGGCTTCGATACGGCGGATGCCGGCGGCGATGGCCGATTCGCGCATGACTTTGAAGAGTCCGATGTCGCCGGTGTTGCGGACGTGACATCCGCCGCACAGTTCCATCGAAAAACCATCGAACTTGCCTTTATGTCCGCCCATCTGGAGAACGCGGACGGTGTCGCCGTATTTTTCGCCGAAGAACTGCTGGATGGCGGGCTGTTTCTGTACTTCGGTGAACGGAACTTCGGTCCAGTAAACCGATTCGTTCGCTTTGATCCGGTCGTTGACCAGCTTTTCGATCTGGGCGATCTGTTCGTCGGACAATTTTTCCGGCGAGTTGAAGTCGAAGCGCATCCGTTCCGGTGCGACGAGCGAGCCGCGCTGACGGGATTCTTTACTGACGGCTTCGTGCAACGCCCAGTGGAAAAGGTGCGTGGCGGTGTGGTGGCGCTGAATATCGGCGCGGCGTTCCGCATCAACGTCAACCAGAATGCCTTCGCCCAGTTCCGGCGCACGGCCGGAAACCAGTTTGGCGCGGTGGACGATCAGTTCGCCCTGCCGCTGCGTATCGAGAATCTGCAATTCGCCGATCAGTTTTTCGTCGGCGATGAGGCGGATTCTGCCGGTATCGCCGGACTGTCCGCCCATTTCGGCATAGCACGGCGTTTTGTCCAGAATGATGCTGAATCCATCTTCCGCCGGAGCGATCGCTTCAACCAGCGCTTCAGCTTCGAGGTTATCGAAACCGATAAAGAGAGTCGGTTTCACTTCGAGCCCTTCACTCTCGACGGTCACGACGGTTTTCTTTTTGGCGTGGTCGGCGCGGGCGCGGTTGCGCTGTTCTTCCATCAGTTTTTCAAAGCCGGGGACGTCAACAGACAGACCGCGTTCGCGCGCCAGCAGTTCGGTGAGGTCGAGCGGAAAGCCGTAGGTGTCGTAGAGTTTGAACGCTTCCGTTGCCGGGAAGGTTTTCGATTTAAGCGCGGCGGCGACTTCTTCGAACAGGTCGAGGCCGCGATCGAGGGTGCGGTTGAAGGATTCTTCTTCGGCTTTGAGTGTCTTGGTGACACGGGCCGCATTTTTGCGCAGTTCGGGGAAAGCGTCGCCGAAGCTGTCGGCAACGGTGTCGGCCAGCTTGTAGAAGAAGGGTTCGCGGAAGCCGAGGGCGCGGCCGTAGCGGACGGCGCGGCGCAGGATGCGGCGAAGAACATAGCCGCGGCCTTCGTTTGACGGTGCAATACCGTCGGCGATGGAGAAGGTGAGGCAGCGGATGTGGTCGGCGATGACTCTAAACGCGATGTCGGTCGGGTCGGTGAGCGAACTGCCGTATTTTTTGCCGCTCATCTGTTCGAGCTGGCGGAAGATTGGTGTGAAGACATCGGTTTCATAGTTGGAGATGACGCCGGAGAAATCTTTGAAGCCTTTGGTGCACTGGATGACGGAGCAGGCGCGCTCAAAGCCCATGCCGGTATCGACGTGTTTGGCCGGGAGCGGCGAGAAGGTGCTGTCGGGATTGGCGTTGAACTGGATGAAGACGAGGTTCCAGATTTCCATGCACTGCGCCGAACCGGCGTTGACCATTTTTGCGCCGCCGTCGCCTTTCGGGGAAAGATCGACGTGCAGTTCGGAGCACGGGCCGCACGGGCCGGTATCGCCCATCATCCAGAAGTTGTCTTTGCGGTTGCCGGGGACAACGTGGTCGGCGGGCAGATATTTCAGCCAGAGGTTCTGCGCTTCGGTGTCGGCGGGCATTTTGTCGTCGCCGCCAAAGTAGGTGGCGTAGAGGCGTTCTTTCGGGAAGCCCCAGACTTTGGTGATGAGTTCCCACGCCCAGTCGATGGATTCGGTTTTGAAGTAGTCGCCGAACGACCAGTTGCCGAGCATTTCGAAAAAGGTGTGGTGGTAGGTGTCGAGGCCGACGTCATCGAGGTCGTTATGCTTGCCGCCGGCGCGGATGCATTTCTGGGTGTCGGCGGCGCGGCCCGGCGAGTAGGGGCAGTTCGACTGGCCGAGAAAGATCGGCACAAACTGGTTCATGCCGGCGTTGGTGAACAGCAGGTTCGGGGAGTCGGGAAGCAGGCTTCCGGATTTGACGATGGTGTGCTGTTTCGATTTGAAGAAATCGAGGAACGACTGGCGGATTTCGTTAGAAGTCATCATGAAA
>Ga0247840_10007503_pt1 | contig 15156 bp, 15 predicted proteins | sample LaCruzMarch2015__FD_192404 | JGI IMG/M metagenome (GOLD analysis project Ga0247840, IMG submission 192404) | Freshwater microbial communities from meromictic Lake La Cruz, Castile-La Mancha, Spain - LaCruzMarch2015_17m | ecosystem: Environmental > Aquatic > Freshwater > Lake | place: Spain...
GACGGTGCAGCGCGCCGGCTCGCGGGAGATCGCGACCCGCGCCGACCTGAAGTCGTTCGACTTCGCGTTCCCCGCGGGCGTGCCAGGCGCCGAGAAGATCCGGCGCGAAAGTGGCGCCAGCAAGGCCAGCAATGTCTTCTTCACTCCGATGGTGATCGCCTCATGGAAGCCCATCGCCGACCTGCTGGTGCAACAGGGCATCGCCGCGAACCTGGGCAGCTACTACACCCTCGACATGGCGAAGTTCCTGGAATTGATGAAGGCCGAGGCGCGCTGGAAGGACATCCCCGGCAACACGGCCTTCACGGCGAACAAGAGCGTACTGATCACCTCGACCGATGTGCGCACCTCCAACTCGGCGGCCATGTACCTGGCGCTGATGAGCTACGTGGCGAACGGTAACAACATCGTCCAGAGCCTGGAGGCCGCCCGGCCGATGCTGCCGGTGCTGTCGGGCCTCTTCCTGCGCCAGGGGTTGCGGCCGACCAGCACCCAGGAGCCATTCGAGGACTACCTCGTCCAGGGCATGGGCCATTCGCCGATCGTGATCATCTACGAGGCGCAGTACGTGGCCCAGGCCGCGCGGGGCGATGGCAGCATCCGGCCCGACATGGTGTTGATGTACCCGACGCCGACCATCTTCACGAAACACGTGCTCGTCCCCTTCAACGAGAAGGGCGAAAAGCTGGCGGCGGCGTTGGAGACCGACCCGGAGCTGCAAAAACTGGCCGTGGAATACGGCTTCCGCAACAGCAATCTGACCTACTTCCGCGAGTTCACCCGCAAGCACAACGTCACCCTGCCGGATAACCTGGTGGATGTCATCGAGCCGCCCAGCTACGAGGTGTTGGAGGGGCTGATCCAGGAAATCGAGAAACTGTATGCGCAGGGCGGAGGTGTGAAATGAAGATGCGCTTTCTGGTACTGGCTTGTTTGCTCCTCGCGACTCTGCTGACCGGCTGCGCGCCGCAGCGCACGACCCTCACTGTGCTGGCCGGTTCCGAGTTGCAAGACCTGGCGCCACTCCTCCCACAGATCGAACGCCAGACCGGCGTCCGGCTGAAAATGGAATACATCGGCAGCCTCACCGGCGCCGAGAAACTGCTGGCGGGCGCCGACTATGACCTGGTCTGGTTCTCGCACGGCAAGTATCTCGACCTCCTCGGCCGCCAGCGCGGGCTGGTCGTCGCGCAGGAGAAGATCATGCTCTCGCCGGTCGTGCTGGGCGTGAAAGAGAGCAAGGCGCGGGAACTGGGCTGGCTGAATCGGCCGAACGTTACCTGGCGCGACATCGCCGACGCTTCCAATGCCGGCAAACTGCGCTTCGCCATGACCAACCCGACCGCTTCCAACTCCGGCTTCACCGCCCTGGTGGGAGTCGCCACCGCGCTCAGCGGCCGCGGCGATGCGCTGACCCTGGCCGACGTGCAAGCCACCGCGCTGCGCGGCTTCTTCAAGGGCCAGGCGCTCACCGCGGGCAGCTCCGGCTGGCTGGCCGAAAGCTATGTGGCGAGCCAGAACGACCTGGACGGGATGATCAACTACGAATCGGTGCTGCTCGACCTGAACGAGACCGGCAAGGTGCGCGAGAAGCTGGCGCTCATCTACCCGGAAGAAGGCATCATCACGGCCGACTATCCGCTCATGCTGCTGGACAAGGGCCAGCGCGCCGCCTATGACCGACTGGCGGGCTACCTGCGCTCGCCCGACTTCCAGAAGGAGCTGATGGCGAAGACCCTGCGCCGGCCGGCGATCCCCGGTGTGGCGCTCGATCGGCGCATCCCCGACCGCCTGCTGGTAGAACTGCCCTTCCCGAACACCGCCGACGTGCTGGACGCGCTCCTCTTCTCCTATCTGGACGAACAACGCGTCCCGGCCCACGCCTATTTCGTGCTCGATGTCAGCGGCTCGATGCAGGGGGACGGGCTGGCAGGCCTGCAGAAGGCGCTCAACGGCCTGACCGGGCAAGACACATCGCTGACCGGCCGCTTTGCGCGCTTCCGTGGCCGCGAGAAGATCACGGTCATCACTTTCAACCAGAGCGTGCAGCCGTCCCAAGATTTCCTGATTGACGACACGCAGCCCCAGGGCGCCGACATGCGGCGCATCCGCGATTTCGTCGGCCGTTTGCAGGCGAGCGGCAACACCGCCATCTACTCCGCGCTGGCCGAGGCGTATCGGCTGGCGGCCGTAGCGCAGCAGCGTGAGCCGGAGCGCTACTACACCATCGTGCTGATGAGCGACGGCGCGAACAACAGCGGGCTGTCGGCCGAGCAGTTCCGCGCACTCTACGACCAGCTACCGCCCGACGCCAGGAGCATCCGCACCTTCACCGTGATCTTCGGCAAGGCTGAGCGCGCGATCATGGAGCAGATCGCGACCACCACCGGCGGCCGGACGTTCGACGGCACGAAAGATCCGCTGGATTTCATCTTCAAGCAGATTCGTGGGTATCAATAGCTCACAGGCCGACGTTCTGAACCAGATCGGCGCGGGATGGAGCAGCAATTCCAAATGTAGATATGAGCGTAGGCATCCTGAGCGGAGTTCCGGCGGTCTTTGGGCCGGAACGCAGTCGAAGGAGGCCGAAGCGGTGATAGCAAGGCCGCATCCTTCGACTACACAGCCAAAAACCGGCTGTTCCGCTAGGATGCTTCGCCACATTTGGAATTGCTGGGGATGCAGTCCGGGATTTGACGTTTCGCTTCCTGTCTGGTAGAATTCTCTCGTTGCGCAAACGTTTGCTCATCCTGGAGCACTATGCCTGCCGTCTCGATCGTGGACATTGCCCGCATCGCCGAGGTTTCGCCCTCGACGGTGTCGCGCGCCTTGCAGGATCACCCGCGCATCAGCCCGGAGCGTCGCGCGGAGATCCAACGCCTGGCAGAGTCGCTCGGCTATCGGCCCAACCAGATGGCGCGGGGGCTGGTGACGGGGCGTTCGCACATGCTCGGCGCGGTCGTCACCGATGTGACCGATCCGTTCGTGGCCGAGGTACTGAAGGGCGCGGCGGCGGCGGCGCGCGAGGCCGGTTACGGTCTGCTCTTTGCCATGTCGCACCGCGATCCGGCGCAAGAGCTGACTGCGGCCGAGACGCTGTTGGACCACGACGTGGATGGCCTGGTCGTGATCTCCAGCCGCGTCCCCGGCCGCTACGCCGACCTGGCGCGGGGCGGCGACCGTGAGACGGGGGATCAAGCGCCGGTTGTGCTGGTCAACAACGAGCTGGCCGGGCGACGCATCTTCAGCGTGCAGATGGACAACGCCGGCGGCGCGCGTGAGGCGGTCGCCTACCTGCGGCAGCTCGGCCATCGGCGCATCGCCTTCGTGGCCGGCCCGGCGGGGGGCCGCAGCAACCGCGAGCGCCTGGCGGGCTATTTGCAAGGGATCGCAGCCAACGGGCTTGGCCCCGCGGCCGAGCTGATCGTCAACGGCGGCGGCCTGCTCGAAGACGGCCCGCGCGCCCTGGCCGCGCTGACCCGACCAGAGGTCGTGACCGATCGGCCGACGGCGGTGCTGTGCTACAACGATCTGGCGGCCATCGGGCTGCTGGCCGCGGCCGCCCGCGCCGGTCTGCGCGTGCCCGGCGAGTTGTCAGTAGTGGGCTTCGACAACATCCCGTTGAGCGCCTACGCCACGCCGCCGCTGACGACGGTCGAACAGCCGACCGGCGCGCTGGGCCGCGCGGCTGTGGAAAGCTGCCTGCGGGCGCTGGCGGGCCTTCCCGTGCCCGATGTGGTGTTGCAGGGCCGCTTGATCGTCCGCGAGAGCGCCGGCCCGCACGCACCGAGACCCTAAAGGTCTGCGAGACCTTTAGGGTCTGCCTGAATCGTGTATCTGGTGTTGCGCAAACGTTAGCGCAACGTTGCATCCCAAATTCCAATCCCAAGGAGACCTGAGTTCCCATGAAACAGAAAATTCGTGTTGCAATCGCTGGCGTCGGCAACTGCGCCAGCAGCCTGATCCAGGGCGTGCAGTATTACGCCGAAGCGAAACCCGAAGAAAAAGTGCCCGGCCTGATGCATGTAGATTTGGGCGGCTACCACGTCAGTGACCTGGAATTCGTCGCCGCGTTCGACGTGGATGCCGACAAAGTCGGCAAGGATCTGAGCGAGGCGGTTTTCTGTGGGCAGAATAACACCTACCGCTTCTCGGCAGTACCGCACCTGGGCGTGGCCGTGCAGCGCGGGCCGACGCTGGATGGCCTGGGCAAGTACCTGCGCCGAGTCATCACCGAATCGGACGCCGCGCCGGTAGATGTGGCCCAGGCGTTGCGCGACGCCCGCGCCGACGTGCTGATCAACTACCTGCCCGTTGGCAGCGAGGAGGGCGCGCGGTTCTACGCCGAGCAGGCGCTGGCCGCGGGCGTTGGCTTCGTCAACTGCATCCCGGTCTTCATCGCCAAAGACCCGGCCTGGCGGGCGCGCTTCGAGGCGGCGGGCCTGCCGATCGTCGGCGACGACATCAAGAGCCAGGTGGGCGCGACGATCACCCACCGTGTGCTCACGCGGCTGTTCGAGGATCGCGGGGTGCGGGTGGATCGCACCTACCAACTCAACTTCGGCGGCAACACCGATTTCATGGGCATGTTGGAACGCGAGCGGCTGGAGAGCAAGAAGATCTCCAAGACCAACGCCGTGACTTCGCAGCTCACCGAGGGGCTATCGGACGAAAACGTGCACGTCGGCCCCAGCGACTACGTGCCCTGGCTGACCGACCGCAAGTTCTGTGAAATCCGCATCGAGGGGACGACCTTCGGCGATGTGCCGCTCTTGATGACCGCGCACCTGGAGGTGTGGGACAGCCCGAACAGCGCGGGCGTGGTGATTGACGCGGTGCGCTGCGCCAAGCTGGCGCTCGACCGCGGCATCGGCGGCGCGCTGCTCGGCCCGTCGAGCTACTTCATGAAAAGCCCGCCGGAGCAGTACACCGACGACGTGTGCAAGCGCAAAGTTGAGGAATTCATCACCGCCAACGGCCACTCCGTGGTCGAGGAGCGGGTTCGCGAAGGGGTAGCCGTGTAGGCTCGCCGCAGAACGAACGGGGGCGCAATCGAACATTGAGAATCCAGACAGACGCCGCCGGGGCAGGATGGTCATATGCACGGCGGCGTCTGTCGTTTCCTGCACGCCGCGACAGCGGTGCAGAGACGTTAAGAGTTCTTGATGGATGATGTGGGTCATGCCGCCTGCCGGGCGCGTCGAATATAATTCTTATCTGAGACACTTGGCGGGCAACCGCGCCGTAGGTCTTGCGTATAGGTCTCAGAAAAGTGAACGATGAAACAGATCCTTGCGACGTTGCTGCCCCTGCCGGCGGATAACACGATCCGCGGCATGAAGCTGCCGGTCTACATCTTCACGCTGATCGCCCTCGTCAGCGCCGTGCGTAGTTGCATCCACCTGCTGGCCCCCGATGGCGGAGCAGGCAGCATCGCAGGCATGGATCTGGCAGTGGCCGGCGCGGAGGGGATCGTTTTCGCCTTTGCGCTGTGGGGCAGCGCGCAGTTGATCTATGCGCTGATTCAACTGCTCGTGGCCTTTCGTTACCGCGCGCTGATTCCACTGATGTACGTGCTGCTGATCTTCGAGACCTTGCTGCGCGAGTTGGTCGGCCGGATGCGGCCGGTCGCTTTTGCGCACACGCCGCCCGGCGCGGTCGCCAATTTCGTCATCCTGCCGCTGGCGCTGGTGATGCTGGTTTTGTCGCTCTGGGACACCAAAACGCGCTGAAGCGAGTCAAGACTGGAGGCCCTTCCAATGAAAGCACTGGTCGTCTACGAAACCTTCTTCGGCAACACCGAAAAAATCGCGCAGGCGATCGGCAACGCGCTGGCAACCCAGGCGGACGTTCGCGTCCTGCGCGTGAGTGACGCGCAGCCGGCGCACCTGACGGGCATAGGCCTGCTCGTCGTCGGCGCACCCACGCGCGCCTTCAGCCCCGGCCCGGCGACAAAAGCCTGGTTGAAGACGCTGACCCCGAACAGCTTACGCAGAGTCAAGGTCGCCGCCTTCGACACCCGCATCGCGTTGGCGGACGTGAAGTCAAGCATCTTGCCCGTTTTCGTCAAGCTGTTCGGTTACGCCGCCGAGCCGATCGCCAGGAGCCTGGCGCAACGCGGTGGAAGCCTGATCATCCCGGCCGAAGGGTTCTTCGTCAAGGATACCGAGGGGCCGCTGAAAGACGGCGAGCTGGAACGCGCAGCAGCCTGGGCGAGGCAGATCGTGGCAAGGTTGAAAGTATAATACAGGCTCAGAAGGTCCGGGTAGAGTGTCCATGCAAGCCGCGCATATGAATCGCTGGCAGATATTCGAGGTGGTCTTCGGCGTTCCCTTCCTGGCGGCGGTCGCCCTGCAATTGGCCGTCCCACTGACGCTACCGCGTGGCTCCCTCACGCCAGCCTTCATCCTTGGGGGAATCGCCTTCGTCGTCGCGGGCGCGGCCTTCGTTGTGCTTGCCCGCCGGGAGTTCGCGCGTCGAGGGCAGCCCACCGATCCAGGATTCCCCACCAGCCAAGTCGTTACCACAGGGGTCTTCTCCATCTCGAGGAATCCCCTCTACCTCGGCGGGGTGTTCATCCTGATCGGCATTGCGCTGGCCGTCAATCTTCCCTGGGCCTTGGTGCTTCTCCTCCCGGCCTTCGTCGCCTGCCACTACCTGCTCATTGCGCCGGAAGAGCGGTACCTCGCCGCCAGATTCGGCAGCGATTACGCCCCGTATGCAGCCGCAGTCCGCCGGTGGTTCGGCCGCGTGCGAGGCTGATGAAGGAGTCAAGCGCGGCGCGTGTTGACGCCCCAGGGCCACATCATTCCCAACAGCGGCCACGGCGGCATGAGCTACGTAGTCAAGGCCTCCCTGCTGACGCCGTTCATGCGCCAGCAGGACAAGCCGCTCTTCGCCACAGTCAACGGCCAGGACATGGTTGCCTTGAAGGAACTGAAGGTCACGCGCGCGGCAAGGTGGTCATCACCGTGGCATAGCAGCGCCAAGGAGGAACAGCATGGCAACCGTTTCGATCAACTTCCCGGGTGGCGAACTCTCCACCTACGTGGCTACCCCTGACGGCGCCGGACCCTGGCCCGGCGTGTGTGTGATTCACGATGCGCTGGGGATGAGCCAGGATCTGCGCAATCAGGCCGACTGGTTGGCCGGTGAAGGGTATCTCGCGGCCGCGCCGGATTTGTTCGATGGCGGCAGCTTTCTCGGCTGTATGCGCACCATTCTGCGCGACTTCAGCCGTGGCGAGGGCCCACTTTTTGACCGCGTCGAAGCGGCCCGCCAGTGGCTGATACACCATGAGAACTCCACGGGCAAGGTTGGGGTGATCGGCTTCTGCTTTGGCGGGGGCTTCGCGCTGTTGCTGGCCCCGCGCGGCGAATTCTCGGCTGCCAGCGTCAACTACGGCGCCCTGCCCAAGGACGCCGACGAGTTTCTGAAGCAGGCCTGCCCCATGGTGGCCAGCTACGGCGCCAAAGATCGCACGTTGGCGGGCGCAGCCGCGCGGCTGGAGGGCATCCTGACCGCCGCCGGGATAGATCACGATGTCAAGGAATATCCGGAGGCGGATCACGCCTTCATGAATGACCACTCGGCAGACAAGATACCGTTTCTGATCCACGTGATCTCGTTCCTGTTCGGCGGCGGAGAATTCAACCCGCCGGCGGCGCAGGATTCCCGCCGGCGGATCATCGCCTTTTTTGACAGACACCTGAAAGCGCGCGAAACCGCCGGTTGAGATGCGTAACCCTTTCCAGGCAAAGGAGATGAATGCATGAAAGCGGTTGTTTACACCCACTATGGGCCGCCCGAGGTCTTGCGTATCGCCGAAATCGCGAAACCCGTTCCCAAGGCCAACGAAGTCCTGATCAAGGTTCACGCGACGACCGTGACGGTCGGGGATACGCGCATGCGCAGTTTCACCGTCCCGCGCGGCCAATGGCTGTTTGCGCGCCTCTACCTGGGCATCCGCAAACCCAGGCGGCCGATCCTGGGCATGGAGCTGGCCGGCGAGATCGCGGCCACCGGCAAGGACGTGACCCGCTTCAAGGCGGGCGATGCGGTCTTTGCCTCGACCTTCGAGGTGGGTTTCGGCGGCCATGCCGAGTACAAATGCCTGCCCGAGGATGGCTTGCTGGCCATCAAGCCGGCCAATCTCAGCTTCGGGGAGGCCGCCGCGGCCGTAGGCGGTGGGATGACCGCCTTGCGCTGCCTCGAGCAAGGCCGCATCCAGCCCGGCCAGACCGTGCTGATTTACGGCGCGTCCGGGGCCGTGGGCACCAACGCGGTGCAGATCGCCAGTCGTCACTTCGGCGCAGAGGTGACCGGGGTGTGCAGCACGGCGAACCTGGACCTGGTGCGCTCGCTGGGTGCTGTCAGGGTCATTGACTACACCCGGGACGATTTTACCCGCGACGGCCCGATCTACGATGTGGTGTTCGACGCGGTGGCCAAGGTTGCCCCTTCTCACGCCCGGAAAGCGCTCAAGACAACCGGCGTCTATCTCAACGTGCATAAGGACAGCGACGCTTCAGCAAAGGTCAGGCGCGCCGCGCTGCTGGTTCTCAAGGAACTGATCGAGGCGGGCAAGCTCAGGCCGGTCATTGACCGGGTCTATCCGCTGGCGCAGATCGTGGAGGCGCATCGCTACGTTGATCAAGGGCACAAGCGGGGCAATGTCGTCATTACGGTGGCGTAGGACTGCCGCCTGACCCGAATCAAGCACGGGAGGAGAGACCATGAACAGGGCGCCAAGTAACATCTCGTCGTTCGGGACGATCCGCAGATTTCTCAAAGTGGGGACCTGATCCGAGACCGTGATGAGCGTCGTTGACGGCTCGTTCGATCATCCTTTGGCGATCGAGGAACATGCCACCCTGCCCCTGGCGGGCGGCATCGAGCAGATGGGCTTCCAGTGCGGTCAGCTCTGGGGCGCTGCGCTGGCGGCCGGGGCGCAGGCATATCGGCTGTTCGGGCCGGGAGCGCCGGCTGAAGCTGCGGCGGTCATCGCCGCGCGGCGGCTTGCGCACTCCTTCTGCGGCAGCTACAAAAGCATCAATTGCAGCGACGTCACCGGCCTGGATTGGCAGAAGATGAAGACCGCCCAGTTCATCGGCTACTTCCTCAAGGGTGGCCCGATCAAGTGCTTCGCCATGACAGCCAGCTATGCGCGGGTCGCGCGCAGTGAGATAGACGCCGTTTTTGCCGACGGTCATCTCGACGCGCCTGCCCCCCCGGTCAGTTGCGCGGCGTTGTTGGCGCAGAAGCTGGGCGCATCCGACCAGCACACCGTCATGGCGGCCAGCCTGGCGGGCGGCATCGGCCTGAGCGGCGGCGCGTGCGGCGCATTGGGCGCCGCGATCTGGCTTATCGAAATGAAGCGCGTGCAGACAGGAACCGGGAAGGTCGAGTTCAACAGCCCCGAAGCCACCGAGGCGATTGATCGGTTCCTGCAAGGCTCGGGCGGCGAATTCGAGTGCGCCAAGATCGTGGGACGGAAGTTCGCCGATGTCGCCGACCATGCGGCGTATCTGCGCGCGGGCGGCTGCGCGCAGGTCATCGAGGCGCTGGCTGCGGGCAGAAAACCGTGAAGGCGATCATACACGAGAGATCAGGGTTCAGAAACTCGGCCGGCCCGTTGCTGGGATCAGCGTCGTATCGGAATTGGCCCAGGCGGACGAGGGAACCCATGCGCCGGTCGTACGTATAGGGCGCCAGGAGGATCAACATGCCTGAGTCGAGACCAAACCGGATCACCGATGCCGAAATCGCCGATCCGCGCTGGAAAGACCTCTATCGCATCGGCGGCATTGCCAGCATCCTGATTGCTGCTGCCATCCTCTTCGCCATCGCGGCTTTCTTCATCTGGCCCTTCAAGCCCGGAAGCGCTTCCACGGCGGACATCTTCGCCGCCCTGCAAGCCGACCGGCTGGGTGGATTGATGTCGCTCGATCTTCCCATGCCCGTGATTGTGTTGATAAGCTCGTTACCCTTGCTGGCGCTGTATGTCGCGCTCAAACGGGTCAACGAATCCTATGCCTTGATGGCCCTGGTCCTGGGACTGATCTCGATTGTGGCTGTGATCCCCGCACGCCCCCTTGCTGAGCTTGTCCTGCTGAGCGAAAACTATGCCAAAGCGACCAGCGAGGCGGCGAGGAATCACTATCTGGCGGCCGGCGAGTCGTTGCACGCGTTGTTCAACGGGACAGCCTGGATGGTGTACACCGTCCTCGGCGGCATCTCCGCGCTGATCTTCTCGCTGCTGATGTTGCGGAGCCGCGTCTTTGGTCGGATCACCCCCTACATCGGATTCGCCAATGTGGTCGGCGGGCTGGGCATCTTCATTCCTGTGATCGGCATCCCGCTCTCGCTGCTGGCCACCTTCGGAGGCGTGATCTGGTCTATTCTGCTCGCCCGCACCTTCTTCCGGCTGGGGTGGCAAACGTAGCGAAAACGGATCGCACGGCCTCTTGCAGGCGCGATAGCATTCCAGGAGGTGACATCTTACATGGAAGATTTCAAGTCGCCTTTGACTACGACTGAGGAAGATCGCAAGTTCGCGGCTGCGCGGCCGGCTCACTCGCGGCGGCCTGGCGCCCTGATGGTCGCCGGCGGGCTGTTGCTCATCCTCGGCGCCCCAACCCTCATCTGGCTGTTGCGCGACGCTCTGGTTGACCTGAGTCCCCGCGATCTCGTGTTGCGCGGGTATGGTATGGGCGGTCTGCTGTTGCTGTTCCTCACAGCGGGCCTGCCTCTGGGCGCGCTCCTCCTCGCTGCCGGCGGAGCGCGCCTGTACTCTGCCGAGCGCGCCGGTCGCGTTCTGCTGCCGCTGCTCGGCATCGAACTGCTCTACTTCGCGTTTCATGCCATCCGGCTGATGCTCGACTTGAACATTCCGTTCCTGCTCTCTGCACTCATGGGCGGCCTGTTTGTGGTCTTGTTCCTGGCGTTAGTCTGGATTTGGGCGCGCAAGCGTCCAGGACTGACGCCGCAACGCCGGCGAGCGGCAGACCTGCAGTTGGGGGCCGGCCTCTGTTTCTTCAACGCGGCGTGGCAGGCTTGCGGCCTCGCCGGCGCGCCCGGCTTTGCCCTGTACCCGGAAATGGTGCAAAAACTCGGCAACCAATCTTTTGTCGCAGGTCAGGCGTTGGCCGTCCAGGTCTTCATAGCTCTTGGGTTTGTCTTTCTCCTCCTCGCCATGCGAGCAGAGCCGGCCCGAGACCTCGAGAAAGAGGACGAACAATGATGAGCGCCATCCGACATCCCCGCGTGCTCGTCGCAGGCGGCACCGGCCACTACGGGCAGCACATCGTCCGCAGCCTGGCGCAGCGCGGCGCGGCCGTGCGCGTATTGAGCCGCCGCGCCGCGTCCGCCCGCGATCTGCTCGGCGCCGCGCCTGAGATCGTTGAAGGGGACATCACTTCGGCGGCTGCGCGGCGGGCGGCCCTGCACAGCATGGATGCGCTGGTCATCGCCATCTCCGCGATGGCGCCCGGCCTGGTGCGCCAGACCCAAGCGATCGAGGAGGACGCGGTCCTGGCGCTGCTGGAAGAGGCGAAAGAGTAGGGCGTCCGCCGCGTCGTCTATCTTTCGGTCTACGAGGTCAGGCAGGAGGCCGTTGTCGGTCTCGATCTCGCCAGCGGCCGCGCCAAGCTCCGCGTCGAGCAGGCGCTGGCCGCGTCCGACCTCAACTGGACGGTGCTGGGCTGCGCGCCCTCGATGCAGATCTTCTTCGCCATGATCCGCGGCGAGACGATGATGGTGCCCGGCGGCGGGCCGCCGGCGCTGCCCACCATCGCGGCCGTGGATGTGGGAGAGATCGCGGCGCAGGCCGCGCTGCGCGATGACCTGGGCGGCAGGCGGTTCCGCCTGGTGGGGCCGGAGGCGCTCTCCTTCCCCGAGGCCGCACGGCGCATCGCCGCGGTGCTCGGCCGGCCGATCCGCTTCCGCAAGATCCCGTTGGCAGGACCGATCCTCGCCTGGCGGATCACGCGCCCGCTGGCCCGTTTCAGCGATCGGCTGCTGTACGTAAACCAGATGCTCGGCTTCATCCAACTGCTCAACCGCTTCCCGGCCGAGATCGCCGCCCAAGCGCCGCAGGCCCATCGCCTGCTGCTGGAGACCTTCAACTATCAGCCCACAACTCTGGAAATGGAAGCGCAGCGGTGGGCGCTGTCGAAGAGGCGCACATGATCCGCAAGCGCGTACCTGCACAGTGAGGAGAAGCGAATGGCGACTCAATCACGAAGACGCCCCCTGACGTTCTGGTTACTCCTGTTTCTGCTCTTCTTTCAGGGCATTTCCGCCATACCCAGCGGATTGATGCTCGTGCTTGACCCGACTGGCGGCCGAATGCAGATGCCGCTGTCTATGCTCAAAGGTAGTCCCTTCCCGAACTTCCTGATCCCCGGCTTGATCCTGTGCATCGTGTTGGGGCTGGGCGCATTCGTCGTGCTGGCGTGCCTGCTCAGCCGACCCGATTGGGCCTGGGCCGAACGACTGAACCCGATCAAGGGCCAGCACTGGACATGGGCCGCCTCGGCCGCGTTCGGCCTGGCACTGATGATCTGGATCACGGTGCAGGTGTTGATGATCGGCCTCGGGGCATTCATCCAGGTGCTCTATTTCGGCGTCGGGCTGGCGATCCTGCTGCTGACGTTGACACGGCCGCTGCGCGATTATCTGCGCGGGTAGGGATATCCAGCATTTGGTCTCGCCGTTCGTCACATGACTACCGAGATGACCTTTGGCACTGTGCAAAATGATCGGGTTCTCGTATGATGGAGGCATGGGTAGAGACGTTGCATGCAACGTCTCTACTCAAAACATCCATCTGTTGCACAAGTGGGAGGTCAAAATGAAGCGCAAGACTCGTATCGTCACCCTGCTGAGCCTGCTCGTCCTGGCTCTGCTGGTCTTCGTCCCGGCGGCGTCGGCCTATGATGGCCGCGGCGGCGAAAGAATCGTGATCGGCAAGGATGAGGTCATCAATGATGACCTGTTCGCGGGCGGGAACACGGTGATCGTGGATGGCACGATCAATGGCGATCTGTTCGCGGCGGGCCAGACCGTGATCGTCAATGGCAAGGTCACCGGCAACGTATTCGTGGCCGGTTCGAACATCACCGTGAATGGCGAGGTGGGCTATGATCTCTTTGCCGCGGGCGCCGCGGTCACGATCGGGCCAGACGCGCGGATCAAGCACAACGCCTACACCATGGGCGCTGGCGTGGAAAGTCAGGCCGACAGCCTGATCGGCGGCTCGCTCTACATCGGCGCCGGCCAAGGGCTGGTTTCGGGTCAGATCACCAACGATCTGCTGGTGGGCGCCAATCGCCTGCGTCTGGAAGGCACCGTGGGACGCAATGCGAAGATCGCCGTTGACACCACCGACAGCGGGGTTACGCCCAGCTACATGTACGGGCCGAACATGCCGTCCATGCCCGCCGTCCAGCCCGGCCTGACTTTCGGCAAGGCCGCGCGCGTGACCGGCAACCTGGAATACACCAGCAGCAAGGTCGTCGAAGCCACTGCCAACGTGTCTTCCCAGGTCACGCACAACCTGCCGCCCCAGGATCAAGAACTGTCCCAGGAGCTGGCGCAACGGCAAAGCGCTTCGTCCTACGTGTTCGACGCGGTGCGCCGCCTGATCGCACTGCTGCTGATCGGCCTGCTCATCGCCTGGCTGGCGCCGCGCTGGATCACGGCTCCGGCTGAGAAACTGCTGTCTCGCCCGCTGCCCAGCCTGGGGATCGGTTTGGTCGGCCTGATCGCCGCTCCGTTCGGTTGGTTGGCGGCGCTCGGTGTGGTGCTCGTGGTCGCGATGATCTTCGGCCTGTTGAGCCTGGGCGCCCTGACGGGACTGACCCTGCTGACGGGTCTCCCGACCCTGGGCCTGGCGTTCGTCGCCATCCTGTTCGTCGTCAGCTACCTGTGCCAGGCGATTGTCGCCTACCTGGGTGGCCGCTGGATCGTCAGCCGCATCCGGCCGGAGTGGAACAACAAGCTCTATGCGCCGCTGCTGATCGGCCTGTTCATCCTGGGCCTGCTCATCGCTGTGCCGATTGCCGGTGGCCTGCTCCAATTCCTGACCGTCCTGGCCGGCCTCGGCGCCATCATCCTGGTGCTCTTCGAGCGCCGCCCGGCGGCGCAAGCGCCCGCTGAGGTTCCGGCGACCGTTCAGGCGTAATCTTGAAAAATGTTGCCGCCTTACGGTCGTTGTGCTCAGTGCAACGACCGTAAGGCGGCCAGACGGCAAGTTGTGGTTTAGCCATACCGACTTCCTGGTGATATGATAGGAACACCCATCGTTCCCGCAGGGCCCCAGGCGTACGCTGCCGCTCTCCCTCAGAACGATCGGGCCATCACCACTATGTGAGAAAGGGATAGATCTATGCTGATTGAGGCAATCGATGAAGCGCAACAACCCCTGATCGATGATGGCAGCACTGGAGTAGAGACAGAAGACACTTCAGGACAAATAACACATCCGTTCGATCCGACAAAAATACGAATCAATCCGGCAACTCTGACTGTTGATCTGCTGCTTCAACGCATCAACGATCGAGCGCTGGATATGTCTCCGGGTTTTCAACGGAAGGGCGGCATCTGGACCGATGGTGCGCAAAGTCGTTTGATAGAGTCCATGCTCATTCGCATTCCCATTCCCGCGCTTTATGTCGACGCCACCGATGATGAGCATTGGTTGATTGTAGATGGTCTTCAGCGTCTCACTGCCTTGCACCGTTTCATGACCACTGGCGAACTGAGGTTACAAGGCTTGGAGTTTTTCACAGCACTTGATGGCAAACGATTCGCGGACTTAGAAGCGCGATACCAGCGGCGCATCAAAGAGACTCAACTTATCCTCTACAAAATAGAGGAGGGTACGCCGCCTAATGTCAAATTCAACATCTTCAAAAGGATCAACACAGGCGGACTGCCACTATCAGCTCAGGAAATCCGTCACGCACTAAACCAGGGAGCTGCGATAGCGTTTCTGGCGGAATTAGCTGGATCGCGCGAGTTCAAGCGCGCTACTGATAATGGGATTAGCGACAAACGTATGGCGGATCAAGAGTGCGTCTTGCGATACGTAGCGTTCACAATGATGGCTTACCGCACCAGCGACCTAGATACCTTCCTGAATGAGGCTATGGC